>ERZ791704.41-NODE-41-length-124311-cov-6.10245_pt1 | contig 124311 bp, 104 predicted proteins | sample MGYA00510045_ERZ791704 | MGnify/ENA primary metagenome ERZ791704 (study PRJEB30046, sample SAMN00715247) | human gut metagenome | study: EMG produced TPA metagenomics assembly of the A metagenome-wide association study of gut microbiota in type 2...
TGCACAGGCAGGCAATCAGCTGCAAGTACATTATACGGAGTAATGATTATCAAAGACAATATGGCAAATATGTGTGCAAAAGTAACTTCGACCTATATGGAATTTACTCTTGCATTTGGTCCAAAACCGGAATTTAGTTTTTCATTTAAGTTTATTTTTTTGTTATGAACAAATTGTACCATAGATATCTTATTCTGTAAACATACGTTCTTTTTTTTACAAAAAAATTGCGCGTCTAACTCATCACTGAAGTAACAAGAATGCGACGCGCGGTCATTCAAATATGAATCATCAACATTTCACAATATCAGCAAACTCCGCATGACTATAATCCGGAATATCCATTGGATAATTTCCATCGAAGCATGCCTTGCATAATGGCAGACCGCCTGCCATTCCCTCCAGATAATCTGTCTGCATATATCCCAGAGAATCCGCACCGATCATCTTTCGGATTTCTTCTGTACTGTGACTTGCAGCGATCAGCTGGTCATTGGATGGAACATCGGTTCCAAAATAGCATGGATGCAAGAACGGCGGTGAACTGATACGCACATGAACTTCCTTTGCTCCTGCCTCTTTTAGCATATGAATCAGATTGGCAATCGTCGTTCCTCTTACGATAGAGTCATCCACCAGTACGATTCTCTTACCCTTGACAACCGATTCCAGTACACTCAGTTTCAGATGTACGCTGGACTCACGTTCTTCCTGCGTAGGTTTGATGAAAGTTCTTCCAATATAGCTGTTCTTATAGAAGGCAAAAGCAAACGGAATACCAGAGGCTTCTGAATATCCCTTCGCTGCCGGAAGTCCTGATTCCGGAACACCCGTTACGATATCCGCATCTACAGGATAAGACTTGGCAAGAGACTTTCCGCCACGGATTCTGGCATCATAAACCTTCACTCCGTCAATCGTACTGTCCAGTCTTGCAAAATATATATATTCAAATACACAATGGGCTCTCTTTGCAGTTGCAAGAGTCGCAAGTTCCATATTGGATTTCAGCCCATCTTTTGTGATCGTAAGGATTTCACCCGGCTCAATATCACGGACAAATTCCGCACTGACAGAAGTAAGCGCACAGCTTTCAGAAGCAACTACATATGTATTTCCTCTTTTTCCAAGACATAACGGTTTTAAACCATAAGGGTCACGAACTGCGATCAGTTTTCTCGGGCTCATGACAACCAGGCCATAAGCACCTTTGATTTTTCTGGCAGTTTTTAATACTGCTTCCTCTACGGTCTTAGAATGTACACGCTCCCTTGCAATATGGAATGCAATAACCTCTGAATCTGTAGTCGTGTGGAAAATCGCTCCATTCTGAATCAGTTCCCATTTCAGCTCCGGTGTATTTACCAGATTTCCGTTATGTGCAAGTGCAAGAGTTCCCTTTACATATGATAAAACAAGCGGCTGTGCATTCTCGGCAACAGAAGCTCCTGTGGTAGAATATCTTACATGACCAATTCCGATGTCTCCTTGGTATTTACGGACAACATCCTGTCTGAGAACCTCGCTTACCAGACCGAGATCCTTATGAAACTTCACATTTCCACGTTCTCCCTTAGTATCAGAAACTGCAAGTCCGCAGGATTCCTGACCTCTGTGCTGCAAAGAAGTCAGTCCATAATATATGGACGGAACCACATTGCCGCCATCCAGGTCATAGATTCCAAAGACGCCGCACTCTTCTTTTATTCCAGCCATCTGATTTCCTCCGATTCTATTCAAATGTTCTTTTGTCTGGCAGGTTTCAAATCCAAAAAATCTTATCGTGCAGACACGAACAGCTTTTCGTCACTTAAACCCTGACATCCCAAATTATAATAATTGAAACAAATTTGTCAACCTATCCTTTTTTTGCCACATCTCAAAAATTTTTTCTGAATTTTTTCAAAAAAAGTGCTTGACATCTGTTTTCATTTCGTTTATAGTACAGCACATAAAGCAAAGGCGCTTTGGATTTGAGATAAGTCCAAGGCGCCTTTTTCGTTTTATACTTTTCGCTTTATAGAAAATTTTCGATGAGGAATTTTCTATGAGACGAAATCCGTTACAGATTTTATCGTGATCTGTAGCCGGACTACACATATTCATTTTATCAGCGAAATTACAAACCGAAAGGAGCGTACCTATATGGCACAGAATATCCCTGAACTGTACGGCAGCTTAGTTTTCAACGACAAAGTAATGCGAAGCAAACTGCCAAAAGACATGTACAAAGCATTAAAGAAAACAATCGAGAACGGCACACATCTTGAACTTGATGTTGCTAACTCCGTTGCAGTTGCAATGAAAGAATGGGCCACCGAAAACGGAGCTACCCATTATACTCACTGGTTCCAGCCAATGACAAACGTAACTGCCGAAAAGCATGACAGCTTCATTTCTCCTACAGGAGATGGACAGGTCATCATGGATTTCTCCGGTAAAGAACTTGTAAAAGGTGAGCCAGATGCTTCCAGTTTCCCGTCAGGCGGTCTTCGTGCCACATTCGAGGCAAGAGGATATACAGCATGGGATCCTACCTCACCGGCATTTATTAAAGATGGAACACTTTACATTCCTACAGCATTCTGTTCTTATAGCGGTGAAGCCCTTGATAAAAAGACTCCTCTCCTTCGTTCCATGGAGACACTTGATAAAGAAGCTACAAATCTTCTTCATATAATAGGAAATAAAGAAGTCAGACATGTCAATACAACCGTAGGTCCTGAACAGGAATACTTCCTGGTAGACAAAGAATTATATAAACAGAGAAAAGACCTTGTATTCTGCGGACGTACATTGATCGGTGCCCCTGCTCCTAAAGGACAGGAAATGGAAGATCATTACTTCGGTGCTCTTAAACCACGTGTTGCAGCTTACATGCATGACCTGGACGTAGAGCTTTGGAAACTTGGTATTCCGGCTAAAACAAAACATAACGAAGTTGCTCCTGCACAGCATGAGCTGGCTCCTGTATTTGATACCACAAACGTTGCAGTTGACCATAACCAGTTAACAATGGAAGTCATGAAGAAAGTCGCAGACAAACATGGTCTTGTATGCCTTCTTCATGAGAAACCATTCGAGGGAATCAATGGAAGTGGTAAACACAACAACTGGTCTATGATTACAGACACAGGTGTAAACATCCTTGATCCAGGCAAAACACCTGCTGAGAATACACAGTTTCTGATTTTCCTGACAGCTGTTATCAAGGCTGTTGATGAATACGCAGATGTACTTCGTATTTCTGTAGCAAGTGCCGGAAATGATCACCGTCTTGGCGCAAACGAGGCTCCGCCTGCTGTTGTATCCATATTTCTTGGCGATGAGCTGACAGAGATCTTAAAATCTATCGAAAATGGTGAATACTTTGCAGGAAGCCGCGCTGTCCAGATGGATATCGGTGCAAAAGTACTTCCTCATTTCGTAAAGGATAATACAGACAGAAACCGTACTTCACCATTCGCATTCACAGGAAACAAATTCGAGTTCCGTATGCTTGGATCCGAGGCTTCTGTCGCCAACCCGAACATCATCTTAAATACTGCGGTTGCTGAGTGTGTACACCAGTTTGCAGAACAGTTAAAAGATGTTCCGGATGACAAGATGGACGATGCAATCCATGAACTGATCAGGAAAACAATCACAGATCACAAACGCGTTATCTTCAATGGCAACGGATATACCGATGAGTGGATTGAAGAAGCTAAAAAGCGTGGTCTTTACAACCTGAAATCCACACCGGATGCTCTTCCACAGTGGATCGCAGATAAGAATATTGAACTCTTTACCAAATATCATATTTTCACAAAAGAAGAGATTGAGTCCCGCTATGAGATCTGGCTGGAAACTTATTCCAAGATTCTTAACATTGAGTCCAATACTATGGTTGAAATGGTACAGAAGGACTTCCTTCCATCTGTATTTGCATACATTGATAAGATTGCAGCTACTGCTGTTGCCAAGAAATCAGTTGTCGCCGATGTAAGCACAGCTTCCGAAGGAAAACTAATCAAAGAGCTTTCACAGCTTACCGACGAGATTTCCACAGGTCTTGACACCTTAAAGGCAGACACAGCAAAAGCTCTGGCTACCGAAGATCCTCTGGCAAATGCAAAAGCATACCAGACAGTTGTTCTTTCTGATATGGATGAACTCAGAAAATCTGTAGACGCAGCAGAAACTCTGATCCCGGATGCACTGCTTCCATATCCTACATATGACAAGCTTCTGTTTTCCGTTTAACTAACAGGTAATAACAGGGGAATATCTTTATGAACTCTACTTCATAATTCATTATCGATTTCCTCATCCATTAATCACACGATATTTTGATGTTCCCCTGTTTTACATATAATTTTGATTTTAATCTGTATTGCATACGGTCGCACGAAATGTCTTTTTTATTACATCAGCTATACAATACAGTATAAATATGGATTTTATATTCGCAAAAGCGCGATGAACTGGTTACATTTCCAGACATTGCGCTTTTTGCATTTTATAAAATATGAGGAAATTTTTATGAGGGAGGAATATTATTATGGAATTTTCCGCAGTAAACACAATATGGGTGCTGGTTGGCGCCGCGCTGGTCTTCTTTATGCAGGCCGGATTCGCAATGGTAGAAACAGGCTTCACACGAGCCAAAAACGCAGGTAACATTATTATGAAAAACCTGATGGACTTCTGTATCGGAACCCCGGTCTTCTGGCTGGTCGGCTTCGGTCTGATGTTCGGTGCAGGTAATGGATTTATCGGAAAGATCGGTGGTATTGCAACAGAAGCACACTATGGTTCAGGAATGCTTCCTGACGGAGTTCCTTTCTGGGCATTCTTAATCTTCCAGACAGTATTCTGTGCAACATCCGCAACAATTGTTTCCGGTGCAATGGCAGAACGTACCAAGTTCCTTTCCTATTGTGTCTACAGCCTTATGATCAGTCTTGTTGTATATCCGGTATCCGGACACTGGATCTGGGGCGGTGGATTTATCAGCCAGATGGGATTCCATGATTTCGCAGGTTCCTGTGCAGTACATATGGTAGGTGGTGTGGCAGCTCTGATCGGTGCCATCATCCTTGGACCTCGTATCGGTAAATATACAAAGGACGGCAAATCAAAGGCTATCCCGGGACACAACCTTACAGTTGGCGCTTTAGGTGTATTTATCCTCTGGTTCTGTTGGTTCGGATTTAACGGTGCTTCCACAGTAAGTATGGAAGGCGATGCAATCGTAAGTGCCGGTAAAATCTTCGTTACTACTAACCTTTCAGCAGCTGTTGCAACTGTAACTGTTATGATCATCACATGGGTACGTTACAAAAAACCGGATGTTTCCATGTCCCTGAATGGTTCTCTTGCAGGACTTGTAGCAATTACAGCAGGATGTGATACAGTTTCTCCTACATCTGCAGCGATTATCGGTATTGCTTCCGGTTTCATCGTAGTATTTGGTATTGAATTTATTGATAAGGTTCTGAAAATCGACGATCCTGTTGGTGCTGTCGGTGTTCATGGTTTAAACGGTGCTTTCGGTACCCTTGCAGTTGGTCTCTTCTCCGACGGTTCAGGCACAGACTGGAAAGGCCTCCTTACAGGCGGCGGCTTCCACGGATTTGGTGTTCAGTTCACAGGTATGATCATCACAATCGCATGGGTTGTTGTTACTATGACAATTATCTTCCAGGTAATCAAGCATACAATCGGACTTCGTGTTTCAGCTGAAGAAGAGATCGCAGGTCTTGACTCCAAAGAACATGGTCTTGCAAGTGCTTATGACGGTTTTGCAATGGCAAGTGTTCCGACTCCTATGGGAACTTCCGTAAAAGCTCCTGTTGTTACAGCCAGACCTTCTGCTCCTGCTGAATCAGTTCCTGAACTTCCGAAAGAAGGCGTTCATAAGCTTACAAAAGTTGTTATCATCACCCGTCAGAATAAACTTGATGAATTTATGCAGGCAATGAACGAGATTGGTGTTACAGGTATCACTATCACTAACGTTCTCGGATGCGGTGTACAGAAAGGTGCTCCATCCTACTATCGTGGTGTTGAGATGGAAATGAATCTTCTTCCTAAGATCAAAATTGAGATTGTTGTAAGTCTCGTGCCTGTACAGAAGGTTATTGAAACTGCCAAGGCAGTCCTCCATACCGGTCAGATTGGTGATGGTAAAGTATTTGTATATGACATTGAAAATGTCGTTAAGATCCGTACAGGCGAAGAAGGTTATCTCGCTCTCCAGGATACAAAATAAATAAGCAATCAATAAATATCCTGCTATAAGGTCAGGAGCCCGGATTTATTCCGGACTCCTTTTTATTGTTCACTACCATTATGCAATCTGGGCAGATTCCAGCGATAATGTGCTGCCAGATACCGAATCAGTATGATTACGAAACAGGCTACCATCATAGCTTCCACATTTCCTACAAAACGATTCATGTACACACATACAACCGCTCCTACAATAGATGCGCATGCATAAATATGCTTTACAAAAATATAAGGCGGTACTCCTGCCATCATATCACGCATCAGGCCTCCCCCTACTCCGGTAATCGTTCCCAGAAATACCAGGAGAAACACATTATCCATATATCCACTGCGAATTCCTGTATTCACTCCCACTACCGTAAAAATTCCTAAACCGATAGAGTCCATCACCAACATGACTCTGTCATAGGTAAGCCGCATATGCCCTTCCAAAAGCTGCCGTTTCCAGTAAAAAACCAGAAAAACCACACAGGAAGTAATGGTAGCCACCAAGGCATATACCGGATTTGTAAACACATTAGGTGGAATAATCCCCAGCACAATATCCCGGATCATACCTCCGCCTACAGCTGTAACTACACCCAGTACGCTCACACCGAAAATGTCCATATTCCGTTCTACACCTACCATTGCCCCGGAAGCAGCAAAAGCAACCGTACCTGCCATTTCCATAAAAAAGTTATAATACTCTGATAATCCATATTAACCTCTGACTTTTACATTTTAGTTCATAAATTATATCATTTTTTATAACTTATGTGAAGCAGGATCCTGCTTTTTTAGACATCTTATTTTTTTATTTTCTTCACAGACGCTCCCTTAAACAAAGCTCCGTCTACTGAGAAACGATCAATCAACGTAGTCTTGGGATTCTCAATCAGATCGATCAGCTTCTCCGCAGCTATCCTGCCAATTGCCGCTGTGTCCTGACAAAGGGTGGTGAGCTTTGGCTCCAGAATTTTCGCAATATCAATTCCATCATAACCTGCAATAGAAATATCATCAGACAGCCGCTTCAGTATCGGAAGAACCCTGAACTGCAACATCCTCTGTAATAGATTTTACGCTTTCTTTTGTGTAATAGCCTCTCGTACCTGCTCAACGGACAGCAATGTGGTCTCTGCAATTTTATCAAGATCATGCTCTCCATTTTTCCACATATTCCATGCGATTTTTTTACTTCTGCTTACTTCTGCCTCATCACGTTCTCTATCTACAATTACCTGCATCGTCTTGCACATATCAGCCACTCCTTTCGGTTCCTCTTTAAAATATCTTACTCTCGCAGCTATTTTTGCATTATGCATTTCGTGATAATTAACACAGTTAAAATCATGCATTAGCCAGCCAACCTCATCATCTCCTCTGTAAGAGCCATTTACATATACAATATGTGCTTTATCATTAAACAGTTTCCCTGTTTCCTGTACTGTTCTTTCTATTGTATAAATCGGAAGTCCACCTACCAACACATCATTAGACGTTATAAATATGATATATGTCTCTGGCATCTCTGTATATTTACTTCCTGATGTTGTAAGTCTGGTATCAAATAATGAGCTGTTTAATCTGGCACGTTCTGGTACTGCCCCACTATCATCCTGTTGGACCTCGATATCGTACTGTTTTCCTTCGGAATCATTAGCGTATATATCTAATCTGACAGATCGTCCAAACAAATTTCCAATCGTCAACTGTGTAACAGATTTCGTTACCGTCAGATCATCTCTTTTTAAAATGATCTTCAAGAGTTCCTCAGTACACTCTAAATCACTGGAAAACACCTGTGTCATAAACGTATCATCCATTAACGTAAACTTGTTAATGGCGTCCATGCGTTCTGTATTTTTCTCGTCTAAATTCAACACCTGCATTCATTCACTTTCTTTTCATATTCTTATTATAAGTGCTTTCATTATACTTATGCAATAAGATTTTTTCGACAAAACAGGAAGAGAATCATGCATCCTCTTCCAGGTCTTAAATGGTATTTTTTACTTCTGCCATTTCCAACATCATTGTTACTTAACTACTTTTCCTGTAGGTGTTACCCCAATCCGGAGAACATGTGAATACAATTTTCCACCCTTTTTCTGTACCGCTTTGCAATTTCCCACTGCATACATTCCGGATGGATAGTGTGACTTTGAAGTAACCGTAAAAGTATTAGATGCATTATTATATCAGTTCATAGATGTCTGTTTACACTGGCTAGCCATTATATAAGAACAGTCCCCTTAAAACCCACTGTACCATCGTTGCATTGTCACTTTTTCTGTATATTCTCCACTGCTGTCCATACTCTACCCTGCTCACTGTCGAAGCAGCCCTTGTTAAAATTGGCTTTGATTCCCACTCATTAATTTCAGCGGCATATTCTGCGTCTATATTGTCGTCATTAGTGGAAATCAAATTCATGGATTCAATTCCTGCTTCTGATAGTTTTATGTTGTCATCCTGCATAGCAGCTTCAAAATCTGCCTCTAATACTTCGGCCTCACTGTCTGACTGCGTTGAGCCAGTGCTGTTTCCAGAATATGAAGTTTCTAAAAAATCATCCAGTCCCAGACCAATTCCATCTTTCATGGCCGATTCAAAATCTTGCTGTAGTTTTTTATCGCTCACGTCTGCTTGACACTCCGTTGCGAAATCATCATCGCACATTGCTCCTTCATCAAAAGAATATAACTCCGTTGATTCATCCGCATACACATCTGCCGCATGTACAGGCACTTCCAGCATTCCTATCAAAGAAATCATCAGTAAATATAGTGTAGCTTTTTTCATGATTTTGTCATTTCTTTCTCTTCTATTACTGCATATTTTCAGATTTATTAACTGAATTATTGTGTTTTTCCAAATCTTTAACACAAATAATAATTCCTCAATGTCATTTAGTTAAGCCTGCGTGACAATTTAAACAGAGTGTTGTTGAATATTTGAACACACTCTGTTTAGACGACGGCTATACGATAAATAGTACAAATCTTGCATCATCACCGAATATTTCATTTCATCTCCCGTAATGGATGTTCCCATGTATCCCTCTATAAAATCGAAGTATCCATTCGTTCCAGCATTCTTTTCCCAAGTATCTATCGAAGCCTTAATCCTTAGCAGACACATTACCGGAATCTTATAGTATTGTTGCATTTTCTTTAAATCTAACTCATGCTGCCTCCCTCTGGAAATAAGCAGCTCCTTTATTTCACTATTCGTGTATGGATCAAATGCCATAAGCAGGGCAGTTTCAAGCCGTTCATTATCCTCATTGCGAAAGTTTCCCGTGTCAAAACTTTCTCCGGTACATCTTGATTTAATATCAAACAATACAAGGGCAATTGCCTCTTTCATTCTTCTGCTGTTTGAAGCTGGAAACTTTCGATGGATTTTTAACGCATTACTTTCCATCGGCAAAAGAAGCATACTGTAAGTTTCCTCATCACTTTTTCTGATTTTTCCAAACTCTTTTTCCATTTGAGAGTATATTTTTTCAAACTGATATAACTGCATTTTTCTTCTCTCTTCCTTTAGTTTTTATCCTCATTTTTTTCAAAAAACACTTGACAGGATAAGCAATATATGTTGTGTAAGCCTTGAATATAAACACATTTCAAGGAGGCACCCTATGACTCAAAACTTTTTAGCTGACTTAAAAACAACACTCGAAAACTGCATTGCTGAACTGGATGAACTTCATTTCATGTTCTGCCAAAACCCGGAAGCTGATTTCACAGGAAATCGTAAACTTTCTTTCCATGATTATATTCAATTTATGGTTCAAATGCAGAGTAAATCTGTTTCAAATGAAATCCTGGATTTCTTTGAGCATTCACTTGCAGCCCCTGCAAAATCTTCTTTTACCCAGCAGCATTTCAAACTCCAACCGGAAGGATGGAGCTTTCTGTTCCATATTTTTGTGGAACAGTGCAGGGAACTTTCTGATCAGCCCTATCACGGCTATCGCCTTTTAGCATGTGATGGTTCCGATGTCAATATAGCACGAGACCCAGAGGATGAAAGAACTTTTATCCATGAAGGCGAAAAGGGTTACAATGCGATTCACGTCAATGCTCTTTACGATATCATGAACCATACTTACTGTGATTTTCTGGTTCAGGGAAAAAAGAAGCTTCATGAACGTGCTGCACTGAATACCATAACTGACCGTTATCCCGATTCTGTGCCGGCAATTTTAATGGCAGACCGGGGATATGAAAGCTTCAATGTCTTTGCTCATCTTATTCAAAAGAATATGAAATTCATTATTCGCATGAAAGACATCAACAGTAACGGCATTCTTTCCGCTTATGATCTACCTGACAGTCAGTTCGATACCCATATAAAAACCACTCTTACCAGACGCCATACAAAAGAAACTCTTGGGGATCCCAATACGTATACCATTCTTCAGCAGACTACCGATCTGGATTTCCTGGATGAAAACTGTACATATTATGATATCGAATTCCGTATTGTTCGTATTCTTCTTGATAATGGGACCTACATCTGCATTGCCACAAATCTTTCGGAAGAAGACTTCCCCTTAGAAGAGATTAAAAAGCTTTACAGAATGCGCTGGAGCGAGGAAACAAGCTTTCGTGAGCTGAAATACACCATAGGTCTTGTTAACTGGCATAGCAGCAAGTATGACGGGATCCTTCAGGAACTCAATGCCCGGATGATACTATATAACTTCTGCGAATTTGTGACAGCTCAGGCCGTTGTGAGAACACGAGATAACACAAAGCATATCTACAAAATAAATTTCGCCACCGCAGTCAACATATGCAGAGCATATTTAAAACATAGCAGTGACGAAATTGAGACCATGCTTCTCATACAAAAGCACCTGACACCAGTCAGGAGCAACCGTAAATATCCTATCCGCCTCCGTCCAAAGAGAAATAGGGATTTCATGTATCGAGCGGCTTAAATATCATCACTATTATACTTCTTTTTCAGACAGATCTGCAATCTGTCTTTTTGGTATACGAAATTGTATTTTATGTTCTTCACAGGTAGTCATCTGGGGGGGGGCAGACAGGACTTCCCATTGAACATAATATTTCTTAACTGAACCATGTTTTCTAAAGTCAAATAACGTGATATACTGTTTTTATCAGACGAAATGCTTATCTAAATGACATTGATAAAAATATATGTATGATAAATTTATACATATCTTTTTCAGTTTCCTTTTATTCCGCAGCAGATTCTGCTTAATTGCCCCTTCTGACATCTTATGTCTGGCGGCAATATTTTTAATGGATTCCATTACCCAATATCTCTGGACAAAATATCCCTGTCCCTGTCAGATAAACCGCCCAGGAAACGATTGATGATTTCTATCAGTTCCTCAGCTTCCATATGTTCATCTAAAATATGCGTTCTAGCGGTATTTAAACTTTCTACCTCTTCCGTTATGTTTGCAATATGCATATCCATCCGTTTTGCCGCATGCTTTTTTCTTAACATATCAATTGCGAATCCTCTTGTAATTTTTCCTAAGAAAGCTACCAGTTTTGGCGGCCTTTGGGGTGGGATATACCGCCATGCCGCAAACCATGTATCATTTACACACTCCTCGGAATCTTCCCTATTCATAAGAATCTTCCACGCAATAGAATAACAAGTGGAATTATACTTTTTATCAACTAATTGTATTGCATTTTCATCTCTTCTCCAGAACAAGTCTATAATATAAGTATCTTCCATACAGCGTTCTCCGATTTCGTACTTTCAAACATCCTGTGCAAATATCATAACAAAAAAGGCTCTCATAATAAACATCGTATTTCTTATGCTTTGGTTACGCTTTCTCTTCAAATTTCTGTTTCATGCTCTTATTTTCATCTACAATTCGTAGTATTCCCCCAATGGTGCAGAAACTTATTTTCGTTCTATATTCAAAAATTTCTGCCAAAGTGAGCTGTTTATATGTTATCATGTAGGTATATCTCCTTTAGGTGGATTAGTTAATTAGTTTCTAGTCAATTCTATTTTACCATAAACCTTGAGGAGATATTTTATTTTAACGACAAAAAACACCGTATTTATGCAGTGTTTGGCGTTTCGCAAACGCCTATACGTATTCACTAAATGAAAGGAGACAAATATATGCAAGCAAAATCAAAAAACCTAATTATTGGGTGCATTGCTACAATGGCCATCGTTGCAACTATTTCAACTGTGCATGGACATGTCTGTTTGGATAAACCCTTCACTTCTCATGAACATACCTGGGAAATTATTGAAATCAAAGAGGGAAAGGAATATATTTCTTGTCCGTGCGGCTGTATGGAAACACGAGATCACAATCACAAGTGAAATATCGCACGCATTGAAGGGAATACTCTATTTTTTGTTGTGACTGTGGATGCAATGAGAGTTGTGACCTTAGTATGTTTGAGGAAGTGTCAGTTTGACACTTCTCAGGCTTACTGAAGTGGAAACCCTCGGTATGAGGACAGCCTATTTTGCTGTACTACATAGACGGTTCCGTGATATAGTGTTTCAGCCTAACCCCGGTATCCCTGCAGATTGTCGCATGTTTTCAGTTTCCTATTATGTAATCAATCCGTCTTTTTTGTCCGTTCTGTTTTTTCTTCTGCTGTCTGGCAGCTCTCTTTCTGTTTTTCAGGTTTTGTAAAGTCAACTTTACAGAATTTACTTTTCTCTTTCTCAAACCAATTTAAACTTTTCTAAACAAGGGGCAGTTGTCTGTTTCTTTTTATTTTACCCTGATTCTTCTTCCCCAGGATACCCAGTCTCCGTAAGCTTTCCTTCCGTTAATTTTGACCCATGGGCGGACTTTCAGAGTATAGGTTCCGGGCTTCACGCCTGTAATCCTTGTATAGGTTGTCCGATTGTTCCGTTTATATACGGTGGTTCCGCCTGTAGATCTCAGCTCCATATCTGCTCTTGCAAATCCTTTTGGTACGCCAACTGTTACAGACACAGCTCCTTTACTTGTTTTTACAGTTTTAATCTTCACCCTCTCTGTGGGAATTCCGTTCTTTACTACTACTTTTACTGGATAACTCCATGCCCCAAACCTTTTCCCAGACACTTTTCCATCATAATAATCCCTGTTGTACGCATGGATTCCCAGATAATACGTCCCGTTTTTTACATTTGTAAAGGTGATGGTCTTTGCATCCTGATTCTTCGCCACCTTCACATAATTCTCAGGTTTGTCACCCCAGCTTTTCTTTGTCAGAACCGCATCGAAACCTTCGCTGTTTGCGCAGTCATAAGCCACTGCCTTAATAGTTGACCCCTGTACTTTCACATCTTTTATCGTTGCTCCTTCCGGATAAGGCGGTGCAATATGAGGACAATTCTGGGAAATTATATAAGATAATTCTATTCCTCCTGTGATGGAAACCTTAAAAATATCAGTAGCTACCTGTTCTTCCTTTTTCGGACGAAGATAAACCGTTGTACCTTCTCCGGGCATAATAACCCCCGTTTCATAATCATCAAGGTACGCCCAGAAATGTTCCGTATTCTCAAAATCAACCGTAACAGGATTTTTTCCATTGTTATATATCCATATACTGCGTTTTGGACACATAAACATATCCGGATCCGGATCTGTATTATCCCACCAGTCGTATTCTTCAGGGGTAATTGTGAGAAATCTCGTACCGCTATTCGGTCTGCAGTTCACCTCATAATCCTGATCAGATGCGCCGCGAATAAGAACCCGTATCCTACACTTCGCCTGAATGCCTTCTTCTGTTTCCATGACAAAGGTTTCTTCATGAATTCCCGGAGAAAGATTTTTCTTTACATAAATATCCGCTGCAACAGCTTCTCCGGGCTTAACCTTATTCCCAACTTCCATTGGAAACCTTCCCTGAAACGGATAATCAAACGGCTCAAGTGTAAAATCATTCAATTCTGAGATAGATTTGATATGCCAAGCCTCTGTGCCTGTATTTTTTATCTCCAGCCTTTCCCACCCCCAACCACTGCCGTTTACTCCAGTCTGTCCCAAATCAAGGATTTCACTAGAAACTGTCGCCTCATATTTCTCATATCTCATTTCACTGTCTGAATCCACAGTATCCTCGAAAATAGCTGAAGCTTCCGATACATCGCCTTCCTGCTCTGTGGTTTCCGAAATAAATGTTTCCTCTCCAGCAGAAAAATCGGCTGCCAATACCGGCTGACCGGTAACGATCACAGCAGAAAGAAACAGCGATAAAAATGTTTTGCCTCTCCTTCTCATAATACTTTGCCTTCTTTCCATCATTATACCTCGTTATCATGTTACGTTTATGTTAACAATTGTATCATATATGTAATATTTTTTCAACAATCTTTTTTTATTTAACATATTTAACTATGCAGAAAAAGCGGCTTGAAAAGCCGCTTTTTTCTACCTTTGCAGGAACCCAATCTCTGTAAAGATAAGTTTCGTTATTTAAATTCAATGGAAGAAAATCTGTAGATGTAGTCTTCCCCCGGATGTTTACCATTATCGCCCGCAATCGGACTGTTCGCATTAACCGACACAATCATATTGTTTGTATTTCTGTCAATCGCTACGGATTCCATTTCAAAACTAAAGAACTTTGATTCATCCAGTTCATTGTTAAAGGCAAAATCCGGAATTAAAACAGGATATTTCTTGCCATCTTTAAATTTCATTGTTTTAGTTCTGCTCATATCAATGTGTAGTACCCTGCTTCCACTGGTTTGCACATCACCATTAGGAAAATATTCCAGTTTTTTCGTCGTAACAATAAATAATCCGTATTTGTCACTGTAATTGATTCCCTGAAGCACTTCATAACCGGTATTCATAAAATATTTTGTTTGATCAACCACAACTTTTCCTGCTGAGAAGTGTACAATACACAGTTTATATATTTTTTTATCTTCTTCACCCTCTGCACCGGTTTCGGTAAGAAGAATAAACTGATTGCCTTTGTAATGGCTGATTGCGTTTGTCCGGTTTTCCCAGGTATACCTATTATAGGGCCATTCTTCAGATGTACTGCCCATAGTAAGCTTCACAACCGAATATTCACCTTTTCCATTAGGTTCCGCACAGGTAACATACAATTCATGATTGTATATATCCATTCCATTGGCATGATACAGACATCTTTTCTCTCCCGGTACTACCTTATTAGCCAGTCTTTTTACGCCCTTCGTACTGCTTGTGTAATCCTCAAATTCCCAAATGGCTGCTGCGCACTTACTCGGTTCTTTATATTCTCCATTTGTACCGGCTTTTATACCATACAACTTTTGGTTATTCTCATCAAATGCTAACGCGCCAAAATTTGTCGTTTTAATATTTCCTATTTCCTTATTGTCTACTTTCATTCCCTTGGCAAGAGCGCAGTTAAAACTATAAGTACCTTTTTCATAAGTAATTCCATTCAGGACAGAAAAACGGTCCTCTGCTTTCCCGGTTCCTGTAATTACATTTGCAGCCAGTACAAGATGACCTGCTTTCATACAAATAGATTCCAGATTATACTGCTTATACCCTTTCATCTCAACATTAATAACTCCGTCTGGAATATATGAATTCACATTACTTCTGTAATCCACATGTACAATTCTGTTTCTTCCGGCAGACAATTCATCATTTGTCAGAATAAACAGACCGTAGTCTAAATGGTAATAAATATCCTGGATACGGCTTGTATATCCATATCCTCTGTTTGTAACCTTAAATTCATGAACTACTTCATAACTATTAGAACTCTCCAATCTCAGTTTTTTTACAATCAGAGTATCGTTATCTGCATCGTTGGAGCCTCGTGCAAGAATGAAAAATTCATTTGCCGCACCTGTATGTGCAATTCCAAGCGCTCCATACTGAAATTCACTTACAATATCAAACTCCTTAATAACATTACCGGCAGTATCCATTTTTACAATCTTTGTAGTATTTCCATATCCCGCTGTATCTTCAGCAAGCATAAATAATTCTGTGCCGATTTTGCTAAGCCCTAATGCAAAATATCCCAAACCGGTTTTAACTGCCACAGCCTGTGCATCTGCGTTTGAATAATCCGGTGTTTTATATAAGGTTGTTACCTTTCCGCTTGTTTTCACACTGTACATAGTGTCTCCGCTGATTGTAATTCCCGCTACATTCGTCGCAGCTCCTGCATCCACAATTTTTGCTCCTGCTGTAGGTGTCGCTGAAATAACAAGTGTTTTTCCATTAAATGTTCCTGGCATATAAAATATCCTCCTTCTGTTTTTTGCAGACCCTTATAGTTTTATTGGTCTGTTTCATAAGTGCTTACATAAAATAAAAACCCGTTTTCTCTATTTTCGGAAACTACTTTTTATATTTTTTTATTGATTTCTTTTGTATCTGCCATAATGTACTCTTTTACCTCTGTAATATCCCTCTCGATAACACTTAATACATTAAATTTTTCTGTTAATGCTGACAGTAATTCCTGATACTGTTTTTCCCGCTCTTCCTGTCTTGCCGAAAATCTTTCATTTGATTTCACAATGTAGATCAAAAGAAATACTGCCAATACTGCCCATATCCCTTGAGATAATGCAGCATCCGCTGGGCGTTTTAACAAGGTCGTTGCCGCACTGCACCTTCGTTCCGAACATCGGCCGCACGATCCCCGAACAACATTCATTACGATGGCGAAAAAAGCGGGCGTAGATGAGTACGTTGTGAAACGTCTTGCCGGTCACAAGATCACAGACGTAACCGAGGCGGTCTATACAATCCGTGATATTGAGTGACTCAGAGATGAGATAGAAAAAATGCCGTAACCCTTGTGGTTGCGGCATTTCTTTTCCTGTGATCGGCTCTTCTTTTTGTTTCCTTCGCTCTGTTGCCTACTTGTTACCTACCTGTTTGCCTATCTTGCCATTTTCAAGGCTTCTCACCGTGTCTCAAATTACTTTCTCATTTTTTGATCTAAACTAAGAAAAGTACCGCAGCCCTTGGAACTACGGTACTTTCTAGGTTTGTTGACTCTTTGATTAAAAAGGTTTGATTAGAACTTTCCAGCCTTAGCAGCTTCCTCAATGGAAACAGCTACTGCAACTGTCATACCAACCATCGGGTTGTTACCAGCGCCGATGAGACCCATCATCTCTACGTGAGCCGGTACAGAAGAAGAACCAGCGAACTGTGCATCAGAGTGCATACGTCCTAATGTATCTGTCATACCGTAGGAAGCTGGACCTGCTGCCATGTTGTCCGGGTGAAGTGTACGTCCTGTACCACCACCGGAAGCAACTGAGAAGTATTTCTTACCTGCTTCAAGACGTTCTTTCTTGTATGTACCTGCAACCGGATGCTGGAAACGTGTCGGGTTTGTGGAGTTACCTGTGATAGAAACGTCAACGTCTTCTTTCCACATGATAGCAACACCTTCCGGAACGCTGTTAGCGCCGTAGCAGTTAACTTTTGCACGAAGTCCTTCGGAGTATGCTTTTCTGAATACTTCTTTAACTTCGTTCTTGTATGGATCGTATTCTGTCTCTACATATGTAAAGCCGTTGATACGGGAGATGATCTGAGCAGCATCTTTACCAAGACCGTTCAGGATAACACGTAATGGTTTCTGACGAACTTTGTTAGCTTTCTCAGCGATACCGATAGCACCTTCAGCTGCTGCGAAGGACTCATGTCCAGCCAGGAAGCAGAAGCACTCTGTTTCTTCTTCAAGAAGCATCTTGCCAAGGTTACCATGTCCAAGACCTACTTTACGTGTATCAGCAACGGATCCAGGAATACAGAATGCCTGAAGTCCTTCACCGATAGCTGCTGCATCTGCTGCTTTCTTGCATCCTTTTTTGATTGCGATCGCAGCACCTACTGTATATGCCCAGCAAGCGTTCTCAAAACAGATCGGCTGAATGCCTTTGATCTGATCGTAAACATTAAGACCTGCGTCTTTTGTGATTTTCTCAGCTTCTTCGATAGAAGCAATGCCATAGCTGTTTAAAACAGAATTGATCTTGTCAATTCGTCTCTCATATGATTCAAATAAAGCCATTTCCTGTTACCTCCTAAATTATTCTTTTCTTGGGTCGATAATTTTAACAGCGTCTGCAACACGGCCATACTGACCTTTTGCTTTTTCCCATGCAGTATTCGGGTCATCGCCTTTTTTGATGAAATCAGTCATTTTTCCAAGGCTTACGAACTGATATCCGATGATCTCATCATCTGCATCAAGAGCAATACCTGTTACATAACCTTCTGCCATTTCAAGGTAACGAGGTCCTTTTTTCAGAGTTCCATACATTGTACCAACCTGAGAACGAAGTTTACAAAAGTCGTTATCATCACACGTCAGAACAAACTTGATGAGTTTATGCAGGCAATGAATGAGATCGGCGTTACCGGTATCACAATCACAAACGTTTTAGGATGCGGTGTACAGAAAGGTGCTCCTGCTTACTACCGTGGTGTTGAGATGGAAATGAATCTTCTTCCGAAGATCAAGATTGAAATCGTTGTCAGCCTCGTACCTGTTAAGAAAGTCATTGAAACTGCAAAAGCTGTCCTTCACACAGGTGAGATTGGTGATGGTAAAGTATTCGTATATGATATCGAAAATGTAGTGAAGATCCGTACCGGAGAAGAAGGTTATCTCGCTCTCCAGGATACTAAATAGGCCTCCACTCATAATAAATATCCAAATAAAACAAGAAAAACCCGGGAAATTGATACAAAATCATTTCCTGGGTTTTTCTTGTTATTTCCGCGGTGACAATCTCGGCAGATTCCAGTGATAATGAGCCGCAAGATAACGGATCAACACTACTACCACCGATGACACTACCATAGCCTCTACATTTCCCACAAAACGATTCATGTACACGCATACGATCGCACCGATAATAGAAGCGCAGGCATAAATATGCTTTACAAAAATATAAGGCGGCACACTTGCCATCATATCACGCAGCAGACCGCCGCCAACTCCTGTGATCGTTCCAAGAAACACAAGCAGAAACGCATTATCCATATAACCCTGGCGGATTCCTGCATTAACACCCACTACCGTAAAAATACCAAGTCCCACAGAATCCAGCACCAGCATAAACTTATCGTATGTCTCACGCCTGTGTCCTTCCAGAAGTTCTCTCTTAAAATAAAAAATAAAGAAAACAATGCACGAGGTAAGCACAGATACAAGTGCATATACCGGATTTGTAAATACAGCCGGTGGAATAACCCCCAGCACCACATCTCTGATCATGCCGCCTCCCACCGCAGTTGCTACTCCAAGAATGCTGACGCCAAAAATATCCATATTACGCTCTACTCCTACCATTGCTCCGGAAGCTGCAAACGCGATCGTGCCTGCCATTTCCATAATAAATGTCATGATTGACTGATAATCCATATCTAATTTAACTCCTGATTATTTTTCTTTAACATAACATCAGAGCCAAAAGACATTTTTCCTCTTCTTCTGACTCTGATATCCAGAATAACATATATTACTGTCTGCTGGCAATATCCCGCACAATATTTGTTACTGTTCACTCCATGCCCAGTAACACGCTTCGCAATGCAGAAAATATGAACCTCCTTGTGCAAAGCCCAAGGAGTATCGTTTGCTTCGCAAACTTAATTTATGCTATTCGCATAAATTCGCGCGATATGTCTCGGGATTTTGGCATTCACATGCCAAAACACCTCGCGGGATAGTGGCGTGTGAACAGTAACCAATATTTTACCTATCCGGCAACAACTTTTTTACGGATGCTCCTTTAAACAAAGTACCATCTACTGTGAATCGGTCGATCAATGTCGTCTTCGGGTTCTCAATCAGATCGATCAGTTTCTCCGCTGCGATTCTGCCAATTGCAACCGTATTCTGACAAAGTGTAGTCAGCTTAGGTTCCAGAATCTTCGCGATCGTGATTCCATCATACCCTGCAATAGAAATATCCTCCGGAATGCGAAGTCCTCTCTCCCTGATCTCATTAATTCCACCTATCGCAGCATAATCATCCGGATAAAGAATGCAGGTCGGCGGCAACGGAAGATCTAACAGCTCCCCTGTCACCATTGCAGCGGTATCCGCATCTCTGTAAGGACATTCCTTAATATAATCATCCGGTATCTCTACTCCCAGTCTCTGCAAGGTTCTGTAAAAGCCAGAAAGTCTCATACGGGTTACAGAAGTATTATCTCCATGAATATAAGCAATGCGTCTGTGTCCCTGCTCATAAACATACGAAACAAGCTCTTCCATTCCCTGCGTATTATTGGAAACAACTGCAATCTTTCCATCAAACACATGGTCGATCGTTACCACCGGAATTTCCGAACGAATCAGCTCCTGTACCTCATCTGCATAGAAATCCACACACGCGATCACAACTCCATCTACCCCTCTGTAACGGCAATGTTCGTAATAGCTTAGTTTCTGTCCGGAAATTTTTCCGCTCGTAAAGGTAATATCGTACCCTTTCTCCTCTGCGGTCCTTTTGAAGCTTTCCAGTACATGATTAAAATAATCATGAGTAAGTCCACTGGCCGCTTCATCAACAAACATGACTCCGATATTATAGCTTCTCTTCGTCTTTAACGTTCTCGCAGAGGAATTAGGAAGATAGCCCATTTCCGAAGCAGTTCGTAAGATCAGCTTCCTCGTCTCCTCACTGATATCGGAATAACCGTTCAATGCTTTGCTGACACTGGCCACAGAGACATTACACTTTTTCGCAATTTCTTTCATCGAAACCATAGGTATGCCTCCTAAAATTTTCGTAATCGTTTTCGTACTTTCATTGTATAACTACTCGCACAAATTTTCAAGCTTGCAATTCATTTTTTTGTGCATCTTTTATATTTTTTGTATGATTGCACAATTTTAACACCCAATATTTTTCCATTATCACAAATCCAATTCATCATTTTAACGAAAATACCCTCTTATTTTTTGACACTTATTTTTCTGTAAAACAATTGATTTTATCACTGTCTTCCGCTATACTAGAGACAAATAGCAGTAATGCCACGATAATCGTCTGTTTTTATTCTAAACTTATTCGTTTTCGTGTTTGAATTTTCTGTATATTTAAAACAACTGACGCAAAATCATAATAAAACAGGAGGACTTCTTATGAAATTCGGTTATTTCGATGACAACGCCAAAGAATATGTCATCACTACCCCAGATACTCCGCTTCCATGGATCAACTATCTGGGATCTCAGGACTTTTTCTCCCTGATTTCTAACACTTGTGGCGGATACAGTTTCTACAAAGATGCCAAACTTCTTCGTATCACCCGTTACCGCTACAACAATATTCCGGTAGATTCCAACGGAAAATATTACTATATCCATGATGGAGAAGAAATCTGGAACCCAGGTTCCATGCCTTCCAAGACACCACTGGATTCTTATGAATGCCATCACGGAATCGGCTACAGCCGTTTTCTGTCTTCCAAAAATGGATTAAAAGCTGATCTTCTTGCTTTTGTTCCTGTAAACACAACCTGTGAGATTAATAAACTGACTCTCGCAAACACAACTGATGCTCCGAAAACCTTTTCTCTCTTCTCTTATGTAGAGTTCTGCCTCTGGAATGCCGTAGATGACAGTACAAACTTCCAGAGAAATTTAAGTATCGGTGAAGTTGAGATCGAAGGCAGCACTATTTACCATAAAACCGAATATCGCGAACGCCGCAGACATTACAGTTTCTTTAGCGTAAACAGCCCGGTGGATGGTTTTGATACAAGCAGAGATGCTTTCCTTGGTATGAACAACGGAAATGCTTTTCCTGTTGCTGTAAAAGAGAATAAAGCAAGAAATTCTGTTGCAAGCGGATGGTATCCAATCGCAAGCCACCAGATTAATATAACACTTTCTGCAGGAGAATCCAAGGATTTTATTTTTGTTCTGGGATACAGCGAAAATCCACAGGATCAGAAATTTATCGCTCCAAACGTAATCCGCAAGGACGGCGCTCATAAGATTCTCAGACAGTTCCAGACAACCGAACAGGTTGATGCTTCATTTGCCGAGCTGAATGCTTACTGGGACAAGCTTCTCTCCCGTTATCATGTAGAGAGTAACGATGAGCATGTAAATCGTATGGCAAATATCTGGAATCAGTACCAATGTATGGTCACCTTTAATATGTCTCGTTCCGCTTCCTATTATGAATCCGGTACAGGCCGCGGAATGGGATTCCGTGATTCCTGTCAGGATCTCCTTGGTTTCGTACATCTGATTCCGGAACGCGCAAGAGAACGTATCCTCGATATTGCTGCCACTCAGTTTGAAAACGGAAGTGCTTATCATCAGTATCAGCCACTTACCAAGAAGGGTAACCTGGATATCGGAAGCGGTTTCAATGATGACCCGTTATGGCTGATTGCAGCAGTTTCCGCTTACCTGAAAGAAACCGGAGACTTCTCTATCTTAAATGAAATGGTTGACTTTGATAATCAGAAAGAAAAGGCAGCTCCTCTGTATGAGCATCTGCATCGTTCTTTCGAATATACAGCAACTCATCTCGGGCCGCACAAACTTCCACTGATCGGACGCGCAGACTGGAATGACTGTCTGAACCTGAACTGTTTCTCCACAGAACCAGGAGAATCCTTCCAGACAACTGGCCCATCTGAAGGACCTGTTGCAGAATCCGTATTTATCGCAGGTATGTTCGTAAAATACGGAAAAGAATTCGCAGAAATCAGCCGTCATATAGGTGACACCGCGGCTGCCGAAAGAGCAGAAAAAGAAGTAGATCAGATGTATCAGGCAGTACTTGATGCTGGATGGGATGGAGAATGGTTCCTCCGTGCATACGATGCCGAATCTCAGAAAGTCGGTTCCAAAGAATGTAAAGAGGGACAGATTTTCATCGAGCCACAGGGCTTCTGCGTTATGGCTGGAATCGGGGTCAAAGAAGGCCTTGCCGAAAAAGCTCTGGATTCTGTCAAAGAGCGTCTTGATACGAAATATGGCATTATGATCCTGCAGCCGGCTTATACCCAGTATTATCTGAATCTTGGAGAAATTTCCTCCTACCCGCCGGGATATAAAGAAAATGCAGGTATCTTCTGCCACAACAATCCGTGGGTTTCTATCGCAGAAACCGTAATCGGACGCGGTAACAGGGCGTTTGAGATTTACAAGAAGACTTGTCCGTCCTATATCGAGGGCATAAGTGAGATTCATTGCACAGAGCCGTACATATATTCACAGATGGTTGCAGGTGCTGACGCAGTCTTCCATGGTCAGGCAAAGAACAGCTGGCTGACCGGTACAGCAGCATGGACTTTCTGGAATCTGTCTCAGGCAATCCTGGGTGTACAGCCATCCTATGATGGACTCTGCATCAATCCATGTATTCCGGAAGGCTTCGGTGATTTCAAACTTACCAGAACTTTCAGAGATGCTGTTTATTATATCGACGTTAAAAATCCTGATAATGTTCAGAAGGGTGTTAAGAAAGTCGTTGTAGACGGAAAAGAACATGAAGGATGCCTGATTCCATTTGAAGAAGGCAAGAAAGAATATCATGTAACTGTATACATGGGATAATAGAAACTATCTGTCGCAAACTTGTACAGCACTACATATCTTTTGCAAGCAAGAGATATGTACAATCTGCTTTTACTATTTGGTACAATTCATAAAAGTAAAACCAGCTAATGACAATATTTCGTCTGGCGTATTTTGCAATTCGATGAAATATTATCAGATAGCTGGTTTTTTAACTTTCTATAAGTTCAGAAAAAATTTTATCTGCTACTTAAACTTTTTCTCATTCTCAGGATATTCTGTCCATCCATATATTCATAGGAAACTTCATCCATTATTTTCTTAACCATATAAATTCCAAGACCACCAATTTCTCTCTCTTCCAGATTCAGGGTTATATCCGGATCTTTGTTCTCCAACGGATTATAGGGAATTCCCTGATCAATAAAAACCAGAACGATCATTCCTTTCTCTATTCCAGCCTGTACCGAAGCTTTTCCACCATCAGCGCCATAAGCATAATATGAAATATTTCCAAATATTTCATCAATGACAACATCTATCTGCATCTGAATCTTCATAGGGCAGCAATTTTCTTCTAAAATATCATTTACAAAATTTGTTACAACATCAATGTTCTCTACTTTTGCTTCAACTGTAATATCCTTCAAATCCCTTCTCCTTCCTGCAAGTTGTTTTCTGGAGTGTGTTTAAAAAATCATTCCGAAATACAGCTGGTTCTTTTTGCCTCTAATAATAACCAGTGCACCAACAAGTTCCAAAAAAGGGTTCTGTTCTCATCACAAAACCCTTTTTATAAATTACTCGATTGTTAATATATCACTGAATCCTGTAATTTCAAATATTTCCTCTATAACCTCGCTGACATGGGTCAATTTGAAATCTCCTTTTTTATTCATATATTTCTGTACTTTCAAGAGTACACGCAAGCCTGCTGATGAAATATACTCCAGATCCGTCAGATCAAATACAAGCTCCTGTGTATCTTTCAGTTCCTTTTCCATAAAGGCTTCCAGTTCCGGCGCCGTCGTTGTATCTAATCTGCCTGATAATAATACAGTATCTTTTGTTCCTTCACTTTGCTTTTCGATCTTAAGACTCATTTTATTCTCCCTTCAAATTATAAAAATTTCTATTAAATTTCCTTCAAATTATATTGCCTATATTATACATGATTCTTTCTGAGATTTGAAGAAGTAATTTTTTGCATTTCTAAACAAAGCAATGTACGTTTGATAATCTGAAAAATGAAATTGCAACAATAAAGAAATGACATCCTGCGGCAGAGTTTATCTGCCGCTTTTTCGTACCTAAAAGTGTTAGCTACGTGGTAGCTGTGTGTTAGCTACGCAAATTTTTTTGTGTTTTTTGAGACTGTTTTGTTCTAAAGTCATACCTTTTATCTCTATATAACAAAAGTGCCGCAAACCCTTGAGTTTACGGCACTTTCAACGCGCTTACACTTTATTTTCTTTTATATGAATTAGAACTTGCCAGCTTTAGCAGCTTCCTCAATGGAAACTGCAACAGCAACAGTCATACCAACCATCGGGTTGTTACCTGCTCCGATAAGACCCATCATCTCTACATGAGCCGGTACGGAAGAAGAACCAGCGAACTGTGCATCAGAGTGCATACGTCCTAATGTATCTGTCATACCGTAGGAAGCTGGACCTGCTGCCATGTTGTCCGGGTGAAGTGTACGTCCTGTACCACCACCGGAAGCAACTGAGAAGTATTTCTTACCTGCTTCAAGACGTTCTTTCTTGTATGTACCTGCAACCGGATGCTGGAAACGTGTCGGGTTTGTGGAGTTACCTGTGATAGAAACGTCAACGTCTTCTTTCCACATGATAGCAACACCTTCCGGAACGCTGTTAGCGCCGTAGCAGTTAACTTTTGCACGAAGTCCTTCGGAGTATGCTTTTCTGAATACTTCTTTAACTTCGTTCTTGTATGGATCGTATTCTGTCTCTACATATGTAAAGCCGTTGATACGGGAGATGATCTGAGCAGCATCTTTACCAAGACCGTTCAGGATAACACGTAATGGTTTCTGACGAACTTTGTTAGCTTTCTCAGCGATACCGATAGCACCTTCAGCTGCTGCGAAGGACTCATGTCCAGCCAGGAAGCAGAAGCACTCTGTTTCTTCTTCAAGAAGCATCTTGCCAAGGTTACCATGTCCAAGACCTACTTTACGTGTATCAGCAACGGATCCAGGAATACAGAATGCCTGAAGTCCTTCACCGATAGCTGCTGCATCTGCTGCTTTCTTGCATCCTTTTTTGATTGCGATCGCAGCACCTACTGTATATGCCCAGCAAGCGTTCTCAAAACAGATCGGCTGAATGCCTTTGATCTGATCGTAAACATTAAGACCTGCGTCTTTTGTGATTTTCTCAGCTTCTTCGATAGAAGCAATGCCATAGCTGTTTAAAACAGAATTGATCTTGTCAATTCGTCTCTCATATGATTCAAATAAAGCCATTTCCTGTTACCTCCTAAATTATTCTTTTCTTGGGTCGATAATTTTAACAGCGTCTGCAACACGGCCATACTGACCTTTTGCTTTTTCCCATGCAGTATTCGGGTCATCGCCTTTTTTGATGAAATCAGTCATTTTTCCAAGGCTTACGAACTGATATCCGATGATCTCATCATCTGCATCAAGAGCAATACCTGTTACATAACCTTCTGCCATTTCAAGGTAACGAGGTCCTTTTTTCAGAGTTCCATACATTGTACCAACCTGAGAGCGAAGTCCTTTACCAAGGTCCTCAAGTCCAGCGCCTACCGGAAGTCCGTCTTCTGAGAATGCAGACTGTGTACGTCCGTAAACGATCTGAAGGAAGAGTTCTCTCATAGCTGTATTAATCGCATCACAAACTAAGTCAGTGTTCAGTGCCTCCATTACAGTCAGGCCCGGAAGAATCTCGGAAGCCATAGCTGCTGAATGAGTCATACCTGAACATCCGATAGTCTCAACCAGTGCTTCCTGGATGATACCTTCTTTAACATTTAATGTAAGCTTGCAGGCACCCTGCTGTGGTGCACACCAGCCAACACCGTGTGTAAGACCGGAAATGTCTTTGACTTCTTTTGCCTGTACCCATTTAGCTTCTTCTGGGATTGGAGCGGCGCCATGATGAACGCCCTGTGCAACTGGGCACATTTCTTCTACTTCGCGTGAATAAATCATTGTAAAACTCCTTTCAAGTATAGATTAACTTCATGTTGTTATACCCGTCACTATGCGGAACTGCTGAATGAACCACATAATGCAGATCTCTGCCGTCTGCTGAATGACTGCAGATGAGTATGCCTAACAACCTAGTGTTATTTTCTCACAAAAGTGGGGATTCGTCCAGTCATAATTTGTAAAATTTTTAACTATCTTTAAATTTTTTGTCCTGTACAGATTCTTTCTTTACTGATTTGTCAGCCTTTTAGGCAATTTGCATAAACAGATACAATTTATAGCGTTTATGTGATACAATAGACAAATATACCAATAAGTTGATTCCTGAAATAATCTTACATTTAAATTTCCGCGTTGTCGTCGGTTGCCATAGCCACCGCCATGTCTTCTTTCGCTCTAAAACAAAAATTTATTCTGTGAAATTGTTTCAAAAATCAACTTGTCAGCCATACTAAATTATAAAAAAGCAAGTATATCAGAAATTGTATTACCAAAGAAAGGATTTTCATCATGACAACATCATTACCTGCTTCTTTTCTTCCCGAACGATTTCGGGTTCTGAGCGGAAGTGTTTTAAAATTAATTGCGATCATTCTGATGCTTATCGACCATACAGGTGTAATGATTCTGTATAACTATCCACCTGCAAATGCAATACTTTTCAGTTTTGGTGGAGTGGATTACAGCTGGTATCGTATTTTCCGTGATATCGGAAGGGCGGCTTTTCCTATTTTCTGTTTTCTGTTAGTCGAAGGATTTCTGCACACCCATAACCGCAGAAAATACGGACGAAATCTCTTTTTATTCGCATGTATTTCTGAAATTCCGTGGAATTTCATGTTTACAAATACCTGGCGATACGAGAAACAGAACGTCTTTTTTACCCTGTTTCTGGGATATCTGGCCTTCTGCGCCCTTGAATACTTCTGGGATAATCAGAAGATGCAGTTTGTATGCATACTGGCATTACTCGCTGTCTCCGTTTTTCTTAAGGCAGATTACGGATGGAGAGGGTTTGTTTTCCTGCTTATCATGTACTGGTTTCGCAATGAAAAAACTGCCCAGGCTATCATCGGAAGCTGCTGGCTTTATTATGAATGGAAAGCCTGCTTTGCATTTCTCTCCATTAATATGTATAACGGAGAACGTGGATTTGTGAAAGGAAAATTTCTGAAATATGTCTTTTACTGGTTTTATCCGGTACATATCATAATTCTGGTGATTCTCAGACAGCTTCTGTTCTTCCGTTAAAATGCGTTTGAAAACGTCCTGAGCTTTTGTTATTCTTCATAGAAAAAGGTGTTAAGAAACCTCTGTTCTTCATCCGTTTCTTAACACCTTTTTCTATTTCACTGTTTCTCTACAATTTCAGCTTTTGATTTATAGATATGGTTTGCAGGTACACAGCCTCTTACAGAGGAAAGCGGATAAATATTGCAACAACGACCGATCACTGTTCCAGGATTCAATACAGAACCACAGCCAACCTCTACATTATCTCCAAGCATAGCGCCAAATTTCTTAAGTCCTGTCTCGATCTTCTCTTCGCCATCTTTGACAACTACCAGTTTTTTGTCTGATTTTACATTGGAGCAGATAGATCCTGCTCCCATATGGGATTTATAACCCAGAACCGCATCACCCACATAATTATAATGAGGAACCTGCACTTTGTTAAAAAGCACTGCGTTCTTAAGCTCTGTTGAATTTCCTACTACTGCTCCCTCACCTACGATAGCTTTTCCGCGGATAAATGCACAGTGGCGTACCTCTGCTTCTTTTCCGATAATGACCGGTCCGTTAATGCAGGCTGTCGGTGCTACTTTCGCGCTCTTTGCGATCCATACATCTTCTGACGGATGATTATATTCTTCTTCACTTAAAGTCTGTCCCAGTTTCAGGATAAAATCGCCAATCTCCGGTAACACTTCCCATGGATAGGTTTTTCCTTCAAATAAATCCTTTGCAATCGTTTCATTTAAATCCAGAAGATTCGCAATCGTGAAATCCTTTAACATCCTGTTTTCCTCTTTTCTTTAATTATTATTTTCATTTTTCTCATATTTTGCCCGGATAAACATTTTATGATTTTTGATAAGTACGTGACCGCCCTGCTCTGGCTGTTGTTTTTGTATTGGTTTTGCCAGCTTGGATTTTATAATTAACAGCTGCCGCGTCAAAAAACTGTCGCAGGTAAGGTTGGAAATTACTGTCCTCCACCTGTTTCGTACGCACTCTTACAAAATGTTCCAGCTTATCCATATATTCCTGCTCTGTGATACTTCCCACCGCCACATAATTGAGACCTTTTTCCCAGCTTGCTGTAAGTTCCGGGTTCAGAAGCTGTCTGATAGAACAATTTACCACATCAAAAATCATCTCACCCAGAAGTGTCGGTGTGATCATCTGCGTTTTCTTATTCAGTGCCAGATATTTGATATTGAACAGTTTCTTCAGAATCTCAGCTCTGGTTGCACTGGTGCCGATTCCGCAGCTCTTGATCTGAGCACGAAGTTCCTCATCCTCGATCAGCTGTCCGGCATTCTCCATGGCAAGAATCATAGAACCGGAATTGTAACGCTTCGGCGGTGATGTCTCACCCTCTTTGATACTCAGGTCATCTACCGAGAGTATATCACCTTTCTTCAGGTTCTGCAATGCAGCCAGTAGTCTGGTGTCGCACGCCATATCCTCTGAAGAATTATCTGAGCCATTTTTTTCATTATCTGAATCCGCATCACTTCCGGCATTTCCAGCTGCGCTGGCTTGGTTTGCTCCATTTACTGCGTCTGCTGCCTTTCGTTTCGCAAAAGAATTTGAGGCAATCTTTAAATAACCTTCATCCAGCAGTACTTTAAATGAAGAAAAGAAGCTCTCTCCCTGTATCTTTGTCACAAGACTGACCTTCTGATATACTGCCGGCGGATAGAAAATGCAAAGAAACCTCCTTACGATCGTCTCATATACGCGCTGTGCGGTGAGAGAAACACTTTTCAACGCATTTAGTCCCTGACCTGTCGGCACGATAGCATAATGGTCTGTAATCTGTTTGTCATTGACATATCGGGTCTTTGCCAGATTTTTATAGTTTCCCTGCTCAATAATGTGCTGCGCGATTTCTGTTGTGTGTTCATAATTGCGCAATCCTGAAATATTTTTATAAATCTCTTTAGCCGCAGCTGTAGACAATACACGCGCATCCGTTCTCGGATATGTGACCAGTTTCTTCTCATACAGTTCCTGTACGATTTTCAGCGTTTCATCCGGACTGATTTTAAACAGCTTCGAGCATACATTCTGAAGTTCTGCCAGGTTAAATAAAAGCGGAGGATTTTTATTTTCTTTCTTTCGCTCAACCTTGTCCACCACACATTGCAACGGCTGGTTGACAGACAACTCCTGTATCAGCTTCTCTGCGTATGCTTTCTCTTTAAATCCGTTTTCTTTATACAAATAAGGAGTCTGGAAATACCGGCTGCCCTCAACAGCCCTCCACTCCCCTTCAAAGTTTTCTCCCTCAAGCGCAATGCTGCTGAGCACCCGGTAAAACGGCGTTTTTACAAATACCCGAATCTCCCGTTCTCTTCGCACTACCATTCCAAGCACACAGGTCATCACACGCCCAACGGAAATGGCCTGATGTTTCGTATTTAAATAATTTGACACACTGTTTCCATATCGCAGTGTCAGCACGCGGGAAAAATTTATTCCCATCAGATAGTCTTCTTTCGCCCGAAGATAGGCTGAAGCGGAAAGATTGTCATAAGCAGACAGATCTTTTGCCTCTCTGATTCCTCGCATGATTTCTTCTTCTGTCTGAGAGTCGATCCAGACTCTCTTTTCTTTCTTTCCATGGACACCTGCCATCTGTGCGACCAGACGATAGATATATTCTCCTTCACGTCCGGAGTCGGTACACACGTAAATAGTATCCACATCTTCCCTGTTTAACAGTCCTTTTACAATCTCAAACTGTTTCTGTACCCCAGGGATTATTTCATATTTAAATTCGCGCGGCAAAAAAGGCAGGGTATCTAAACTCCACCTTTTGTATTTGATATCATATTTTTCCGGGTAGCTCATGGTGACCAGGTGTCCGACACACCAAGTCACCACACTGTCTGAAGATTCCAGGTAGCCGTCCCGTCTTTGTCCGTTGATTTTCAAAGCTTTCGCGAATTCCTGTGCCACACTGGGCTTTTCGGCTATGTATAAAGCTTTTGACATATTATTTATCTGCACTCATCTTTCTAAGCGGCCATGCCAGTAATAAGGCACCACCCACCATATTTCCTAATGTTACAACTACCATGCTCTTAACCATGGCTCCGATGGATAATCCAGGTACCAGACAGTATGCGGTAACAAAGATTCCCATATTTGCGATGCAGTGCTCAAATCCACTTACAACGAATCCTGAGATACACATGGTAATCATCAGAAATCTTCCTGCATCACTTTTCAGTTTCATACCACAGAGTACACCAAGACAGACGAAGAAGTTGCAAAGCACTGCTCTGAAAAACATCTGTCCAAGCGGGATACTCAGCTTGTTTCCGATAAATCCCGCAAAATAATCTGCAGTTCCGGATGCTCCTGCCCATGCAAAAAGCACTGCCATAATAAAACATCCTACAAAGTTTCCGAGGTAGCTTACGCCCCATACCTTGCCAGCTTCTTTCCAGCTTACCTGTTTATCAAAGGCTCCGAATGCCATTACCATATTATTACCGGTAAAAAGTTCACCGCCTACGAAGCTGATCAAAAGTACTGCAATCGAGAATACCAAAGCTCCCAGAAATTTTCCCCATTCCGGCGTGGTCTTGGAGAAAACATTTCCAACTACATTACTGTAGATCATGGCCATATCAATAAAGAATCCCGCCATGACCGCGCGTACAAAGTACTTGAAGAAGTTGGTGTTTACCAGATTGCTCTTGGCCTTCGCCGCATTTGACACTTTTTGTACATCTTCATAATTCATAATTACACCTCCGCAAATGTATTTATTTTCATACATTATAGCATTTTCATATCTATTGTACAACCAAAATCGTCATACAATTCCAGAATTTTATGCACGGATTTGTAATTATCTGTAAAACTTATTTCTTATTCGAAAATCACCGCTTTATCCTGCGGTTCTGTTACATATCCAATGATACCTCCAAAAATATCCATTCCTGACAGTTCTTTCGCCAGAGCATCTGCCTCTTCCGGTGGTACTGCCAGGAGAAGTCCGCCGGATGTCTGAGGATCAAATACCAGATCTTCCATCCAGAGTTCTTTGATCTCACTTCTTACTTCACTGCCTGCGAAGTCACGGTTTCTGTATGCCCCTTCAGGAATCAGGCCCATCTGTGCATATTCCTCAACGCCTTTTATAATCGGAAGGTTTTCTGTCTGGATCACCAATGTCTTATGGCTTCCTTTTGCCATCTCCAGGCTGTGTCCGGCAAGACTGAATCCGGTTACGTCTGTGCAGCTGTGAATCGTATATTTTAATGCAATTTCTGCTGCGTATTTGTTCAGCTTCGCCATAACTTTCTGTACTCTTTCAATTTCTTCCCGGGAGGCCATCTCTGCTTTGATGGCAGTATTGAGGATTCCACATCCTAATGGCTTGGTAAGAATCAGAATATCTCCTGCCTCGGCGCCATAGTTTTTCCACATTTTATCTGGGTGTACAAAACCGGTGACGCAGAGACCGTATTTCGGTTCTTTGTCATTGATCGTATGTCCGCCAGCAAGAACTGCACCGGCTTCCATAACCTTGTCTGCACCGCCGCGCAGGATTTCTTCAAGAACTTCCGGTCCAAGGCAGTTTGGAAATGCTACTACATTCAATGCCAGTTTTGGAACACCACCCATTGCATAGACATCGCTCAACGCATTGGCTGCTGCAATCTGTCCATACATATATGGATCATCTACCACCGGCGGAAAGAAATCTACCGTATGAATCATTGCCAGCTCATCATTTATTTTGTATACCGCCGCATCGTCTGATGTTTCCGGTCCTACTAATAACATCGGATCTGTAAATTTCGGCAGTTTCCCAACTACCTCTGCCAGTACTTTCGGTCCAATCTTCGCACCGCAGCCCGCTGCACTGGCAAGCTGTGTCAAACGTACATTATCTGTTTCTTTTTTCATAAACTTCGCCCCCAATATATTAATCTTCCAAGCAAACATCCATCATCCGCCTTTAATTAAATCAAGCAGTCTCCCTGCTAGTTGGTTCTCAAAATAATCTTGTTGGTACACCAGATTTCAAAGAGCACTAAGCAGTGGATGAAAACTTGCCTGTCTGTTTACCTGATTGTACCATGCATTTATAAGCCCGTCAAAGTTCAGAGCCGATGTTACTTATTGGATAAATCAATAAATATAAGGATTTTATATAAGGATTCGATAAATCTTCTCATACTCTAAATCCTGTTCTTTCATATAAGAATCTGTTTCTTCTTCTCCTTGTTCTATACATTTCCACGCAAGTCCGCAGGAAGCAGAAATTTCCCTGGGTACAGGAATCAGCCTTCCTTCAAATCCAGCCTTTTTACATTCACGTTCCATTGCGATTGCCTGTGTGGTTGTTCCAAAAGTTACTACTGTCGTCAGAACTTTTTCTCTCACCTTTCATTATCTCCCCTATCTGTGAAATAATCCAGAAAAAAGAGGCACCAAAAACCAGTGCCCCTTTTCAATAATTTTATTTATTATTTCGCCTGAATATATCCTTTAGCTTTTAATGTCTCAGCACAGAGAACTGCTCCGCCTGCTGCACCTCTTACTGTGTTATGAGAAAGTCCTACGAATTTCCAGTCATATACAGTATCTTCACGAAGACGTCCTACGGATACGCCCATACCATGTTCGAAGTTTACATCCTCTGTAACCTGTGGACGGTTGTCCTCTTCAAGGTACTGGATGAACTGCTTCGGAGCACTTGGAAGCTCTAATTCCTGTGGAAGTCCTTTGAACTCTACCAATGCTTTGATCAGCTGTTCTTTTGTTGGTTTCTTGCGGAATTTAACAAATACAGCTGCTGTATGTCCGTTTAATACCGGTACACGGATGCACTGGCATGTGATAACAGGTTCTGTAGCCGGTTTGATCACACCGTCTTCTACTTTACCCCAGATTCTTAACGGCTCTTTCTCACTCTTCTCTTCCTCGCCGCCGATGTATGGAATGATGTTTCCAACCATTTCCGGCCAGTCTTTGAATGTTTTACCTGCTCCGGAGATTGCCTGGTATGTAGTAGCAACTACTTCATATGGCTCAAATTCTTTCCATGCAGTTAATACAGGAGCGTAGCTCTGGATAGAGCAGTTTGGTTTAACAGCGATAAATCCGCGTGTTGTTCCAAGACGTTTCTTCTGGGATTCGATTACATCGAAGTGTTCCGGGTTGATTTCCGGCACTACCATAGGTACATCCGGTGTCCATCTGTGAGCACTGTTGTTGGAAACAACCGGTGTCTCTGTCTTAGCATATTCTTCTTCGATCTTCTTGATCTCTTCTTTTGACATATCTACTGCAGAAAATACGAAATCAACTGTTGCAGCAACTTTCTCTACTTCATTTACGTTCATAACGATCAGTTTTTTTACAGCTTCCGGCATTGGAGTATCCATTTTCCATCTTCCGCCAACTGCCTCTTCGTATGTTTTTCCTGCACTTCTTGGACTTGCAGCTACAGTTACTACTTCAAACCATGGATGATTCTCAAGCAGAGAAATAAATCTCTGACCTACCATACCTGTAGCACCTAAAATACCAACTCTAAGCTTCTCACTCATAATATCTTTCTCCTCTTTATCTACTATCCGCATTTTCATTGTACTAATCTGGCCAGCTGGATGTTCTCCATCTACTTCGCTACATAAATCTGCATCCGGAAAATACCCTGATACTTATCAGCGACCTGATATCTCTCGCGGACATTTTTATCTGTGTGTCTTTACATTACGCACATCTGTCTTTCTTGTACATACTATACCAAACTAAAGTAAAATGCAAGTATTTTTTTAATTTTCTTCCAGATATTTTTTATTCTCTGCGATCACTTTCTCCATCACATCCGGTCCCGGAGCTCCGATGGTCATACGTTTCTCTACGCAGGTACGCATGCTGATTGCTTCATAGATGTCGTTTTCAAATACAGGGCTGATTGCTTTATAATCTTCAAGTGGAAGTTCATCCAGAGAGATTCCCTTATCAATACATGTAAGCACCAGACGGCCTACGATACCATGAGCATCGCGGAAAGGCACTCCATGATTTACCAGATAGTCTGCTGCATCTGTTGCATTTGTAAAGCCATTCTTTGCACTTGCTTCCATGTTCTGTTTATTGAACTGCATGGTAGAAATCATTCCTGTAAAGAGGGCAAGGCAACCCTTTACTGTGTCGATTGCGTCAAAGGTAAGTTCTTTATCTTCCTGCATATCTTTGTTGTATGCAAGCGGGATTCCTTTCATGGTAGTAAGGATGGATGTTAACGCACCGTATACACGTCCTGTCTTTCCTCTTACCAGCTCTGCGATATCCGGATTCTTTTTCTGCGGCATGATACTGCTTCCTGTACTGTAAGCATCATCGATTTCCACGAAACGATATTCGTTAGAGTTCCACATGATGATTTCTTCGCAGAAACGGCTCATGTGCATCATGATCGTGGAGAATGCAGACAGAAGTTCAATTACATAGTCTCTGTCTGAAACGGAATCCATACTGTTTCTTGTCGGTCCGTCGAAGCCAAGAAGCTGTGCGGTGTATTCTCTGTCAAGTGGATAAGTTGTTCCTGCCAAAGCACCTGCACCCAGAGGACAGGTGTTCATTCTCTTACGGATATCTGCAAGTCTGCTTCTGTCACGTACAAACATTTCAAAGTATGCGCCAACATGATGAGCCAATGTAACTGGCTGTGCTTTCTGAAGATGGGTAAAGCCTGGCATATATGTGTGGACATTTTCTTCCATGATTTTCTGAAGTGCTTCGAGAAGTTTCTTCACAAGCTCATCTGTCTCGTCGATCTCATCTCTTACATAAAGTTTCATATCCAGAGCTACCTGGTCGTTACGGCTTCTTCCTGTGTGAAGCTTCTTTCCTGCATCTCCGATTCTGTCGATGAGGTTTGCTTCTACAAAGCTGTGGATATCTTCATATTCAGATGTGATCTCAAGTTTTCCAGATTTTACATCTGCAAGGATTCCGTCCAGTCCTGCTTCAATCTGATCTTTTTCTTCTGATGTCAGGATTCCCTGTTTTGCAAGCATCGCTACATGTGCTTTGCTTCCTCTGATATCCTGCTCGTAAAATTTCTGGTCGAAGGAGATTGATGCGTTAAAGTTATATACAAGTTTGTCTGTTTCTTTTGTGAAACGTCCGCCCCAAAGCTGTGCCATAGTATTTTTCCTCGTTTCTTCTTATTTTTCATAATTACTTTTATGTGTCAGTGTATCATATTTTTTCTGGATTGCAAAGTAGTAGTTTCGATCTTCTGCCTCTCACCTGGAGTAGACGCAGCCACAATAATTCTGGCGGTAGAGGTCGTATTCATGTGAGAGTTCTATAGAGCGTTTATAGCCGTTTTTCTTTTTGAAATCAGATGGAAGATGCTCTACATGATAGATTTCTGCCAGTTCTTCTCCGATTTCATTAATCTTGGCAGCATTCTTGAGTGGGCTGATTGACAGAGTGGTCGTAAAATAGTCAAATCCACCTTCTGCTGCCAGACGTGCCGCTTCTTCCATTCGCAGACGATAACATTTAAAGCAGCGTTCGCCACCTTCCGGTACATTCTCCAGGCCTTTTGCCATCTGGAAAAATTCCTGTGGATCATAGTGACCCTCTACCAGTTTTACCGGATGAACAAATTCCATGGAATTTACCAGACGTGTGATCTCATGTACACGTTTCTGATATTCCTCTTCCGGATAAATGTTTGGATTATAATAAAAAACTGTAATGTTAAAATATTGAGACAGATATTCAAGCACATAACTGCTGCAAGGTGCGCAGCAACTGTGAAGAAACAGACTTGGGACTTTCTGTTCTTTCTGTGCCTGATCTATAAGTTTCTCCAGTTCTTTCTGATAATTTCGTTTATTCAATGCTTTTTTATTCCTCTCTTTTAGCACCGTATATCTTTCAGATGCATATTTGATGCATATTTCATTTTTCAGCTGTTTTTTTACAAAACGTAATGCTTTTTTACTTTTTTACATTCTCCGATACGTTCCCCCATTTTTACAATGGTTTCATATCCTTCTTCCGTATTATCGAGCAAGTCATAATCGATACGGACTTTTCCTGGCTGTAATAACAGAATTACTGTAGAACCGCCAAACTCAAAGTTGCCTTTCTCCTGCCCTTTCTTTACTGTGGCAGTCTTTTTCTGAAGATTCGAAATTTTCCCAACCATCATCGCTCCAACTTCCATCATCAGGATCGTACCAAATTTCTCCGTCTTCAACAGACAATATTCTCTGGCATTTTCTTTATAGATAGGGTATACATCATTTGCCGCCGGATTTACTGTATGAAAAACTCCGGGAAGTGTCACATTTTCGGACTTTCTGCCATCCGCAACGTAACAGTAGTGGTGATAGTCATCCACTGTCAGGCGGAAAATCAGTGCATATCCATCTGTGTATCGTCTGGCAAGCTGTTCATTTTTCAGAAGCTGTCCGACTGTATATTCTGTATCTTTGATATTGAAGCGGGAATCCGAACTGATCCTGTGTACAGAAAGTTTTCCATCACAGGGACTTACCAGTATATTCTCCCGCATATCTATCGGCCGTTCCTCTTTTCGGATACGCCTTTTGAAAAAATCATTCCATGAAGAAAAGTTCTGTTTCTCATAAAGACTCAGATCTATTTTATTGTGTTCTGCAAAATCAGGTACAAATCTGGCAGAAAGTCTGGTGTTCAATACTATTCCCGCCGCTTTTGACACAAAAGGCCTGATCAGGAGCTTCAGGCAAAGTCGTCCGCCACGATCATTATATAAATGTCTCAGGAGTTTATCCTGACTGTTTTCTTCAATGGTTATATTCCCTTTTCTGTCAATATACTTCATTTGTTTTCCTCCAATTGTAACTGCATGTGATGCCGTTCATTGCAAATCATATTACTATGCACTATTGAACAGTAATATGCCAGCAAAATAAAATACAGCCGCAGCCTCCCTACATTCAGGAACCGCTGCGGCCAGTCAACAGTCATATTCATTTTATATCAAACGGAACATCTTCGCAAGTGCAAGTGCCACCACTGCTACCAACAGAACACGCACCGGATTCTGCGGTTTCTTTACCTTAATATTTAAGATAAACAGAAGACCTACTACGATTACCGCAATATGTATCACAATCAGGAAATATAATCCACAATACCGTCTCATAAGATAGAGAAATGGCAGGATGATCGCCATAGATGTAATCGGAAGCCCCTGATAATATTGTCTGTTCTCAGAGGTTTCACTCTGTCTTTTTGCTTCTGTCACATTGAAGTATGCAAGACGAATCACTGATGCAACACTGTAAAAGATCAATGCTGTGACTCCTCCTGATGTGTTAACTCCAAGGCAGTAGCAGATCATTGCCGGAAAGATTCCGAAACAAACCACATCACACAGAGAATCTATCTGGATTCCGAAACTTTTCTCATCATCTGTACGATTCTTCTTCGTCCTAGCGATTTTTCCATCAAACATATCACACAATCCGGAAAGTGCCAGACAGAAAATCGCAATCTTGAAGTTCCCCTCCAACGCTCTTGTAATTCCAAATACTGAGATTCCAAGACTGATATATGTCAGCACCACCGTATAATCATAAAATCCTAATAACATAATTTCCCCCTACTTTTCTTCTTGTTCTTTTCTTCCTATCACGAGATGTGCCACACAGGTCATTGCCGCACTGATCAGCATCTGTGCATAATAGGAAATTCCTCTGCTAAGCAGCATAGCCGGAAGCAATGCCTCTCCAAAAACCGGCGCAAACAGCACCAGATAAAGAGATTCGCTGATCCCCATTCCCCCGGGCAAAGGCAGCATATCAACAGAAACAGATATAACTGACTGTAAAATCGTAAGGGTCACGATCGAATATCCTCGAAATCCCAGCGAACGATATACCCAGTATGTAACTGTAAATAACAAAATTCTCTGCACCATTGTGATCAGAAATACTTTCAAAATCACCATCTTATGTCCTGCCCAGAAAGCAGCTGTCTCATGATACTGATCCATAGATGCTTCCAGATTCTCAAGCCTTGTCTTCTTGGGCTTAAGAAAACGAAAATGCTCAATCAGTTTCAGACCTTTTACCATGATCCATTTCGCCAGACCCGGAGCAAATACAAGGATCAGCATAAAGGTAACACAAAAAATATTCAGCCCTACTCCCAGGTAAAACACCCACATATACTGTCCGAGGTAGCCTTTCAGGAATCCCTTTCCAAACAGCCAGATCACCAGACCGATTACAACCAGAACCGCCTTGTAAGTAATGGTAACGATCATCAGAACCAGTGTAGTGACCGGTATCGGCAGTTTGTCCTTTTTCATATAATAAATCTGCATTGGCTGTCCGCCGGATGCTGACGGAGTGATGCAGCTGAAAAAGAAACCTACAAAAGAATACAGAGCGCAATGTCCCATCTTCACTTTTGCTCCCAGGGTTCGCATCATATAAAAAATGATCACTGACTCCCCAAGTATAAATAATACTACGCAAACCACACTGATCAGAAGATAAACCAGATCAGCCTGCTGCACTGTATGAATGATCTCGCCCAGATCCTCGCCCCGAAATACCATATATACGGTCAGGGAAAACACAAGGATCAGAAAGACGGTGTTAAGTATCGCTTTTTTCTTATCTCTCATTTGTTTACACTTTCTTTTACAGTTTCTTACAGCATCCGTCTGATCTTTTATAGTTCCTGTTCACTCCGTTCTCAGAAACACCTTTTATACTTTATGTTAGTATGATTTTCGGTCTTATTTGTAATTACAGTCAAAATACTATAGTTTATCTATTATATCATACCTTACGCTTTCTGCATATCATAAATTATAAAAAACGTTACTGTTCATACGTCGTTACTATTCACACGACACTATCCCGCGAGGCGTTTTGGCATGAAAATGTCAAAATTCCTCAGGATACTAAATCATTACCGTTTTTTATCCGATAATATAAAACTTATAATCCCACTATTATAAATGGAGGTATCTGTATGAAACCACTGCTGGATATTACAGATGTCAGTCTCTCCTACCACGACTTAACGGGGGAAACCCCTGCTCTTTCTCATATATCCTTTCAACTGATGCCCGGCGAATTTCTCGCCATTGTCGGGCCTTCCGGATGTGGAAAATCCACATTACTGAATCTGATCTGCGGATTGATCCAGCCAGAACAGGGACAGATTCTTCTCGATGGCATCCCTGTCACTTCCGGTGACCGCCGTATCGGATATATGCTGCAGAAAGACCATCTATTGGAGTGGCGGACAATTTATAAAAATGTTCTTCTTGGACTGGAGATTCGCGGAGAACTCACCACCGAAAAACTTTCCTATGTCGATCAGATTCTTTCTGATTACGGTCTGGACAAATTCCGTCTGGCACGCCCTTCGCAGTTATCCGGCGGAATGCGCCAGAGAGCTGCACTGATCCGGACTCTGGCATTAAAGCCGGAGCTTCTGCTGCTTGATGAGCCATTCTCTGCCCTCGATTATCAGACCAGACTCAATGTCAGCGATGACATCGGTAAAATCCTTAAGCAGGAGAAAAAAACTGCAATTCTTGTCACCCATGACATTTCAGAAGCCATCAGCATGGCAGACCGGGTTATTATTCTCTCATCCCGGCCTGCCATTATTCGTAAAATCGTACCAATCCATTTCAATCTTGAAAACCGTACCCCGATGTCTTCCAGAAATGCACCAGATTTCAAATCCTACTTTAATCTCATCTGGAAGGAGTTAAACCATGATGCCTGAATCCTCATACTATCAGCAACAATATATATGCCGTCAGAAAAGAGAAAAGAAATTCATCAGTTTCCTGAGAATTTTTATTCTTCTTCTCTTTTTGATTCTGTGGGAAATTTCCGCCAGAGCAGGACTGATCGACTCTTTTATCTTCAGCAGTCCATGTATGATCTGGCATAGTTTTTACAGCATGTGCAAAGATGGTTCTATTTTTCCGCACCTTACTGTAACCATCACAGAAACTCTGATCAGTTTTCTCTTCGTGGTGCTTCTGGGTGCAGGTATGGCAGTTCTTCTGTGGATCTGTCCCAGAATTGCGAAAATCACAGAGCCTTATCTGGTTGTACTGAACAGCCTTCCAAAATCGGCACTGGCACCTTTGCTTATCGTATGGCTTGGTGCCAATGAGCGGACAATTATCGTCTGTGGAATGTCAGTCGCTGTTTTTGGTTCGATTCTGAATCTCTATACAGGATTCTGTGAAGCAGACCCGGAAAAACTCAAGCTCATCGAAACACTCGGCGGCGGCAAGAAAGAAAAACTTACAAAAATTATTCTTCCATCTTCTGTTCCGCTGCTGCTTAGTGTTATGAAAGTAAACATAGGTCTGTGTCTGGTAGGTGTGATCATAGGAGAATTTATCGGTGCCCGGAAAGGACTTGGCTATCTGATCATTTATTCCAGCCAGACCTTTAAACTTACCTGGGTGCTGATGTCCATTATCATCCTGTGCATCATCGCCATTATCCTGTACGGAATCCTTGGACTTATTGAAAAAAGGACTCACAGATAATTGTTATTTTCTTTACCGCTACCAGTTATAACGAGGCAGCCGCAAAATTAACTTCAAATTAACTTCAAATCAAATTTAATGTTCTGATAAAAAAGAAATCCTGAAAAATCAGATATCTCAGCAGCTCTCTTGCTTCATTTAAATCTGATCTTCAGGATTTCTTTTTTCTTTATCTCTCACACATTTTCAGAAACACTTTATGAATTTCATCATTTTCGTCCAGTTCCGGATGAAATGCCAGTGCCAGCTGATTTTTATATTTCACTGCCACGATTTTTTCCTCTGCTTTCGCAAGTATCTGTACTCCAGCTCCCACTTCTGCCACATATGGAGCACGGATAAATGTCATAGGAATTTCTCCAATTCCTTCCAGTCTGGCTTCTGTATGAAAGCTGCCAAGCTGTCTTCCGTAAGCGTTTCGTTTCACTGTCACCGGCATGGTCTGTAAATGCCCTGCCTCGCCGCCTTCCAGTTCTTCTGCAAGCAGAATCATTCCCGCACAGGTAGCCAGAACCGGCATTCCTGATTCTATCTGGGATTTAATGGTATCGAACATTCCAAGCTCTTTCAGAAGTTTCCCCTGTACAGTACTCTCGCCTCCCGGAAGCACCAGCCCGTCATAATGCTGTGACAGATTTTCTGCTTTTCTAAGTTCAATACAGTCTGCACCCAGTTTCTCCAGTTTTTTCTCATGTTCAATAAATGCGCCCTGTACTGCCAAAACTGCTATCGTCATTATTTGCCTCTTTCCGCCATAAGGATCTGAATTTCACTTTCATTGATACCAACCATAGCCTCTCCAAGATCTTCGGATAATTCTGCGATCATCTTTGCATCTGTATAGTTTGTCACTGCTTTTACGATCGCATTGGCTCTTTTTGCAGGATTACCGGATTTAAAGATACCAGAACCAACGAATACGCCTTCTGCGCCAAGCTGCATCATCAAAGCTGCATCGGCAGGAGTCGCAACACCACCCGCTGCGAAGTTTACTACCGGAAGTTTGCCGTTTTTATGTACATATTCTACCAGTTCGTATGGTACCTGGAACTGTTTTGCAGCCTCGAAAAGTTCATCTTCTCTCATACTTGTAAGCTGTGCGATCGCACTGTTCATCTTACGCATATGGCGTACTGCCTGTACGATATCTCCTGTTCCCGGCTCACCTTTTGTACGGATCATGGACGCGCCTTCATTGATTCTTCGAAGTGCTTCTCCCAGATCTTTTGCACCGCATACAAACGGAACTTTGAAGTTTCTCTTATTAATATGATAAATATCATCAGCAGGAGATAACACTTCACTCTCATCGATATAGTCAATCTCGATTGCTTCGAGTACCTGTGCTTCCACAAAATGTCCGATTCTGCATTTCGCCATGACCGGAATCGAAACTGCATTCTGGATTCCCTGGATCATCTTCGGGTCACTCATTCTGGAAACACCACCTGCTGCACGGATATCTGCCGGAATTCGTTCCAGTGCCATAACTGCACATGCACCTGCTGCCTCTGCGATCTTTGCCTGCTCCGGTGTGGTAACATCCATGATGACACCGCCTTTTAACATCTGTGCAAGCTGCTTATTTAATTCATATCTGTTTTCCATGTGAAATCTCCTCTCTGTTTCGTATCTTGTAATTTTCTGATTCTCTTTTCCACCGTTAATCGTAGTAATCATGTTACTGTTCACTCCGTTTTCAGTAACACGCTTCGCGATGCATAGAATTTATTTCAATTTTTTCTGTACGAATCAGCATGGACAGAGTATAATGCAAAAGTGAATATATTTAAATCGTCAATTCAGATATATTCAGTAAGGTCAGATTGGAGAAAATATTACAAATGATTACCTATAATTTCACAAATACAGGGTCAGATTCTCTGTATGAATATTTATATAAATGCATCAAAAATGACATTTTACAGGGAAATATCAAGCCTGGGGAAAAATTACCATCCAAGCGCTCTTTTGCAAAAAATCTGGGTATAAGCGTGATTACTGTAGAAAATGCTTACGAACAGCTTATTGCAGAAGGTTATATCTATTCCATGCCAAAACGTGGCTTCTATGTTACCGATTTTAAGAAAGCTGTGGAAATCGAAAAAAAAAATATCACAAAAGAAATGATTCCTCTCACAAGCGGAGATTCCGGATATCTGGCTGATTTTTCCAGTAATCAGACACAATCTGAGCTTTTCCCGTTCACCATCTGGACAAAAATGGTCCGCGAAGTTTTAAATGAAAATCAGATGCAGCTGATGACGAACCCTCCATGCGGCGGCATTTTTTTCCTCCGCAAGGCTATCGCCACATACTTAAAAGAATTCCGTGGAATGACCGTCCTGCCGGAACAGATCATCGTAGGTGCCGGTACGGAATACCTGTACGGACTTCTGATCCAGCTTTTTGGCAAAGACAAGGTTTACGCAGTGGAAAATCCGGGATACAGAAAGATTCCTCAGATTTATAAGAGCTGGCAGGTACCATGCCAGTATATTGATATGGACAATGACGGGGTAAAAGTTTCCGAACTGGAAGAAAAGAAGGCTGATATCCTGCATATCTCCCCATCCCATCACTACCCTACCGGAATCGTCATGCCAATCAGCAGACGTTATGAGCTTCTTGGCTGGGCTTCCAGGGGAGAAAACCGATATATTATCGAAGACGATTACGACAGCGAACTTCGCCTGAGCGGGCAGCCGATTCCCACATTACAGAGCATTGATGTCTCTGATAAGGTCATTTACATGAACACTTTTACCAAGACACTCTCCTCAACTGTCCGTATCAGCTATATGGTCCTGCCCAGACAACTTCTGGATGAATTTTATAAAAAGCTTTCCTTCTATTCCTGCACTGTGTCTAATTTCGAACAGTATACACTTGCAAAGTTTATTCAGGAGGGTTATTTTGAAAAACATATCAACAGACTTAGAAACTATTATCACTCCAAGCGTGATGCCCTGATTACTGCTATCAGAAACAGCCGGTTAAATGATTTCGTCACAATCTCAGGCGAGGAGGCCGGCGTTCATTTTCTTATGAAAATTGAAACCTCACAACCAGAAGAAAAACTGATCCAGTCAGCCGGTACGCAGAGCATAAAAATGGCGCCTCTGTCCGGTTACTATCATGTTCCCGGCGAGGCGCCCGATAATGTATATATTATGAATTATTCTTCTATAGAAATAGATGATATCAAGGAGATCGTTCACAGACTGAACCTGTGCATTTAACCGAATCGGCAAGTCCCTCCTGATAAAACGCGGAGCAGTTATTCGGTATCGAGCCACATATTTTACTTAGTCTTCCTTAAGGCTCTCTACAGCTTCTGTAAAGTCCTGAATGAGGTCCTTCGCATCCTCAATTCCCACACTGATGCGGATCGTATCAGCATATACACCGGCCTCAGCCATTGCTTCCGGCGTACTGTGAATATAAATCGTAGACGCCGGATGAATTACCAGTGTTCTCACATCTCCGATATTCGTAGCGATCTTTACATATTTCAGATGATTGATCAGCTGATATGCCCGTTCTTTCGAGCCGGTACGAATAGTCAGAATCGCGCCACCTTTTCCATGAAGCTGTTTTTGGGCAAGCTCATGGTATGGACTGGATTTCAACAACGGATAATTGACAGATACGTCTTCCAGCTTCTCCAATGCCTGCGCAAGCTGGAAAGCATTCTCACAGACCCGCTCCATACGCAGACCAAGTGTCTCCATTCCGATAATATTCAGATAGGCATTCATCGGAGCCAGACAGCCTCCCATATTTCGCCAGATTCCATTTCTAAGCTTCACCAGATAAGCAAATTTTCCATACTTTTTATATTCTTTCATTCCCGGATATCTCTCCGGATTCCACGAGAAGTTTCCACTGTCAATAATAATTCCGCTGATGGCATCTCCACTTCCGTTTATATACTTTGAAGTGGAATGTACGACCACATCTGCACCATACTGAATCGGATTGAGAAGATACGGAGTAGCCGTTGTACTGTCTACAATCAGCGGCACACCTTTTCCATGGAGGAAATCTGCAGTCTCACGCACATCCATTACATTCAACGCCGGGTTTCCTATGATTTCACCAAATACCGCCTTAGTTCTCTCAGTCAGAAGCTGTTCAATCAGTTCTTTTTCTACTCTCGGAATAAAATGTACCTTGATTCCAAATGCCTCCAAGTCATGAAGAAGGTCCAAAGTTCCTCCAAACAATGCGCTTCCGGCAATCACCTCATCGCCCGCCTGCAGAATATTAAGCAGTGACAAGGTAACTGCTGACATTCCGGAGGAACAGGCTACACCTCCGATTCCGCCTTCCAGCTCATTTACTCTTCGTTCAAAGGCATCCACTGTAGGATTTGCAATTCTAGTATACGCAAAACCCGGTGCCCGGTTCTGAAATACTTTCTCCAGCTGTTCTGATGACTCATAGGCAAACGCATTTGCCAGACTGATCGGCGGCACTGTGGAGCCATTTGCGTAATTATCTACTGATTTTCCATGTAATAATTTAGTCTGAAATTCCATGTCCATATTCCCCTTGTAAAATATATAATCATATCAAAAGCTCCAAAATATCTGTATCAACATATAGAGTTTCTGTTTTTACTATTTCATAGTGTTTTAGTATGAATAGTAGTATATTATTTTTATGTGAAACTGTCAAGAAATCTGCATATACCAAATTTTTATACGGATATATAGTTTTAATTTATATATTGATATCTTTCTATAACATTTATTTTTTAAAAAATTATTGCTGTTCACTACGTGACCAGTAACAAAAAATCGATATTTTTTCACAATTTGTCGAAAATTAATAGCTTTTTTCATACACATCTGGTAAAATTGTTGTAGATTATAATTTCAGCCAATATTTTTGTCTGAATAATATTCTTTTGCTTTCCAATACTGCGAAAACAGATATTCTGAAGGCAAAAACTACTACATAAGATTCATATAAGAACAGAAGGAGGCTCTTTATGAAAACAAGAAAAAAATGGTTAAGAAAAACAACAGCAATCTGTACAGCAGCTCTTCTGGGCACCGCTGTCATTCCATCTACAGCGTTTGCTGCAGACGACTATGCTTCCATTGAAAAAAATGCATGGGCAGCGGCAGTAAAAAATATGGCATCTTCCTATGCAGCCTCTATAGAAGAAAGCCAGGCTCTTGTGTCCGGAATGCAGAGCGATATATCTCTGAAAATCGAAGATTCCGGTCGCTCTCTTCTTGGATTTGTTGCACCATTTGATATTTCCTGGTTAAATGACATCACACTTGCCAATACCGTCTCTTTTACTGATGGAAAAGAGGGGCTTCTGATGAAAGTCCTCCTCAATGATAATCAGATCTGTTCTTTAGAATATTATCTTGATCCGGAAAGTCAGGATGTCTACATGCGTATTCCAGAACTCTCCGATAAATATTTTAAAACAAATCTGAAAGAAGCGGCTGATCAACAGGCTTCCAATATTGAAAGTGATATTGAAGAGTTAACTCCTGATGATACAGATGTTGATATTCCAACTGATAATTTTGCCTCAGCATATTCAGACAGTATCAGCCTGTCAGCTTCCCTGATGTCTGATCTGTCGTCAGCACTGCCGGAAGCATCTGTAATTGAGACGCTTCTGGACAAGTACGGTTCCATGCTCTTTGATAATCTGACCGAGGGCGAAAGCAGTCAGGAAACTCTTACTGCCGGAGATATCAGTCAGGACTGTACCGTATATGAAGGACAGATTTCATCTGAGGACGCTGTCAAAACCGCAACTGAACTCCTGGAAGCAGCCAAATCAGACAGCGACATCGAAAGCATTCTCAATATCTGGAACGATAAACTCTCCAGTGACGAAAATCTATACGAAAGTTTCACTACTGCTGTGGATAAAGGTCTTAACGCCCTGAAAGACACTGACACCAGTGATTCCGAAGATTCTTACCTCTCCACTAAAATCTGGGTAGATGAAAACGGCAGAATCGCAGGACGCGCACTTGAAATTCAGGAAGGTGACACCACAACACCAATTCTCACCTGGCAGATGCCTGAAAATGGTTCCGATTTTGGTTATCTTCTTACCATCGCATCAGATGATATCAACACTTACTCTTTGTCCGGCTCCGGTCAGATTGATGGAGATAAATTAAACGGAACTTATGAACTCTCCCTTGCTGACAGTATTTCAGCCATTATTGAAGTAAAAGATTATGATACAGTTTCTGCAAAGGAAGGCAATTTAAATGGTAATTATAAGATTACTTTCCCATCTTCCGATACAGACAATGAAGATGATTACTATAGCTCAATACTTGAGAACTTTGCACTTGTTCTGGATCTGAATTCCGAAAAAGATTCCGGTTCTGTTGCTCTCTCAATAGAAAACGCGGGCAGTACGCTTGGTACTCTCAGCATTACAGGCGGTGCCGGCGAAGCTGTTGAGATTCCGGATCTGGCTTCACTGAAAGATGTTTATGATGCAAACAACAACGATGATATGAATGCTTATGCTGCTACACTTGACTTTACTTCAATTATGGATAATCTGTCAAAAGCAGGAGTACCGGATGAGGTCATCACTTATATTCTCAGTGGAGGAAGCGCTACAGAAGATAGTTCCGACACAGAAGCTTCAGAAAACAGCGAAACTTCCGATAATGCATCTGATGGCTCTGATACAGATGCTGCAGCCTGATGTCAGATAGGAAACTTGCTTAATTCGGTTACACAATCAGAAAGTAAAATATATAATAGAAGGTCAGATATCGTAGAGGATATCTGACCTTTCATAACAGGGACTGTTGCAAAGATTGATGCAGCAGTCCCTTTCAAACGGATGAGGAAATTAAAATGAATACAACAGCAGATCTTGGCAAAGCTCCGATACGCACCCTGGTGCTTCAGCTTGCCATTCCTTCCATGACAGCCCAGTTTGTCAATGTACTTTACAGCATCATTGACAGAATGTACATCGGTCATATTGCCGGTCATGGTACTCTCGCACTTGCAGGTGCAGGGGTATGCGGCCCTATTGTCACGCTTCTCACTTCATTTGGCACATTGGTAGGAATCGGAGGTTCCATTACCATGGGAATCCGAATGGGTGAAAAAAATACAAAAAAAGCAGAACAGATACTGGCAAATTCTTTTCTTATGCTCAGTATTTTCTCTATTCTGCTGACTATCAGCTTTCTTTTACTAAAAGATAAGCTGCTCATGTGGTTTGGTGCAAGCGAAGCTACTTTTCCATATGCAAATACATATCTGACTATTTATACTGTGGGAACTTTCTTTGCATTGATGGCTACAGGACTCAATTACTTTATCAACTGTCAGGGCTTTCCGCTTGTAGGAATGTTTACCGTTCTCATCGGTGCAGGGTGTAATATCCTGTTGGATCCTGTTTTTATCTTTGGCTTTCATATGGGAATCGCAGGTGCCGCTGTTGCAACTGTGATTTCACAGATTCTCTCATGTATATTTGCCATGAGATTTCTGTTTGGTAAAAAAGTCCCTGTGAAGATTACATTCGGACAGTATGATACAAAAATCATGAATCGGATTCTTTCCCTGGGATTTTCGCCCTTCCTGATTCTTGCTACTGACAGTCTCATTCTGATTCTGCTGAACACAATTCTTCAAAAATATGGCGGGAAATCTCAGGGAGATATGTTTATTACCTGCGCAACCATCGCACAAAGTTACCTGCTTCTGATCACCTCATCGATGATTGGAATCAGCGGAGGTACACAGGCAATCCTCAGTTATAATTATGGTGCCAGACGTGCTGACAGAGTCAAAGATGCAGAAAGGAACATTCTGGGAGTAATGCTTATCTTTACCACCATTATGTTCCTTCTCTCCCGGCTTGTTCCCCGGTACTTTGTTCTGTTATTTACATCAGATCCACAATATATCAGTTTCTCTGTCTGGGCAATCCATACTTATACTCTGATGATCATTCCACTGAGCTTTCAATATGTATTCGTAGACGGTCTGACTGCCCTAGATCGTCCTAAAACAGGACTTGCACTCTCCGTAACCAGAAAATCACTCTTCGTTCTCAGTGCTGCCATCCTGCCTGTTTTCTTTGACGCAAAAGCTGCATTTTTTGCGGAACCTGTAGCTGACGGAGTCTGCTCCGTTCTCTCTACGGTTGTATTTTTGCTCCTGATCAACCGTCACCTGCAAAAGCGCTGCCAGACAGTCTGATTTATTTCAGAAGTCAGTCCAATAGTATTTAATACCGATACATACTACTGCTGCTGTTGCAAGCTCACAGATCCAGAACGCATTCCACACAACTCCTGCTCCTGCAAAGAAGCACAGCACATAAGCTGCCGGAATGATCACGATAATATATCTTAATAAAGAAATCACCAGTGACTGGGTACCTTTTCCCAGTCCTTCCAATGCACCGGAAGCGGTAACCGAAACTGCAGACGGAATAAATCCGATACTGATGATTCTCAGTGCTGCTGTTCCCAGTCTCACTGTTTCCGGATTCTCAGTAAACAATCCCATCAATGGTCCTGAGGCTACGAAGCAGATAATCGTTCCCGCCAGCATGATCATTCCATTCAGGCAAAGAGAAAGTCCGAATATTTTCTTTACTCTCTTTGTCTCTCCGGCTCCGTAATTATATCCCATCAGAGGACGCATTCCCTGCACGATACCACTTGCCGGCAGATACAGAAATGTCTGTAATTTATAATAGATTCCCAGCACTACTACATAACTTTCTGAGAAAGCGGACAAGATCTGATTCAGGAAAGAAATCAGCACGGATGGAAGTGCAATATTCAGTATCGCAGGAACTCCGACCATATATAACTTGGCATCCAGATTCCTGTTCAATTTCAGATATTTTCTGCTGACTTCTACAGGAAGACTGCATTTCGCATATGCAATCAGATATACAATAACTGTAAACACCTGACCAAGCCCTGTTGCAAGTGCTGCACCCTTAATTCCCATTTTCGGAAAAAATCCTACGCCAAAGATAAGAAGTGGATCCAGGATAATATTGGAAATACATCCTACCAGAAGGCTGATCATTGTGATTTTCATTCTTCCTACTGCCTGGAAAATTTTTTCAAAAGACAGACTGACCATAATCACTACCGAAAATGCAAAGGCAATAGTGGAATACTGTGTTCCAAGCGTAATGACCTCCTGTTCTTTTGTAAACATTTTAAGGAATACCGGCATAAACGGAATACATAACGCGGTGATCACTATGCCATGGATAATATTAAAAAGCATACCATGCGTGGCAGCCGTATTTGCATTCCTTAAATTCTTTGCCCCCAGCTGGAAGGATATCTGTGCATTGATTCCAACACCGAAACCAATCGCAATCGCATTGATAAAATTCTGTACCGGATACACCAGAGACAATGCCGTCATGGCCTCTTCACTGATTTTTGCAACAAAAAAACTGTCTACAATGTTGTACAGTGAATTTACCAGCATGGATAGTACCATCGGCAGGGCCATAGATGCCAACAGTGGCAGTACCGGTTTTTCTTTCATAAAAGTATTATTCATTCTTTTCCCCTTTCTTTAAAAATATCTGCTACCGCTTACAACAACCCGTAGTTTTGCATTATTGCCGTAATTACCGCAAAAAAATACCACACAATTATCATTACAGTTAATGTATGATAATTGTGTGGCGAAAAAAGTTTATGTTTATCATAAGACTAAAAAGTCCACACCAATTTTGGCGTGATAAACATACCATAGATTCCTGATATCTGTCAAGTATCTCTTATATTTTTAATTTTTAGCCGGATTAAGTGTTTCCAGCCATTTTACAACATTCTCCTGATCAGGTGCTGAATATGGCACTACAATACACATCGGTTCATAAGATACACCCAGTTTCTCTGCAAGCTCACTGTCTGTGATTGAAATATGTGTAGTATCTGTCTGCGACCCAAATGCTTCAAAATTATCTGCGCCCAGCAGTTCCTTCAGATCCACAAATACCTGGTTTTCATTTAAAGTCTGATAAAGTTCCTCCGGCATGACCATAATATCGATCGTTCCTGCCTGAACCTGTGTCACATAAGCCATCTGCGCAGTATAATTGAACTCTGACGGATCAGCATCCGTAGTAAGGTTGACTCCTATTTCTACTTTGCTGTACTTATCATCGCCATAACCAAGTGCTTCCTTGATTTCCTGTTCGAACTCATCGGTATCACTTACTGTTGAATTTACCATTGAAATGGACATGACTGTTTTTATCTTGGACTGTTCGTAAAAATCTTTCACGCCAAAGATAAGTGCAATTGCTATGATCACTCCAAAGATAGCTGGTTTATAATACATCCAGATATATTCCAGCTTCTTTTTCATTCCCATTCCTTTTAACTTTTCTTTTTCAATCAGGCGTCTTTCCTTCTTCGACAAATCCAGTTCATCCTTGATCTCCGGATTGAGTACACTCTCATCATGCTGCTCTGTCTGATTCACTCTCTTCTCCCTCTGTCTTGTGTCCTGATCTTGTTCTGCCATTTTTTCTCCTTTGTGCATTCTGCAAATTTCATTACTGCATTTACTGTAACCAGTGTGCCGAATTACTGATTACTATAACATATTTCTATCTTCGCGAACAGTCTTTTAAACGCATATTTAACGTAAAAACGCCCTGTATCATCCCCAGAGTAATCCCATACACCAAAAGCGGACGCAGCCATAAATAGCATAAACTGCTGTCAATTCCCACATACTGCGAAAATTTTTTTATTATATCGGCAACTGCCGGATGAAGCAGATAAATCAAAAATGCGTACTTTCGCCCTATTTCCGCCAGTATCGGTGAAATTTTCTTTTCTTTGCCATATAAGACAAGCCATAAAAACAGGCAGATGACCGCGATACAATTTCCCAGATAAATTTCTCTGGCATTCTGAAAAGAATATTCCAGAATACTAAGCGCTGCCCCTGCTGCCATACCAACAATAAGCAGCCATTTTATATGCCTTTCTGTATGCTTTTGAACAAAGCATTGATACATCTTATCCTGATATTCATGAATCATCTGTCCTGTCAGATAGAAACCAAATCCTGTAAACAGAAAGTTTCTGTATTCCATCGTATGATAAAATCCCCCGAAAAATCTGCAAAATTCCGCCCGCCACAAAAGCATTGCCAGCAATACAGGTATACAACAATATGCAGCTTTCCTAAGTTTCCATTTTTCAACAAAGAAATCAACTGCATAGCAATAAATCAGCGCCGGCAAAAACCACAAATGAGCTCTCACTACAGAAGTACTGTTATATAAAGCAAATTCTTTCAGATGACTACTGTCCGTAAGTTCTTTCAGCCATTCTCCTGTATCTTCCCCAGACAGAAACTTCATAATATATTCCCAGACAAGATAAAACAAAAGCGATATGAAAAAAAGTTTTAAAATATGCAAAATCTTAGATGGTATTTTATCCTCTGCTGTCTTCCCTTCATAATAGCAAAAATATCCCGATATCATAAAGAAAAACGGAACTGCACATCTGGCCAGAACCTTTATGATCTGTCCCACCTGCCCCGGAAAGCTTACATGAATAAACACCACGAGGCATGCAGCAACCGCCTTCGCCGCATCCAGACTTTTATTTCTCATTTCCCACCATTCCTTATCTGTAGTAATTTTTATATAATGATTTAACCAAATCAAGTAAGTACCCTGTTTCAATTGCAAAAAACAGTAAACCACAAGTAGAGATTGGCTTGTATTCCATTGAATCGTACTTCCAATTACAAACCAAAATTCGTAAAAATATCTCAATAGCTGGTTTTTAAATATAGCAAAGCTTTCAAGACATGTCAATCTTCAGGCCGAGGGCGAAGACATCAGCCAGCTTCTGTCTACTCTGGCAAGAAGTCTCGCGTTATGATATGCCATACGCAATGTCAGGCAAGTTCGCCCCAGATATTTACTTCCATCCGGTGTTTTCATACATGCAAGCGCCAGATCAGGTTTTCCCGGATGCCTCAGGCAGATTGGGATCAATAGCTGAATCGAGTGATTATAGTACTGTGGAATTGCAGTCTTATAATCTGCCTCCAGCATTCTTCTGGTCTGTTTTAGTGCACCATCAAACAGCTGCAGCCTCATACTGCTGTCCCTGACCTCTTTTGGCAGACGTGATGCATTCTCCTCATCTCCAAAAATGTGCTCATACTGCGGAATCACCGGAAGCTTCGTGTCAAATACAAGATCAGCGGGATTTTCCACATAACATGCCTTTGGTGGCAGGTTGGTGATTCCTTCTTTTAATAAATAATATTCTGTGTAAAAGCCATCCAGAAACCACAACTGCCTGTCCGGCACCAGATTGGGAATAAAGTACGCATAAATCGGCTGATAATAGTAATTAAAGAGTCCTGTATTGAATATTGCATAATTCTTTCTCTCACACACCTTATTTTCTTCGTAAAGGCGTTTAAATGTATGTTCCAGGTATCCTTTCAGGATTCCGTTATCATCTGTATCCGAAAAGCTCCACTTCTCCGGCACCATCCTTGCAAGATTCTGAATCTGCCGGTTATAATCGCCGCAGTAAGTAAAATCGAATAAATTAATCATCAGGCTCCTCCTGTTCCTGCACCTTTGATATTGTTTTCTTTTTATTTATTGTATTTTGGAAAAGCTATGGCAGAACTGCCATATTGTGATTTGTATAAAAAATCCACAAGTATATTGATATCTTTGACTTGATTTTTATTTACCATAGCACAATCACCCCGAAAAGACAAGCTTTACTATCTTTCAAAAATATCAATATTTCAACATTTTCTCCTCTTACCTGCTACTTGTAACCTGTCAGTAAACTATGTTATACTTCTGGCAACAGGCAAAAAATTCAACTAACGTGATCCTTTTCCTGTAATCCAGTTTATTTTTGAACAATACTATTTAAAGAAGGTTATTTCGTGAAAAAAGATGGCTATTACTCCTCCGGAGAATTTGCACGCATGGCACATGTAACACTACGTACCATTCGCTACTATGATAAACAAAATATTCTAAAACCATCCTATGTGACGGAATCCGGCGCTCGTTTTTACACAGACGAAGATTTCGCAAGACTTTCCCAGATTCTGCTTCTGAAATATCTTGGCTTTTCCCTTGACGATATCCGTGAAATGACTATTGATGATTCTGATTACCATTTCATGGAAAACTCCCTGAATATTCAGCTGAAACTCGTCCGCGACCGCATCGAGCAGATGCAGCTGGTAGAAAAAGCCATTCAGGATACAACCGAAGCAATCCGTTCACAGCATGCGATAGACTGGAATCAGATGCTTGACCTGATTCACCTCACCGGTATGGAAAAAAGTATGAAGAATCAATACCAGAATGCTTCCAATATCTCATCCAGAATCAACCTGCACAGTCTCTACTCCCAAAATAAGCAGGGATGGTTTCCATGGATCTATAAACAATGCCAAATTCATCCAGGCATGCGTATTCTTGAGCTCGGATGTGGTGACGGTGCACTTTGGACACAAAACATCCAGTTTCTTCCACAGGATATTTCCATTACCCTCTCTGATCTTTCCTCCGGAATGATCCGTGATGCCAGACGTGCACTCGGGCGAAAAGACAAACGTTTTTCTTTCGAAGTTTTTGACTGTGCGAAAATTCCACATAAAGGCTGTAATTTTGACCTGGTGATTGCCAATCATGTTCTCTTTTACTGTGAAGACATTCCTGCTGTGTGTAATGAAATCCAGCGTGTGCTCGTTCCCGGTGGGAAACTAATCTGCAGCACTTATGGCAGTCATCATATGCAGGAAGTCAGTCAGCTGGTCCAGGATTTCGATAATAGGATCGTTCTTTCCGCAGACAGACTTTATGAACGTTTCGGCAGAGAAAACGGTGCCGATATCCTTGCACCGTATTTTTCTGATATTTCCTGGGAATCCTATAATGACTCCCTTCTTGTCCCGGATGCAGAGCCACTGATTTCCTACATTCTGTCCTGCCATGGAAATCAGAACCAATATCTTCTGGACAAATATACAGATTTTCGAGGATTTGTATCACGAAAAACAAAAGATGGCTTCTTTATCACAAAAGATGCCGGTATTTTTCTTTGTGAAAAATAACCAAATTTTAACTTTTTTGTAAAAAGTACTTGAAGGTGACCTAAGGTCACCTTTTATAATACAATTACCAACGCCGGGAAATAGATTTCCGGCAAACTGACACTATATTGAACTCGATAAGTACAGTGACTTATTGGTTATGAGCAAGTAGCGAAAGCGGATGATTTTATCCGATTGACTACATTATATCTTTAAAAGAGTCATCAATTTTTCACTGCACTGACAAATGAAAAAGGAGAATACACATGAAAGGTATTATTTTAGCCGGCGGTTCTGGCACACGCCTTTATCCGCTTACAATGGTAACATCCAAACAGCTTCTGCCAATCTATGATAAACCAATGATCTACTATCCCATGTCTGTACTGATGAACGCAGGAATCCGCGATATCCTGATCATCTCTACGCCGCAGGATACTCCCCGTTTTGAGGAACTTCTTGGTGACGGACATCAGTTTGGCGTACACCTTACTTACGCCGTACAGCCAAGCCCTGACGGACTTGCTCAGGCATTTATCATCGGCGAGGAATTTATCGGTGATGATACAGTTGCCATGGTTCTCGGCGATAATATCTTCGCAGGACATGGACTGAAGAAAAGACTGAAAGCTGCTGTAAAGAACGCAGAATCCGGCGAAGGTGCTACTGTTTTCGGATACTATGTAGATGATCCGGAGAGATTCGGTATTGTAGAATTTGACCATGAAGGCAAGGCTATCTCAATTGAAGAGAAACCGGAGCATCCGAAGAGCAACTACTGTGTCACAGGTTTATACTTCTATGACAATCGCGTCGTAGAGTATGCAAAAAATCTGAAACCAAGCGCCAGAGGCGAACTTGAGATCACAGACCTGAACCGCATCTATCTGGAAAAGGGCGAATTAAACGTAGAGCTTCTCGGACAGGGATTCACATGGCTGGATACCGGCACACATGAAAGTCTTGTAGAAGCTACCAATTTCGTAAAAACAATGGAAAGCCACCAGCACCGTAAAATCGGATGTCTGGAAGAGATTGCATATCTTAACGGCTGGATCACCAAAGACGAGGTACTGAAGGTTTATGAGGTACTGAAAAAAAATCAGTATGGCCAATATTTAAAAGACGTTCTGGATGGTAAATATTTAGACGTACTTCACTGATTTAAAATCTGTTTTCTGATTTTGCCGCAATTTTTTTCAGTTAAACAGAAATTGAACTATTTGCCCGCAATCCTTTCTTCCCGTAATCTGGCAGCAGTTCTGTTTCTGACAGATTACAGCAGAAAATGCAATTATAATTTCAAAATCAAAGGAGAATTTTAATGAACATTATCGTAACCGGCGGTGCCGGATTTATCGGAAGCAACTTTATTTTTCACATGTTAAAAAAATACCCGGATTACCGCATCATCTGTCTGGACTGTCTGACCTATGCAGGAAACCTTTCCACTCTTGCACCTGTCATGGACAACCCAAATTTCCGTTTCGTAAAAGAAAGCATCACAGACCGCGAAGCAGTTTACAAACTCTTTGAAGAAGAACACCCTGATATGGTTGTAAACTTCGCAGCAGAGAGTCACGTTGACCGCTCCATCGAAAACCCGGAAGTTTTCCTTACCACAAATATCATCGGTACTGCTGTTCTTATGGATGCATGCCGCAAATACGGTATCAAGCGTTATCATCAGGTATCCACTGATGAAGTTTACGGAGATCTTCCATTAGACAGACCTGACCTGTTCTTCACAGAGGAAACTCCGATCCACACAAGCAGCCCTTACAGCTCTTCCAAGGCTTCTGCAGACCTTCTGGTACTGGCTTACCACAGAACCTACGGACTGCCTGTATCTATCAGCCGCTGCTCCAATAACTACGGACCATATCATTTCCCGGAGAAACTGATTCCGTTAATGATCGCCAACGCATTAAATGACAAACCACTTCCTGTTTACGGAAAGGGTGAAAATGTACGTGACTGGCTGTATGTAGAGGATCACTGCCGCGCGATCGACCTGATCATCCACAAAGGACGTGTAGGCGAAGTTTACAATGTAGGTGGTCACAACGAAATGACAAACATTGATATTGTTAAGATCATCTGTAAAGAGCTTGGCAAACCGGAAAGTCTGATCACATATGTGGCAGACCGTAAAGGTCATGATATGCGTTATGCCATTGACCCGACCAAGATTCACAACGAACTCGGCTGGTTACCGGAAACAAAATTTGCAGACGGTATCAAGAAGACCATCAAATGGTATCTGGATAACAAAGAATGGTGGGAAACAATCATCTCCGGCGAATATCAGAACTACTATGAAAAAATGTACGCAAACCGCGGGGAGGCATAATTTATGAGAATTTTTGTAACAGGTGTAGGCGGTCAGCTTGGACATGATGTTATGAACGAACTCGCGAGACGCGGCTATGAAGGTGTGGGAAGCGACATTGCTCCTTCCTACAGCGGAATCGCAGACGGCACTGCAGTTACCACAATGCCTTATGTGCAGATGGATATCACTGACAAGACTTCTGTAGAAAAAGTCATCAAAGAAGCAAATGTTGACGCTGTGATCCACTGTGCTGCATGGACAGCTGTAGATGCTGCCGAGGATGAAGAAAATCAGCCGAAGGTCCGTCTGGTAAATGTAACCGGAACCCAGAATATTGCTGATGTGTGCAAAGAGCTTGACATCAAGATGCTGTATCTGTCCACTGACTATGTGTTCGATGGTCAGGGAACCACTCCATGGGAGCCGGACTGCAAGGACTATAAACCATTAAATGTCTATGGACAGACGAAGCTGGACGGTGAACTCGCCGTATCCGGTACTGTTGATAAATTCTTTATCGTCCGTATTGCATGGGTATTTGGCAAAAATGGTAAGAACTTTATCAAGACCATGATCAACCTTGGAAAAACTCACGACACACTATCAGTTGTAAATGATCAGATCGGCACACCTACTTATACTTATGATCTGGCAAGACTTCTGGTAGATATGATCGAGACAGAGAAATACGGCTATTACCACGCAACCAATGAGGGCGGATATATCAGCTGGTATGATTTCACAAAAGAAATCTTCCGTCAGGCCGCTGCCATGGGACACCCGGAATATCTCCCGGAAAACATGACAGTCAACTCCGTCACAACTGCAGAGTATGGCGCTTCCAAAGCAACCAGACCGTTTAACAGCCGTCTGGATAAGAGCAAACTGACAGCCAATGGTTTCACACCACTCCCCACCTGGCAGGATGCACTTGGACGGTATCTGAAAGAACTGGATTTCTGAAAAAATCCGGCAAAACACTCAAAAGCCTGGTGTTTTGCCGGATTTTCTATTCTTCTCTATGCAGTTTTCTTCTTTTGCGCTGTCTGCCATACGCAGCATCCCACGATCAGAAGCAGTCCCAAAATATCCGTCATAAGCGTTGGATTGATAAGCATCAGTCCTCCTACAGCCAACATAACGCGGACAATTGCAGGCATCTTCACAAACAGAAAACCTTCCAGTGATGCTGACAGACCAAATACGCCGATTAGTGAAGTGATAAAAATCTGAACTACACTGACAGCAGTGGTATCGATCAGAAGCATGGACGGATTGAAGCAGAATACATACGGCACAATGAATACCGCGATAGCCAATTTCGAAGCTGTAAATGCAGTCTTCATTGGGTTCGATTTTGCGATTGCAGAACCTGCATAAGCAGCAAGTGCTACCGGCGGTGTAATATCTGCTACAATGCCGAAGTAAAATACAAAGAAGTGAGCTGCCATAATCGGCACTCCCATACGTACCAGAATCGGTGCACAGGTTGCTGCCATGATACAGTAGTTTGCAGTAGTCGGAACACCCATACCAAGAACAATACAGCAAAGCATTGTCAAAAGAAGCGCAATGATTAACTTTCCGTTTGCAACACTGATGATTCCGTTGATCAGGTCATTTGCAAGACCTGTCATAGTAATGGAACCGGAAATAATACCTGCAACACCACAGGCTACAGCTACAGAAATAACACCTCTTCCACCTGCTTCCAAGGCATCAAGACATTTTGTAACACTGATTCTGTTCTCTTTATCAAACAGACTTACTATAATAGAAAGAACGATTGCATAACTTGCGGCTTTCTGCATTGTCATATAGTTTCCTGATACCCAGATAACTAGCATGATCAACGGTAATAACAAATAAATCTTACGAATCAGGATCTTAAATACAGGAAGTTCTTCTTTCGGAATACCGGAGAGCCCCAGTTTCTTAGCTTCCAGATGAACTGCGATAAAGATTCCAGTAAAATACAGCAATGCCGGCAGGATTGCCCTGACGATGATCTGTGAATAGGGTACTCCTATAAAATCAGCCATAAGGAATGCAGCAGCGCCCATAATCGGCGGCATGATCTGTCCGCCTGTAGAAGAAGCCGCTTCTACTGCACCTGCAAACTCCGGCTTGTATCCGGTCTCTTTCATCATAGGGATAGTAACAGAACCTGTGGTAACTGTATTACCTACAGAAGAACCTGAAACCATTCCACAAAGAGCAGAACTGATAACTGCTACCTTCGCAGGGCCACCTGCATATTTTCCGGCCACACAGTTCGCAAGCTGGATAAAGAAATTGGAAATTCCTGTTCTCTCCAGGAATGCCCCAAAAATAATAAACACTACAATATACTTAGAGCATACATTTACAGGTGTGGAAAAAATACCCTCTTTTGTATAAAAAAGGTTGCGTACCAGGAATTTCACCCTGCCAAAAAGCGCCGGGTTTGTAAGTCCTACAGCCAGCGCATAGATCAGGAAAAAGCCGGCTACAATCAGGATTGGCAAACCAACACAACGTCTGGTAAGCTCAACAAGTGCCAGAATGCCAATAATGCCGATGATAATCTGATAGATTTCAAATCTGGTACCCTGATTGATAATCTTATTTGCGTTAAAGGTGAAATACAAAAAAGCACCTGTGCCAAGCAACATAAAAATAATATCGCTTATCGGCATATAATTCTCTCTGATGTCACACTTCTTTGCAGGATAAGTCAGAAACCCGATCAGAACGATCAGTCCCAGAAAAGAAGTCAGTCGGATTTCCTCCAGGAAGGTTGCAAAAAGTGTTACATAAATACACCACAGTGAGAAGGCGATGAGAATTCCGCGGATAGCAATCTTATATTTTCCTGTCCATATACGGATATTAGACTCACGGTCATATTTTTTCATAACCGCATCTACATCAGCTCCCTCAGACTCTGACTGTCCCACCGGAGATGTATTTACTTTTTTACTGTTATATTCTTTCATACCGGTTATTCCCCTTTCGTGTCAACTGTAATTCCATGCTCTGCGTAGTAACGTGCAGCACCTTCATGGAACGGTATCGTCATACCTGTAGTGGCATTCTCCAGGGAAAGCTCCTCTCCCTTTGCATTCTCGGATGCAATCTCATCTGCATGGTCAAAAATAGCAGCCGTCATATCGTACACTGTATCATCGTCCAGATTCTCAGATACAACAATTGTTGCCTTAACGGTGATTGTCTCTACCGGTTCATCCTGTCCCGGATAGGTTCCTGCCGGGATCTGGTAGGATGTATAATATGGACAGTCACTCAAAATTGAATCCCTGATCGCACCGTCAATATTGATCATATAGACACCATTGGTAGTTGCAAGCTCTGTGATAGCTGTCGTAGGTGCACCTGCAACAATAAATGCAGCATCAATTTTTCCATCCTTCAAAGATTCCTTGCTGTCCTCAAAAGACAGATACTGGGGATGGATATCATCCAGGGTAATGCCGCCTGCATTTAAAACATCCAGCGCATTGAAATATACCCCGGAATTTGCCGCACCGATAGATACGCTCTTGCCTTTCAGATCTTCCACTGTCTTAATGTCAGGATCCATGGTAAACAGCTGGACAGTCTCTGCATACAGGCCACCCAGAGTCCTGAAATCATGGGTTGCACCGTCCTGTTCAAATGCTCTTACGCCGTCCCATGCATAGGCCATTACATCTGACTGGACAAATCCAAGCTGGAAATCTCCGTCCTGTACTGACTGCAGGTTCGCTTTGGAACCACCTGTAGAAACTGCTGTAACCTTTACATTTGTATTATTGGTAATATACTGGGCCAGCACACCACCGTAGGAATAATACGTTCCCGCCGTACCGCCGGTACCGAACGTCAGACGTTCTTTACTTTGTCCGCAGCCGCTCAGAAGGCTGACTGCAAGTGCAAGAGTCAAAACAAGGCCAACAAGCCTGCCAGCTTTTCTCCTGCCTCTGAAAAGCTCTTTGTTTCTCATAAATCCATCTCCTTCAGGTACATAATATTTCAAATTATGTTACTGTTCACTCCGTTCACAGCAACACGCTTCGCAATGCACAGAATTTATGCTAATCGCATAAATTCGCGTGGTATGTCTCGGGTTTTTTGTGACCTTCGCTCACAAAAAACACCTCGCGGGATATTACCAGTGAACAATAACTGAATTATAACATATTTTTTCAAAAAATGATAATCTTTATTGAATAATCTTACAAAAAACGTTACAATAAAGAAAAACATGGATAACAAAATAAATAATAACCCAATGGAGGTATCTATTATGTCCGAAAGAAAATACCCTGTCATCACAATCAGCCGGGAGTTTGGTGCCGGGGGACACAGTATTGCAAGAGTAGTTTCAGAAAGGCTTGGTATCCCATATTACGATCGGGATTTCGCAAAACAGGCTGCTGCCAGAAGCGGATATTCCCAGGAGGATATTGATCGTGAGGGTGAAAATCTGAGCCGCAGTGCCAGACTTCTGGACAACATTCTGAATAACTCTGCAAGCTATTTCAGTTCCCATGATGCCATTTACCAGGCTCAGAAAGAGCTGATCCTCCAGTTCGCAGCAGAACAGGACTGTATTATTATCGGCCGCTGTTCCAATCTTATCCTGCGCAACGCCGGTATTCCCAGTCTGGATATTTTCCTTCATGCAGATGTAAATCTCCGCACAGAACATATTCAGAAATTAGGCTTAAACGGAAAGGAAGATCCCAGAAAATATCTCACAAAAATGGATAACCTGCGTGAAACCTATTTCAAAACCTATACAAAACATGAGCTTGGCACTTATCACGATTATGACCTGTGTCTGGATACCGGAAGCCTTGGATACGATAACTGTATTGAGATTATCACTTCACTTGCAAAACAGCAGGGGTTGAATCTGAAGCATCAGTAGAAGGATCACTGCCAGTTATAAAACAACAACAAGGCTGTGGCGATCAGAAAATCTGCGCCACAGCCTCCTTATTTCATTCCTTTTAATAATTGTTTCTCAGTTTCTTTTATTTCACAAACTCATCCAGAGAACTGATCTGGATTCCTTCTTTTGCAAAAGCTTCTCTGATTTTTTCCACAAATTCCAGAGCCTTGGCTCCATCTCCATGAACGCAGATGGAATCTGCCTGAATATCAATGTCTTTTCCTGTAATTGCAGTAATCTTTTTCTCCTTGACCATACGGATCACTCTGGCAATAGCCTCATTTTCATCAGTGATCACAGCACCTTCCTTACGTCTATTTACCAGAGTACCATCTTCTTCATAGGCGCGGTCTGCAAAAACCTCCATAGCTGTACGCAGGCCCATATCCTGAGCTGCCTTTGCCAGCTGTCCGCCGGAAAGAGCAAGTACGATCAGACTGCTGTCAAATTCTTTGATTCCCTCACAGATTGCAGTAGAAAGAGCATAATCTTCTGCAGCCATATTATATAAGGCTCCATGAGGCTTTACATGCTGCATTTTTACACCGGTTACTCTGCAGAATGCATCCAGTGCACCCAGCTGATAGAGCACATAGGCTTTTGCCTCTGCAGGAGAAACACTCAGATTTCTTCTTCCGAAGCCCATCAGATCAGGAAAACCCGGATGTGCTCCTATACGGATTCCCGCTTCCTTTGCCATTGCCAGCGTATTTCCCATAACTACCGGATCTGAAGCATGATAACCGCAGGCTACATTTGCAGAGGAGATCAGCGGAATGATCTTATCATCATTACCGATTTTATAGTTTCCAAAACTTTCTCCCAGATCACTGTTTAAATCTACTGTATACATTTACCTTACCTCTTTTTTATTTATCATCCCTTAATTTTCAGCACATTCTCAATAAATCCGGTATCTGCTTTTCCCTCACAGAATACCTGATTCTTCATAATCTGATACTGGAAATCAAGGTTTGTCTCCACACCCATGACCACCATCTCATCCAGCGCAGAGCGCATTTTCTGCAGTGCTGCCTCTCTGTCAGGTGCATGGACGATTACCTTCGCGATCATGGAATCATACTCTGACGGAATCTTATAACCTGTATAAAGGGCAGTATCCACCCGGACTCCGTTGCCTGCCGGAAGATGCATATGCTGTACTACTCCGGGACTTGGCATGAAATTCTTTTCTGGAATCTCTGCGTTGATACGGCATTCAATAGCATGTCCTTTAATCCGGATATCTTCCTGTTTAAAGCTTAACTCCTCTCCCATAGCCACACGGATCTGCTCAATGATCAGATCTGTACCTGTAACCATCTCTGTTACTCCATGCTCAACCTGGATTCTGGTGTTCATTTCCATGAAATAGAAGTTGCCTTTTGGATCTACGATAAATTCAATAGTTCCTGCATTGGTATAACCTACTGTTTTCGCAGCAAGAACTGCATATTCATTCATTTTCCTGCGGGTTTCTTCATCAATGGCAGGGGACGGGGATTCCTCAATCAGCTTCTGATGATTTCTCTGTACCGAACAGTCACGTTCTCCCAGTGCCACCACATTTCCATGACTGTCTGCCATAATCTGGATTTCCACATGGCGGGGATTTTCTACAAAACGTTCAATGTACATGGTATCATCCCCGAAAGCATTGGCTGATTCTCTCTGTGCCATATTAAACTGAAACTCAAATTCATCCTCATTGGCAGCTACACGCATACCCTTACCGCCGCCTCCTGAGGAAGCCTTAATCATAACCGGATATCCGATCTCTTCAGCCAGCTTTTTACCTGTTTCTGCATCGTATACAGGTTCTTTTGTTCCGGGTACAACCGGTACACCGGCATCCATCATGGTTTTACGGGCATGGGATTTATTTCCCATCTTATCAATAACATCTGCATCCGGTCCGATAAAAGTAATTCCGTTTTCTTTACATTTACGTACAAACTCACTGTTTTCTGAAAGAAAGCCAAAACCGGGATGGATAGCATCTGCTCCCATATTTTCTGCTGCAGCAATGATCCGGTCCATGTTCAGGTAGCTGTTTCTGGCAGGACCTTCTCCGATACAGATACGCTGGTCTGCCAGCTGTACATGAAGGCTCTTAGCATCTTCTTTTGAATAAACAGCCACACTTCGGATCCCCAGATTCCTGCAGGCACGTATGATCCGGACTGCAATTTCCCCACGGTTGGCGATCAAAATTTTATTAAACAATATGAAAGCCTCCTTATCCTACAGTCTCTTAACGCGGAACAGAGGCTGTCCGTATTCTACTTTCTGTTCATTGCTTACCAGAACTGCTTCAATCTCACAGTCATAGTCACTCTGGATCTCATTCATAAGCTTCATAGCTTCCAGAATGCAGACTGTCTGTCCTGCTTTTACCTGATCTCCCACCTTTACAAAAGCAGGTACATCCGGAGCAGCAGCAGAATAGAAAGTTCCTACGATAGGAGAAGTGATAAACAGACTCTCCTCCTCTTCTTCCTCAGCCTTTTCCACAGTTGTATTCACAGGTGCAGATGCAGCCACAGGTACTCCCGCTGCAACTACAGGAGGATGATCCAGCTTGCTCATTGTAATCTTTACATCCTTGTCCTTATATGTGAATTCGTTAAGGGATGAATCCTCAATAATCTTTACCAATCCTTCAATCTTCTCTAAATCCATCGAACATTATCCTTTCTGTCTATTCTATATTATTTTTTATAGTTATTCTTCAAACAGCTTACGCAGTCTCTTTGCCACCAGACGGCAATCCAGAACCTCTTTACATGGCTGATGAATGATCTTTCTCAGCCCGTCAAGTTCTTTCATTTCCTCAACATAAAGAGCCTGAGCCTCCTGTACGGTAATTGCCTTGAAATGTATCTTATCATCTGTTTTTCTCTGTACCAGCTTGGGAATATCCACAGATGCTACTGTGGCAATTTTCCCATAACCGCCTGTTGTCTGACGGTCAGCCAGCAGAATGATAGGTTTACCATGGGAAGGTACCTGTATAGCCCCAAATGCGATTCCGTCGGAAATAATATCCGAAGTCTCCTTAGGTGCGATAAACGGTCCCTCCAGCCTGCAGCCCATACGGTCAAATTCATTTGTCACCGTATACTCACTGCCCAGGAAAGTCTGGATGCCCTGTTTGCTGAACATACCATCCTGCGGTCCCATTACTACCCGCAGTGTTGCTTCTGTCTGATCAAACTCATCCATATCAAGCTTTCGGGAAAGGAAAAACGGCAGATAACGTCTCTTAATACGAAATCCGATATAATCGTCCGCTTCCAGTTTTCTTCCCTTAAATCCGCCCAGACCACTCTTTAAATTGGTGCATCGGCTTCCCATCACTACCGGAATATCCAGATAACTGGAAAAAGCAATATAACCTCTGCTTCCTGTTCTTGCACTTCCAAATTTCAGTACATCTCCCTTATTCATATACAGGGCTGTATACATGGGAGCCGGCTCTCCATTAATGGTTGGCTGGAAATCTCCGCCTGTGATCGCGATGATAGTAGCTGATGTAAATTCGAGGGTCGGACCTATCAGCGTTATCTCCAATACTGCCTCATTCTCCGGATTATCCAGAAGAAGATTGGCTATTTTGAATGAACGGACATCCATGACTCCTGCTACACTGAATCCCTGACTCTGATATCCATAACGTCCCAGATCCTGAACCGTTGTCATCATTCCGCCTTTTAATATACGAATTCCCATTTTATGCCTCCTCATGAACGGTGCACTGGTATTCGCCACGTTCTACTAATTCTCTGATCCGTTTGTACTCCTCTTCATCGATCGGTACAAAACGGATATAATCTCCTGCCTCTACCAGAATCGGGATGTTGCGGTCCGGATCATAGGTTTTTACGGGTGTCATTCCCATTAGCTGCCATCCTCCCGGAGAATCCAGGGGATAAATTCCTGTCTGTGAACCACCGATCCCCACACTTCCTGCATTGATCTTGATTCTGGGATTGGCAAGACGGGGTGTATGGATCCTTTCATCCAGCCCGCCCAGATAACAAAAGCCCGGAAGAAAACCAAGCATATAGATCAGGTAATCTCTGGAAGAATGAATCTTTATCACTTCCTCTACGGAAAGTCCGGCATGTTCTGCAATATTCTCAATATCCGGACCATATTCTCCTCCATAGCATACAGGAATCTCATAAACTTTTCTGCATCCTTCACCTGCTGTAACTTCCATCTTTAACAGAATTTCCAGTCTTTTTTTCAGGTCATCGTAGGAAATCACACGCGGGTCATAATTAACCAGCAGAGAACAGAACGCAGGGATCATATCTACAACTCCCTCTATATGCTGTTCTCTCATAAGCTGTACAGTGGCAGCGATCTTCCGGTTGATCTCCGGACTGATCTCTTTGCCAAATTCAACCAGAACAGAAGAATCACCTTCTGTTAAAATTCTAATGTCCGGCATAATCTGCTCCTCTTTTCTTAATCTTTTTTACCATATGTTTTTATAGCTGTTAATGAACCAAAAAGGTGTAACCTGGACGATCACACCTTTTTGATATACTCTCCAGTCTGAAAACCGGATACATTTTCCTCAATTATAACAATGTACCGATCTTAGATACAAATGTAGTCACACCGAGGTATGCTGTAAGAACTACCACGATCACTCCAAGAATGGTAAGTACTACCGGATGATGATAATTCTCTCCCATAATGGATTTCTTATGTGCAGCGATCAGGCAGATTGCCAGGGTGATCGGAAGGATCAGACCGTTCACAGCACCTGCAAGCACAAGAAGTACTGCCGGATTGCCAAGAATAAACATAATTGCTGTAGAAATAATGATAAATCCGATGATCACTTTATTTTCATTTTCTTCAATAGACTTACTGAAAGTCTTAAGGAAAGAAACAGAAGTATAAGCCGCACCAATGATGGATGTGATGGCTGCGCACAGAAGAACCAGACCTGCAAACCGGTATCCGATTTCACCAGCCCCCTGCCTAAAGGCATCTGCTGCAGGATTTGCAGCATCCAGTGTTACACCCTTGACAACAACGCCCAGAACAGCCAGGAACAGGAAAATACGTACAATAGTGGCAATGATCATACCCATAACAGAACTCTTATTGATTTCTTTCAGGTTCTTCTCACCTGTAATTCCTGCATCGATCAGACGGTGTGCACCTGAGAAAGTGATATATCCTCCAACAGTTCCTCCCAGAAGTGTAAGGATTGCAGGAATCAGATTTGTGGCACCGGCTTCCGGTACAAAGGTATTCTTCAACGCGCTTCCTACCGGTGGTTTTACCACAATGATCACAACAAAGATTACGATAATCATAATGGCACCCAGTACCTTGGTAATAGTATCCATGGCACTTTTGGCATTTTTCAGTACAAATACCAGGATTGCCAAAAGACCTGCCAGTATGTAACCAACTTTGGTAGGTATTCCAAGCAATGTGTTAAAACCAAGTGCTCCGCCACCTACGTTTCCGATATTAAATACCAGACCACCAAATACAATCAGTATAGATACCAGATATCCCAGTCCCGGAAGTACCTTATTGGAAACATCCTGTCCACGAAGTCCGGTTACACAAAGCACGCGCCAGATATTCAGCTGTGCAATGGCTGCAAGGATTACGGAAACCAGGATAACAAATCCAAAACTTGCCTGATACTGCCCGGTAAAGGTTGCTGTCTGTGTCAGGAATCCAGGTCCGATTGCAGATGTGGCCATCAGAAACGCTGCGCCAAGTAAGGCTCCACCATTTTTTTTCTTTTCGCTCATTTTTATTGCCCCCTTTTCATGTTATTATTGCTCATTATACTAAAAAATGAATATTTACACAAGCAAAAGTTGTTTTGACAACTTTTGATATCGAATTTTTATAATCTATATTTTATAATAAAAAACAGCAAAGGAGTGCCCGGATTCCCATCCAATACAGCTCCCTTGCTGTTTTTTTCAGTCATGCGGATATAATCATCCACTTTGTTGTTCACTCACATAACCGAATAACTGCTTTGCGTTTTATTCAGTTAAAATGTAAATTTATCCGCAAAATATGCATCCAGTTCATCGATCTTCACACGAACCTGTTCCATGGTATCACGGTCACGGATTGTAACTGCTCCGTCATTTTCGGACTCAAAATCATAAGTTACACAGAACGGAGTACCGATCTCATCCTGTCTTCTGTAACGTTTACCGATATTTCCACGGTCATCATATTCACAGTTATATTTCTTGCTTAACTGCTGATAGATCTTCTCTGCGCCCTCATTAAGCTTCTTGGAAAGAGGAAGCACACCGATTTTAACAGGTGCAAGTGCCGGATGGAAATGAAGAACTGTACGAACATCGTTCTTCTCTGCATCCAGAACTTCTTCGTCATATGCGCTGCACAGGAATGCCAGTACCACACGGTCAGCTCCAAGTGACGGCTCGATTACATATGGAATGTATTTCTGTTTCTTCTCATCGTCAAAGTATGTCAGATCCTGTCCTGATACGTTCTGATGCTGTGTCAGGTCATAGTCTGTTCTGTCAGCGATTCCCCAAAGCTCGCCCCATCCGAATGGGAACAGGAACTCTACGTCAGTAGTAGCTTTGCTGTAGAAGCTTAACTCTTCTGCATCATGGTCACGATAACGAACTTCTTCATCCTTCAATCCAAGAGAATGTAACCAGTTCAGGCAGAAGTTCTTCCAGTATGCAAACCACTCAAGGTCTGTATCCGGCTCGCAGAAGAATTCAAGTTCCATCTGCTCGAACTCACGTGTACGGAATGTGAAGTTACCCGGTGTGATCTCGTTACGGAAAGATTTACCGATCTGACCGATACCAAACGGAATCTTCTTACGGGATGTTCTCTGAACATTCTTAAAGTTTACGAAAATACCCTGAGCTGTCTCAGGTCTTAAATATACAGTATTCTTGGCATCCTCTGTAACACCCTGGAATGTTTTGAACATCAGGTTGAACTGACGGATATCTGTAAAGTTATGTTTGCCGCATGTAGGGCATGGTACATTGTGATCTTTAATGAAGTTCATCATTTCTTCCTGAGACCATCCATCTACAGAGCTCTCCAGTTCAATTCCGTTCTCCTGGCTGAAATCCTCAATGATCTTGTCTGCGCGGAAACGCTCATGACATTCCTTACAGTCCATCAGCGGATCAGAGAAGCTTCCCAGATGTCCGGATGCTACCCATGTCTGCGGATTCATCAGAATCGCACAGTCAACACCTACATTGTATGGGGATTCCTGAATAAATTTCTGCCACCATGCACGTTTTACATTATTCTTTAATTCCACACCAAGATTACCATAATCCCATGTGTTTGCAAGACCTCCGTAAATCTCAGAGCCCGGGTAAACAAATCCTCTTGCTTTTGCCAGAGCTATGATTTTGTCCATTGTTTTTTCCATCACAATTCTCCTCGTTCTTTTTTAGGATAATTTATCTCTTTTTGAGATAATTAATTACTGTCTGCTTTGATATCTTTCTGATTTTTCAACGCAATAAACAGCTACAGCTACTGCTATTATAACTGCATCCGTTTTCTTTTTCAAGGTATCTCAGCTCATTATTTCCAGAATTTCCAGACTTTTGAACCGTTTTTCGGTGTTTGAGGCAACATACGTATGAATATGTCGTTCCAGTTCATAGAGTACTTCCTCTGTCACAGTAAATGTATAAAGTTTGCCAAGAGATGTGGTCACTATGTATTGCATAGCATATAAGGCAGGTGCCGATATCCTCTTTGCATCATTTACCTGTCCCAGACAATGTTTGTCCAGAATCCCATGATTCTGCTGGGAAAAGAATATCTCCTCTCCCTCCACCGGCTGTCTTTCACAGCATACACAATGAAACAGCGATGGACACAATCCCTGCGCGGCCATCATGCGAAGTTCAAAGATACAACGCACCAGCCGGTCTTCAATATGTGGATTCAAGAGAGCCTTTACTGTCACATACAGAAGATTCATGGATTCTTTCTCGTCCGTACCCTCCTGGCCGAAATAATCCGCAAGCTCCAGAAAATAATATCCGTAATAGATTCCCGGCTGTTCTCCTGCCAGTTCTACAAAGTGATGAGTTATGGATACCTGATTCAGATTATAACTGGAACGACCTTCATAAAGGGTAAATGTTCCAAATACAAAAGGATTTGCAGCTGCCAGAAACTGACTGTTCGGACGGCGTGCTCCCTTTGCAAATGCAGATATCTTTCCTCTCTCTCTTGTGAGAAGAACGATCCTCTTATCATATTCTCCTACCGGCATGGCAGAGAGCACTACTCCCTGCACTGTTATCAAATCACTCATTCACTCTGTTCCTTAAATACTTTTTATTACTTTTAATACCTTTGGTACACCGGATAACTCTATGATACTCTATCAGATTTCTTTCTTATCGTAACCAAAGTTCTTAATCAAAAAATCACTGTCTCTCCAGTCTTTCTTTACTTTTACCCAAAGTTTCAGGTTTACTTTCGATTCCAGCATACGTTCAATCTCGTATCTCGCGTTGCTGCCGATTTTCTTTAACATAGCTCCCTGTTTGCCAATGATAATTCCCTTATGAGACTCTCTCTCACAGATAATGGTCGCATCAATATCCACGATTGGTTTCTTGCCCGGACGTGTTTTCATCTGATCGATAGCAACTGCAATTCCATGAGGAATCTCTGCATCCAGTGCATGGAGAGCTTTCTCGCGGATTACCTCAGCCACAATCTGGCGCTGTGGCTGATCTGTAACTGTATCCTCATCATAAAACATCGGTCCATATGGAAGATATTTCAGAATACATCCAATGATTTCCTCTGTGTTCTGTCCTCGCAATGCAGAGCATGGAATGATTTCCGCAAAATCACATACCTTACGGTAAGTATCGATTGCCGGAAGAATCTCCTCTTTTGAAACGGTATCGATCTTATTAATGATCAGAATCACCGGCACTCCGATATTCTGAAGCTGTTCTGCAATATGGCGTTCTCCCGCACCGATAAATGTACTCGGCTCTACCAGCCACATAATGGCATCCACTTCTTTTAAAGTTCTCTCTGCCACCTGCACCATATATTCGCCCAGCTTATTCTTCGCCTTGTGGATACCCGGTGTATCAAGGAATACGATCTGTCCCTCATCACAGGTATACACTGTCTGGATACGGTTTCTGGTTGTCTGTGGTTTCTTAGATGTGATAGCAATCTTCTGACCGATCAGATGATTCATCAGAGTAGATTTACCAACGTTTGGTCTTCCGATGATTGCTACAAATCCTGATTTAAAATTTTCGTTCATTCTATCCTTTTCCTTATATTATTTTTAACAGTTGACCAGTGATTTCACTTCCATCAGTATATCGGAAGCTTCTGATACCTTGCTCTCACTTCCCACAACACAGATCTGGTCTGCTGCAAGAACTGCTTCAATAATCTCAGCAAGTGCGCGGATATCCTCTACGGACGCATTCAGAATCTGATCACGTTCTTTCTGGATCATCTCTTCTGTCACGCCACAGAAATAAGCTGTTTTGGAAACAGCACCCTTCATCTGAGGTGTCTTCGGTACATCCTTGCCACTGATGGTGCCAATCACATATTTCGTCATATCTCTCTCATCTGCCTGGAAATTACGGATATAATCCGGGATTCCTTTATATACATCCAGAGTACGTTTCAGATGCGGATCACGATAGGAAACCAGATAACTCTCACCATTTCTCTTAAATCCGCTCATACAGCCATAAGCGCCGCCTTTTACACGCAGATTAATCCACAGATAATCATAGCTTAAGATAACTTTCAGAATTTCCAGCGCTCCTGTGTATTCCAGACCTTTCTTCTTAAAGTTACCGGTCTGAGCCACATACTGAACCTGTCCGGAGGTCTTAAATCCCTCATTCTTCTTTGTACAAATCAGTTTATCCTTTGATTTCTCTGCCGGTTCTGTACAAAGTCCTGCCTTTACAGATGCTGCCAGCTTCTTAACTGTTTCCAGAGATTCTTTCTCACCTGTATAACTGATCATAAAGTTCTCCGGGCGGAGAATTTCTTTCATAAGTTTGCGAAGTTCCTCTACAGTTTCATCTTTCCTCTGGTCAAAGTCTTTCTCCAGTTTCTCGATAAACTGATAATATCCGATACCCGCCATCTCATCCTGAAAAGCTGCCATCGGTGAAGAATAAGCAGTTGCTCTCAGTACAGCAGTAGAATGTCCGGCACCTGTCAGGCTTACCTGCGCGCGAGATTTCACAGAAGCAATAATCTCATAGAGACGCTTGGTATCCTCCAGTCTGGAAGTATTAAGAATCTCCTGGATCATTTTGAAAAGAAAATCCATCTTTGTATAAAGTGCCTTACCTCTTACAGAGAACATTGCCTGAAACTCTTCTGTTGAATCTGCTCTGTCAAATACCTCCACTCCACAGTTAATACCACCTGTGTTGGCATTGATCTCATTAAACAGTTCTCCGTATGTGTAATCTTTCGTGTCAACATAGCCCAGTACTGATTTCAGCAATCCCAGATATGGAATCTGTTCCGGTGCAATGCTGTCTGTTTTAAACATCAGATCTACATAACCGATACCATTTGTGCATACATCATGATAAAGGAACAGACTGTCGTCTACAGATAATTCTTCATTTACAAACTTTGCAGCCTCTTTCTTAATGTCACTTCTCTTTAACATTGGAATGCATTCCAGCGCTTCCTGATCCTCTTCAGCTTCCTGATATGCTTCCAGTGCTTTGGTTTTCTCAACCATAGCATTCAGCTCCTGTTCAGAAAGGCTGCTTCTGTATGCTTCCAGTTTTTCTTCCAGCTCTTTCTCACGTTTGGCTGCCAGACCTTTCTTCGGAACAAGGGTAAGAACACAGCCATGAGGGTTCTCAAGAAGATATTTGCGTATCAGTTCCTCAAAATATCCTTCGTTAACTGCCGCTTTCAGTTTCTCAAATACCTCCAGCTGCTGCACCTGTGCGAAAGGATTTCCCTGTTCATACAGCCAGTCTCCCAGAATATCCAGACTGTACATCAGTCCCTTTGGATAAGATGAGAAGTCTGCCTCACGATAACGGAATTCAAAGTAATTGATTCCTGCCTCTATCGCCTTCTTATCGATTCCATTCTTGACAATGTCTCCAAGTACCTGTCGGATCACAGATAAAAATTCTTCTTTCTTATCCGGATTAGAGCCCTTCGCAATTACTGTAAAGTATGGCTGAAGAATACCATCGTCATAAGAGCCATAGACATCCTTACCTGCCTTTGCATCGAGAAGTGCCTGTTTCAGCGGTGCTCCCGGTGCGCTTAAAAGTGCATAATCGAGTACTTCAAACGCCATAGCCATCTGACTGTCTGAAGCATTTCCGGCAACCATGTTATAAGAAAGATACGTATTATCCTCTTCTCCCTCATTCTCTGCAACCGGATACTCCAGTACCACATCCTGGCATTTTTCAAACGCTTTCTGCTCCTGAATCACAGAGTCTACATCCAGATAATCAAAATTGGACAGATAATGCTCATCCAGGAATTTAAGTTTCTCTTCCATATCCATATTTCCATACAGATAAATATAGCTGTTGGATGGATGATAATAAGTTCTGTGGAAATTCAGGAAATTTTCATAGGTAAGGTCCGGAATATTCTTCGGATCACCACCTGATTCGCATCCATAGGTAGTGTCAGGAAAAAGGTGATTCATAATCTCACGTTCCAGGACTTCATCCGGTGAGGAAAAAGCACCTTTCATCTCATTGTATACGACACCGTTATATTTCAATGGTCCTTCCGGCTGTTCCAGATGATAGTTCCAGCCTTCCTGGCGGAAAATCTCTTCGCGTTTATAGATATTCGGATAAAATACCGCATCCAGATAAACATGCATCAGATTCTGAAAATCCTGGTCATTACAGCTTGCCACAGGATAGCATGTTTTGTCCGGATAAGTCATCGCATTCAGGAATGTGTTCAGAGATCCTTTTACAAGTTCTACAAAAGGATCTTTTAACGGAAAGTCATTAGATCCGCAAAGTACACTGTGCTCCAGGATATGCGCAACACCAGTGCTGTCCTTAGGCGGTGTACGGAATGCGATATTAAATACTTTATTCTCATCATCATTCTCGATCAGCATGACTCTGGCGCCAGTTTTCTTATGGCGAAGAAGCCATCCCTTAGAATGAATATCTGTCAGTTCCTCTTCTGTCACAACTTCATAAGCTGTCAAATTCTCTTTGTTCATGTATGCCTCCAGTAATTTTTTATTGGCGTATCCTTATCTCTTATAATCCGCCTTCTCCCGGAAAATGATCCTCGTAAGCTTCTCTTGCTGCCCTTGTGATGATTTCCAGTTCCTGCTGCATATTAATTTCCTCTGGAAATGCAACTGCAGTCGTATATATATCATTCTGAAGCTTATTCTTTGCACTCTTCTCGCTGATAGGAATAATTCCACACAAAGTTGTATTATATGTCTTGTCCTTCTCACAAAGTTCCATATAAGTCTTTACCATATGGCAGCACTCTCTGTAAAGCAGTTCTCTGTGAAGTTCACTCTTCTCCTGCAATTCTTTGAATTTCATTCTGGCAAGATTCTTCTCAACTTCCTTGCGTGCTCTCTTACCGCCAAACATTCTTCCAGCAGCATCTTTACTGTATTCCATAGCCATCCACAATGCCAGGTATCCATCTGCGCGTGTATCCGGTCCCAGTTCTGAAGGACCGCCATAGCGAATCTCCCAGATTTCTTTTCGAACAGCATTTGTCTCTTCGTCTTCCCCTGCTGCGATAGACTGATCAAGAAACATCTTTCTCTTCATCGGGTCATGCTCTTTGTAATAAAGAGCAATTGTTGGTGTATCTGTCATATATATTTATCCTTTCCAGTTACTGTCTTAAAACTTTTTTCTAACGTATATCACGGTTCTTCATAAGTAAGTTCTGTCTCTGCAAGAGAAAGTGCCTCCTCAATAACCTGATCCATATCCATGTAACGATACATGCCAAGTCTTCCGCCAAAGATCACATTCTTCTCTTCTAATGCGCGGCGCTCATATTTGTCAAACAGCTCACTGTTCTTCGGATCATTTACCGGATAATATGGCTCTTTGCCTTTCTCCCATTCCGCAGGATATTCTCTGGTGATAACAGTCTTTGGCTGTGTACCGAACTCAAAATGCTTATGCTCAATGATTCTTGTATACGGAACCTCATAGTCCGTATAATTTACAACTGCATTTCCCTGATAATTGCCCATATCCAGCACTTCTGTCTCAAATCTTAATGATCTGTATTCCAGCTCTCCATAGCAGTAATCATAGAATTCATCAATCATACCTGTAAAGAGTACCTTATCCGCCTGTGCCGTCAGTTCTTCTCTGTTTGCAAAGAAATCCGTATTCAGGCATACCTGTACGCCCTCAAGAAGTTTCTTCACAATGCGGGTATAACCACCTTTCGGAATTCCCTGATAAGGATCCTTAAAGTAGTTATTATCATAAGTATAACGCAAAGGAAGTCTTTTTATGATAAATGACGGCAGATCTTTACACTCTCTGCCCCACTGTTTCCTTGTATATCCTTCTACAAGCTTCTCATATACATCCTGTCCGACCAGGGCAAGTGCCTGTTCCTCCAGGTTCTTCGGATGAGTGATGTGCATTCTTGCGATCTGTCCCTGAATCTTCGCCTTTGCCTCTGCCGGAGTGCGTACTCCCCAGAGCTGATGGAACGTATTCATATTAAACGGCAGGTTATATAATTCATCTTTATAGATTGCAATCGGCGAATTTACGAAATGATTAAATTCTGCAAACTGATTGATATAATCCCATACCTGTTTTCTGGAAGTGTGGAAAATATGTGCACCATATCTGTGTACCTGGATTCCCTCTACTTCTTCTGTGTAAATATTACCGCCAATGTGATTTCTCTTATCGATCACAAGACAGGTTTTTCCCCGTCTGGAAGCCTCATGTGCAAATACCGCACCAAAAAGACCTGCTCCTACTATCAGATAATCATATTTCTTCATGTACGACACCTTCTTCTTCGTAATATAAAAAAGCAGTAACGCTTTTTTTGCGCTACTGCTATTATAACAAATTCATCCGAAAATGGATAGTCTTTCTATTTAATTCTTATTTTGTTACAAAAAACAAATCGGACCGTAGCCTTATTTCCTTCCGGCTACCTCATCGAATACGTCAGTAATCTCTTTAGACGGTGCTTTCGTAGCAAGGCTGAAGATGATGATCATTACAAGGCTGACTGCAAATCCTACTGCCAGAGAGTAAAGACCCGTATAAGTTCCAAGTGTCTGTCCTGCCGCAAGCGGTATGTAATCCCAGATGATAACTGTCAGACCACCGGAAACGATACCTGCAACTGCACCTGACAGATTTGTTCTTCTCCAGAACAGAGACATAACCACAGTCGGTCCGAAAGCAGCTCCCAGACCAGCCCATGCATTAGATACCAGTCCCATAATACTGCTGTTCGGATTCCACGCAATGATAAATGCCACTACAGAAACAGCGATAACTGTGATTCTCGCAACTGTAAGAACCTCCTTTGAATCTGCATCTTTCTTAACAAACTGATGATATAAATCCTCAGATGCCGCAGATGCTGTTACAAGAAGCTGTGAATCCGCGGTAGACATGATTGCTGCCAGGATTCCACAGAGGAAAATTCCTCCGATAAACGGCAATGCCAGATCTGTAGAAAACAGCTTGTTGATCATCTCGATAAATACACTCTCTGCTGAGGAAGCGCCTTCTTCTCCCAGTACAGCCGGAAGCAGATATGCACGTCCGATCACACCAATAAAGCAGGCAGCTGTCAGCGAAAGAATATCCCATACGATCGCAATCACACTGGATTTCTTTAATTCTTTCTCGTTCTTTACAGCCATAAATCGAGTAAGAATATGCGGCATACCACAATATCCAAGTCCCCATGCCAGCTGGGAAAAGATTTCAATAAATGTATATGGGCGCTCTCCGTTCTCAAATGGATTGAGAAACGCTACTGCTCCTCCCGGTGCCCCACTTTGAGTCAGAAGATCACTTAAATTTCCACTTAATGTGAAATAAGCAACCAGCGGAACGATCAGCAGACCGATCAGCATCAGTGTTCCCTGTACAAAGTCAGTTACACATACTGCCATAAATCCACCCATAAAGGTATAGCAGAGAATAACTGCTGCTCCGATTGCCAGTGCAATATGGTAATCAATTCCAAATACGGTGTTAAAAAGCTTACCACCTGCTGCAAGCGCAGAGGCTGTATACACCAGGAAAAAGATTACGATCACAATAGATGAAAGTAATAACAGGATTCTCTTCTTATCCTGGAATCTGTTCTCCAGATATGCAGGAATCGTAAGGGAATTGTTTGCTGCGATCGTATATTTACGAAGTCTGTGTGAAATACAGACCCAGTTTAATACTGTACCGATAAATAAACCTACTGCAATCCAGATCTGGCCTGTTCCAAGAGAATAAATTGCTCCCGGAAGTCCCATCAGAAGCCATCCGCTCATATCCGATGCCTGCGCTGAAAGAGCAGCTACCCAGGCGTTCAGACCACGTCCGCCCAGAAAATAGTCTTCTGAGTTGTTTGTCTTTTTCATATAAACTACACCGATAACTATCATGAACAGAAGATAGACCACAAATGCAGATAATATGATCATTGTTGTACTACTCAAATTCTTTCCTCCTTCTTATCATTTAAATACTTTCCTGCCTGCTTCTGTAAAAGCCCGCAGGATGTTTAACCTTTACATAACGTAAAAATAACCGCGTACCTCTCTTGTACCCGGTTACTTTACCACATTATCTGTGTATCATACAAGTGTATTTCTCATTTTTGGCTATTTTTTTGCCTGTTTTTAGGTTTTACACCTTATTTTGGCATTTTTTATGCCAAAACACCTCGCGGAATAGTGGCATGTGAAAATTAATAAAAAAGATACTTTTTAGAACCTGTTCTTTTTGACACATGTTTTGCATGAGCTCTTTTTTTATCCTTTTTCAAATAAACATTCTTAATATAGGAAATTAACACTTTCTCTCCATGATCATTAAGAATCCTTAACAGTCCCTCCAGATCTCTCTTCGTCTTTGGATGAATAAACCAAAGCTTCTCTTTACTCTTCATAAAATATTCCAAAGGCTGATGCTGGTCATATTTATCACCCAGATAATTTCTGGATGCGCTGATTCTGTCCATTACCATCTCTGCGATATATTTACGCGGCATAGGAACGCCATTGATAATGTGCTCATCTCCTGGCGCATAATCCACCCAGTATTCAAAATGATGTTTATTTCTGCCCTTATGATGCAGCCAGGACTTAGACAGTCCTGTTTCCTCTCGCTCGGCATTATTCGGGCTTCGGTCTCCCTGATAATATTTACATCCAACCAGAAATTCTACCGGTTCATATTTCGACAAGTCATGGAGCAGTCCCTGTTTATACAGACCTGCCCGGAAACAATAATGCATGACCAGCAGTTTATGTCTGGTTATTGTTTTAAAGTGCAGCCACGGGTGCATCTTTCTTCTCCTCCTCTACTGCCAGCAATACCACGATCGTACGCGGTGCGATCTCCAGCTTCTTACTGTATTTTTCTTCGCTTTCTTTAAGGAAGTAATTTTCTTTTTCGGCACTGGTATCAATCACCTTTTTCCAGCGTTTATGTCTCAGATTAGGAAGGGCAAATTCCCTGGTTTCCCAATGAAAATTATATGCGACATAAACAGAAGCATCATCACTTCCATCCGCTTTTTTTGCATAAGCACCATAGTACATGATTCCAAGTAATCTTGAAGTATTCTCTGAATTCATATACCAGGCACGCTCTCCATGAAGTGAAACATCCGGCAGTCCCTTTGTCTTGTAATCTACGCCCCGCAATTCATCCGGCACGTGAAGGATCGGATGCTCTTTACGAAACGCAATCGCACTTTTTACAAATTCAAGCAGTTCCCGATTCTTCTTCATACCCTTCCAGTCAATCCATCCTACCTGGTTGTCCTGGCAATACGCATTATTATTTCCGTTCTGGGAATTTCCTATCTCATCTCCACCATAAATCAGAGGCACTCCCTGGCTGAGCAGCATCATAAGAAACGCATTTCTTATCTGACGTTCTCGCATCTGACGGACCTGCAACTTTCTGCTTGGTCCTTCCACACCACAGTTCCATGAATAATTGTAGCTGCTGCCATCCTGATTATTCTCCTGATTGGCTTCATTATGTCTGTAATTATAGGTTACCATATCATTCAGGGTAAAGCCATCCTGGCAGGCCATGTAGTTGATAACAGCGTAATCTCTCGGATTTCTTCTGAACCTATATGCCGCAGCACCGACCATATCTTCATCACTTTTTAAAAATCTGCGCATATCCTGCTGAAATCCCGGCTCATATTGTGCAATACATTTATTATCGGATTTTTTCTTTTTGATAATCTGATCTGCATTAAAATCGTGAAACATCAGTCGTGTATTACTCAGAATCGCATCATGCATAAGAATTTCTGTCGGAACTCCCTCTCCCAGTAAATGAAAGCCGTCCACATGATAATAAAGTTTCCAGAATTGTAATGCCCGCAATACTACGAGCATGTTGCATTCTTTCGGAAAATACATTTCCATAATACAGGCAATTCCAGCCTGATGTAACTTTTTAATCAGTGTCTTAAACTCTTTCTCCGGGTCATCTGTGGCACAGTAAGATCTCTTTGGCGCAAAATAATAGCCTGGTATGTAACCCCAGAAATTCACGCGGCCCTCTGTACGTTTTTCAGATACCATTTCCTCTTTCTCTGCGTCTCTGCATGTGCCGCTTTCCATGAATTCATATGCAGGCATCAGCTCGATCGTATTAATACCCAGTTCTTTCCAGTATGGAATCATTTCTTCCAGGGCCTGAAAAGTTCCTTTCGTACCTGTTACAGTTCGGTTTGTCTTTGTATATCCTCTTACATGTAGTTTATAAAGAATCATTTCATGGTATGGAATTGATGGTTCTTTATCGCCTTCCCAGTCAAATGCCTCATTTCGGAGAAATCCACATCTTACCTTATGAATATCCGCATCCACTGCCGCACCAAATTTCTCTCTTCCCAGAATCCGGTACGCACAGGGATCGATGTAAACTTTTCCATCTACCATAAAATTATATTCATATGCCTCTGGCTGAAAATCCGGGATGGATAACGCATACATATTCCCGATTCTTTCTTCTTGCGTAAAAGAAATCTCCACAAAAGGTTTTCTTGATCTCTTTTTGTAAAGAACCAGAGATGCCTGGCTGCCCTCCGGTACCTCCACTGCAAAATTACAGCCACCTGAGAGCTTATTTGCACCAGGTACAAGAGCCAGCCCCTTTTCTGTTCTTATCTTTCTGCGTTCAACCATCTCTTCGTCTCCTCCATCTTCTTTCTTACTGCTTATGTCTGTCCATATGATATGCCATCCCTGTCAATCGTCACTGTTCTCTCTACGTCTTGCAACATACTTTGTGATGTGCATCAATCTAATTCTATCTCAAGTTCTACCGGACAATGGTCTGAACCCATGATATCAGAATGAATTTCAGCGCCTTTTAGCTTATCTTTCAGCTGTGGAGAAGTGATAAAATAGTCAATTCTCCATCCCGCATTCTTCTCTCTCGCCTTAAAGCGGTAAGACCACCAGGAATATCTTCCTTCCACATCCGGATAAAAATAACGGAACGTATCTATAAATCCGCTCTCAAGTACCTTATCAAAACATGCTCTTTCTTCATCTGTAAAGCCAGCGTTTTTACGATTTGTCTTTGGATTCTTTAAGTCAATTTCTTTATGGGCAACATTGAAATCGCCACAGCAAATCACCGGTTTCTTCTCCTGTAATTTTAAAAGATATGCCAGGAAATCCTCTTCCCAGTGCATACGGTATTCCAGTCTGCGTAATTCACTCTGGGAATTTGGTGTATATACAGTCACAAGATAAAAGTTCTCAAATTCCAGAGTGATCACTCGTCCTTCTTTATCATGCTCTTCGATTCCCAGACCGTAAGCTACAGATATCGGTTCTTTCTTTGTAAAAACAGCAGTTCCGGAGTAGCCGCGTCTGTTCGCATAATTCCAGTACTGATGATATCCCGGAAGTTCCAGTTCTACCTGTCCCTGCTGACACTTCGTTTCCTGCAGGCAAAAAATATCTGCGTCAAGCGCAGCAAAACTCTCTTCAAATCCCTTGCCAATGCAGGCACGGATTCCATTTACATTCCATGAAATTAATTTCATATAAGCTGATCCCCTTATAATCTGAATATTTACTATAAACACTGTCTTTATCCATTATAACACGTTTTGCACCTGTAACAAACATCTTTTTATATTGTAGTGTAGTTACTGAGAACAGCAGCTTGCATTCTTACTGTGTTTCTGCTACAATAAAACGAAATTGAGGCGGCAGATATTTCCCCTCTCACTGATAAAAAAGAAAGAATGAGGAATATAAAATGAGTGACGAATTTACATTTGGCGGATGTAACCCAAGTGACTGCGCTTCCTGCGGCGGCGGATGTGATTCCAGCAGTGGATGTGGCACATCTGAAGAACACAAAACTATCACACTTACCATGGAAGATGATACCGAGGTAGAATGCGCGATCCTTACTATTTTCCCGGTAGATGCAAAAGAATACATTGCACTTCTCCCACTGGACGAGAATGGACAGAACCAGAGTGGTGAAGTTTACCTTTATACATTTGCCCGCACAGAAAGCGGCGATCCTATGCTTTCCAACATCGAAAGTGACGAAGAATACGCAAAAGCTGCTGTTGCTTTTGATACAGTTCTTCAGAACGCAAAGGATTCTCTCGAAAAGATCGACTAATTTAAAATAAGAATCTCTTACATTTTGTAAATGTCGGAGATTCTTATTTTTTATATATTTCATTTCCCATCAGAAAATTTCTATCTCTTCTGCTTTTCAATATTCATATATTTCTATTTGCCGATTATTGACTTTTGCAATCGTAATACCTATTAAGGCAAACTCTTATTTTAAGCGAATCAAGTAAGTGTCTGCCCAAAGTTCTGACTTATATATCGTACACACTGCGTACTTTCAGGTTTTCTGGTTTTCCATCAAGGATTTTTACTCTGCGTTCGCCTGCATTCATATCGAAGTAATTATCCTCCAGAATCAGATCGTCGTTCTCATTCTGAATTTCTACGCTCTTAGCATAGGCTTCTGCACTGACAATAATCTCATCCCCTTCCACTCTCACTGAAAGCTTCGGATCCTGGTAATGGAAATATTTTGGATAGGAGAAGATCACTGTTCCCTGAGAAATAATCTTCTCATTCTCCCATGCTTCATAGCTTACATATTCATTGAAACTGTCAATTTCCGGAAGCTCTACTTTATCCATCCAGACACTGGAAAGTGCAGGAACTTCTACCCATTGTTCTTCCTGTCGCAGGATTTTGGCACTGGCATCACGCACTGCAAATTTTACAAGCACTTTACGCGCAGACAGAGTCTCATTTGTCACATTCAGGCGGATAGATTTCTCAAATTCGAAATGCTGACGGTTCATATCCGCTTCCACCGTCATCCAGCTCTGCTCCTCGCAGGAAAGCATTACCGGTGCAAAGAACCTCTTAGCATAATAATGAAGAGCTTTCCATCTTCCATAATAATCAATGGATGACCAGGAAATAACCGGCCAACAGTCATTTAACTGCCAGTAGATTGCTCCCATGCAACGACCGCGGTTTCTACGGTAATGTTCTACTCCATAGCGGATTCCATCTGCCTGAAGAAGCTGGGATGCATACACGAAATTGCTGAAATTCTCCGGATAGCGGTAAGCAGCCTGCATATATTTGGCAATCTTTCCATTTCCACCATAATTTCTCTGATGTTTCTCCATCACATAAGAAAATGGATTCAGTTCTCTTAGATCATCAGTTACTGTCTCCAGCGTCTTAACAGACGGGAATGACTGGAAACCAAATTCAGAAGCATAGCGGAAGAAATATTTGCGATATTCTGCAAATGGTTTATTTCCATGCCATACCTCCCAGTAATGTACGTCTCCACGGTTCGGATCATTCGGCTCATCAAAAGATCCACCTGATGACGGACTTGCCGGCCAGTAAAATGTATCGGGATCATATTCTCTGAGTACTTCCGGAATAATACGCTCATACATCAGCAGATAGTCTCTCACCTCTGTAGGTTTCGTTACCCAATTACCCTGTTTTACAAACATTTCCATCTCATTATTGCCACACCACAGTGCAAGTGACGCATGATGACGGATTCTTTTGATATTATCAATAAATTCCTGACGGATATTCGCCTCAAATTCCGGTGTCAGTTCATAGACCGAGCAGGCAAACATAAAGTCCTGCCATACCATCAGGCCAAGTTCATCACAAAGATCAAAGAACCAATCCTCCGGATAATAGCCGCCGCCCCAGACACGAATCGTGTTAAAGTTTGCTCTCTTACACTGAAGAAGCAATTCTCTGGTACGTTCCTTTGAGGTTCTCTGCAGCAGATTATCCTCTGGAATATAGTCTGCACCCATTGCAAAAACCTGATGGCCATTCACTTCGTGAGCAAAGCTTTCTCCCCACTCATCTTTCTCAATGTGCATGGTCAGTGTCCGAAGTCCGATTTTCTTACACCAGGTATCGACGGTTTTATCTCCTGCTTTCAGGTCTACCTGAACCTGATATAATGGCTGCTCTCCCAGACCGTTTGGCCACCAGAACTGTGGATTCTCGATTACGATTTCATCCGGAGATCCGTCACTTACGATTTTCATTCCATCTGGCGCAGTTACTGTAACTTCATATTCCAGTAAATCCTCATCTGCTTCACTTTCCACGCCCTGATCAGGAATCTCCACGCTGTTTTTTCCGTCTGTATCAATTTCCTCTTCGTCTACTGTCTCCACATCCACTTCCGGAATCAGCAGTACTTTTCCATCCTCATGTACCTGACGGATATATACACTGTCCAGTCTGGCTGACTCGATTCCCAGAAGAGTTACAGGACGGAAAATACCGCCATCCGGCAGACAGGCACCCCAGTCCCATCCAGACATATAATGTGCTTTACGAAGATGCATAAATCCCTCTACTGTATCCTCGTTTCCAATATTTTTATACTTTTTAAAAGCTTCTGCCATGAATTTCAACGGTGATCTGATGATAACCCGAAGTGTATTCTCGCCTTCCTGTAACAGTTCTCCAACCGGAAATTCCCAGACTCTGTGCATATTGTCTGCTTTTCCCAGATAACATTCATTCAGATAAATGTCTGCGATCGTATCAATTCCGTCAAATCTCAGAATTACTTCCTGACAGTTCTCAAACTGTTTCTCATCATAGGTAAATACCGTTCGGTATTCGTAATCCTCCTCCATCAACGCTTTCGCCTGATATTCATTGTCTCCAAAGAATGGATCAGGCATCTTTTCCGCTTTAAGAAGCGCTGAATAGATATCCCCCGGCACCTGTGCAGAAATCCAGTCCTGTTTCTTAATATCACATAGCTGCCAATTCTCATGAAGCTGTAATTCTATCATTTGCTTTGTCCCCCATGTTAAATTTTTTGAAATGCTATCGTTTATAAATACCTATAGCTATCATAGCACATCCCCTCTTCTCCAATCAATCATATAATCTTGACATTCCCCGAATTTCTATGCAAAATAAAAGAAAGTCAAAACTATGATTGGAGCATATCAAAATGAAAGAAAAATTATATACCATTCCGCTTAACGACGCTGTTAATGCCAATGACGAGTGTCCTTTTTGTTTCATCGAGCGTGAACTGGAACAGAATTCACTGGATTTCGTACTTGGAAACAGTTCTTCTTATATGGAGAGTGATATTCGTGATCAGACGGATAAGGCAGGATTCTGTAAAGTACATATGAAAAAAATGTTTGACTATGGAAACACGCTTGGCAATGCACTGATTCTCCACACTCATTACCATAAACTTCGTGAAGAGATGAAAAAGCAGTTTGATTCTTTTACACCGGGAAAATCATCAATCTTAGGACGTTTTCGCCGTTCAGATGCATGCACAGACAAAAATACGCTTGCTGCCTGGGTTGCTTCTAAAGATTGCAGTTGTTTTATCTGCCAGAATATTTCGGATACTTTTGCACGATATGTAGAAACTTTCTTCTGGCTATATCGCCAGGACAATGAGTTCAAAAACAAGATTTTGTCTGGAAAAGGTTTCTGTCTGCACCACTTCGGAGTGCTCTGTGATAATGCAGACAAATATCTGAATGATAAAGAAAAAGCAGAATTTTACCCTGCTATGTTTAAGCTGATGGATGAGAATTTCCAGCGCATGGAAGAAGACCTCGTATGGCTGTCAGATAAATTTGACTACAGAAACAAAGATGCCGACTGGAAAAATTCAAAGGATGCCCTGCAGCGTGGCATGCAGAAACTGCGAAGTGGATATCCTGCAGATCCGGTATACAAAACAAAATAGACTGTTGACTTATTTAATATTTTTCTATCAATACCATTTGGATAAAAATTATTCTCTCTTAACTGATATAGTTCACTTCTTCCTATATCCATTGTTTAGAGAGAATATTTTTTATTTACTATGAAATTAGTACCTTAAACAAGCGTAAATTCACAATCCATTTTCGTTACATAGTTCTATACCAAATAACTGCTTTACAATTAAAGCAGACGGCTTACTTGATTCGGCTAAATGAATATTTTAAATTTTTTATCCTATAACTCTATATTATGATTCCCTCAATCTCCACATCCGCATCTACATCCTGCGTATAGTCAATATCCTCATAGCGGAATCCGAACATATGATAGAAATCTTCCCAATATCCGTCAATATCACAATATTCATTTACTGTATCCGTAGTAACTGCTTCCCAGCATTTTTTTACCTCTTCCTGAATCTCCGGTGTCAGTTCATAGTCATCCATACGGATAAATCCATTTTCATCTGTCAGAAATCCTTTCGAAGTATAAAGTTTCTGTGTAAAAAGTCTCGCAATCTGCTGGATACAGTTCTCATGGTTTCCTGCCTTCTTCATCACCTTATAAAGAATTGCGAAATACAGCGGCACTACAGGAATAGCCGCACTTGCCTGTGTTACCAGTCCTTTATTTACCGAAATCACTGCGCGTACATCCGGATGCGCCTGATTGATCTCCGTCATTGTTTTCTGCAAATGCTGCTTTGCTGTTCCGATTGTTCCATGATAATAGATTGGATAGGTAAGCTCCGGTCCGATATAGGAATATGCGACTGTCACTGCATTTTCCGTCAATACATCTGCCGCTTTCAGCGCATCAATCCAATCTGCCCAGTCTTCGCCGCCCATAACTTTCACTGTGCTAATCACTTCTTCATCTGTGGCAGGTTCTACTGTCTTCTCTGTAATCTCGTTATTTCTTAAATCAAGACTCTTCTCTGTAAACGCTTCTCCTGTAGTTTTCAGACAAGATGACCATGTCTTTCCATCCGCATCCGTACGTCTCGGAGCAGCTAGGCTGTACACTACCAGATCTACTTTTCCCAGATCTTTTTTTATCAATTCAATGGCCTTATCTTTTATTTCTTTGGAAAAAGCATCTCCATTAATCGTTTTCGCATAAGCCCCCTTTTCTGCCGCCAGACGGTGAAATTCTGCTGTATTGTACCATCCCGGTGTTGCCGTTCTTCTGCCATTCGCCTGACGTTCAAACATAATTCCCAGGGTATCAGCTCCGCAGTTTTCCAGTGTACAGATACGGGATGCAAGTCCATATCCTGTAGAGCATCCGATAATCAGTGCCTTCTTTGTTCCATTTACAGTTCCCTGCTTACAGGCATAATCTGCCTGATTGCGCACACTCTCTGCGCAGCCCTGCGGATGTGCGGTTGTGCAGATATATTCTCTTACTTTTGGTTCAATAATCATGACTTTTTTCTCCTCAATCTATTTTATACGTATTGCAAATATTTTGATTTTCAAAATATTATACCAGAGAAAAAGCAGAACGTAAAGAGAAAATCTTTTTTTACACTCTGCCTCTGGTTTTACTCTAAAATTCTTATTTCGCAGTCGTACTTCCAAATCCACCATTACGGATTTCTGATGCCTCATCATCAACTGTGATTCCGTACTCTACAAAGATTCCCTGCATAAATCCTGTATCTGCCGGAATGATAAGAGTCTTATCTTCATTGGAGTCATTTGTGATCTTTGCAAAAATATGTCCTTCATTATCGGAATAGAAATAATCACTGTCAATGATTCCAACTGTATTATTAAGCTGCAGGCGGTATTTAAATCCCAGACCGCTTCTCGGATAGCATTTCAGTACCCATTCCGGCTGCATTTCTACGCGAATTCCGGTAGGGATTTTCACTGTTTCACTTGGTTTGAGTGTGAATTCTGCCGGTGCAAAGAAATCATAACCCGCACTCCCTGCTGTTGCTCTCTTTGGCAGGCGGATTGCTTCGTATATTTTCTCTGCTTCTTCCTGAGACTGTGCAAATGTATCAATCCAGTCTGCTGTGAAGCGTTCTTTGCTTACTTTGTGAAATTTCGCAATTCGTTTCATCTGTGTTTTCCTCCTATTTAGCAAAACAGGCAGTTCAGGTACACCTGAAGCATACTTGAACTGCCTGTATCTATTTCTTTATTAATGCAATACGATTTTTCCTTCATGAAGAGTTCTGGGAACATCGATCACTCTCTGATTGCTGGAACCTTTCCATTTCAGGGAAAGTTCTTTCTTGTCCACCTCAAATTCACCGTCTACACAGACATCCAGATAACGCACGATCTCTTCGCGACAGATTTCTTCCCATCTGAAACCTGTATAAAGCCAGATCGTTTTGCCCGGATATCTCTTTCTGATTTCCTTCGCAAAGGATGTTACCTCAGTGATATTTGCCGGGTGCAGTGGATCTCCACCTGAAAATGTGATTCCGCTTACGTAATCCTTATCCAGTTCCGCAAAAATCTCTGCGCGCTCTGCCTCGCCGAAAGGCAGTCCGCCGTTTGGATCCCAGGTGACAGGATTCTGGCACTGTGGACAGCAGTGATTACATCCTGCCACCCAGAGAACTACACGAAGCCCGTCGCCGTTAAGCATATCGTCCTTGGTAATATTATGGTATCTCATATTTTTTACGCTTCTTCCGGTACATCTTTCATGCTGAAGCTGATTCTTCCCATCTTGTCTTTGCCAAGGCATACAACCTTAACTTTATCGCCAAGTGTGAGAACATCTTCAACACGGTTGATTCTTTCTTTGCAGATTTTGGAAATGTGAACCATTCCTTCTTTGCCCGGTGCAAATTCAACAAATGCGCCAAACTCTTTGATGCTGACAACTTTACCTGTAAAGATCTGTCCTGCTTCGAAATCAGTAGAAATGATCTTAATCATGTTAGCTGCCTCATCCATGCTCTTCTGATCTACGCCACAGATAGATACAGCACCTTCGTCTGTGATATCAATCTTAACACCTGTACGCTCGATGATTGTGTTGATAGTCTTTCCTCTCTGACCTACAACATCACCGATTTTCTGAGGATCGATCTGAATCTGGATGATCTTCGGTGCATATTCACCTACAGTAGTACGCGGAGCTGCGATGCACTTCTCCATAACTTCTGTCAGGATATACTCTCTTGCTTCTTTTGTACGTCTGATTGCTTCTTCAACGATCGGTCTTGTCAGTCCATGGATCTTGATATCCATCTGGATTGCTGTGATACCATCATGTGTTCCGGCTACCTTGAAGTCCATATCTCCGAAGAAGTCCTCAAGTCCCTGGATATCTGTCAGAACAATGTAATCATCATCTGTATCACCAGTTACCAGACCACAGGAAATACCTGCTACCGGTTTCTTGATCGGTACACCAGCTGCCATCAGAGACATTGTAGATGCACAGATGCTTGCCTGAGAAGTAGAACCGTTGGATTCAAATGTCTCAGATACAGTACGGATTGCATATGGGAATTCCTCTTCACTTGGAAGTACAGGAACCAGTGCTCTCTCAGCAAGTGCGCCATGTCCGATCTCGCGACGTCCCGGTCCTCTGGATGGTTTTGTCTCACCTACAGAGTAGGACGGGAAGTTATAGTGATGCATATATCTCTTTGTAGTTTCAAACTCATCAAGTCCGTCAAGTCTCTGAGCTTCTGCAAGAGGAGCCAGAGTTGTGATTGTACAGATCTGTGTCTGTCCACGTGTAAACATAGCAGAACCATGTACTCTCGGGATGATATCTGTCTCTGCTGCCAGAGGACGGATCTGTGTGATTGCACGACCATCCGGACGTTTGTGGTCTTTTAAGATCATCTTACGGACAGTCTTCTTCTGGTACTGGTATACAGCCTCTCCCAGAACTGCAAGCCATTCTTCGTTATCAGCGAAAGCTTCTTTCAGTTTCTCTGTTACCTGGCGGATATTCTCTTCTCTTGTCTGTTTGTCATCAGAGAATACTGCAACTTCCATTTCTTCCGGTGGTACGATTTCTTTCATTGCTGTGAAAAGTTCTTCCGGAACAGCGCAGGATTCATAGCTGTGTTTCGGTTTTCCGCATTCTTCTACGATCTTATCGATAAATTTAATGATTTCCTGGTTTACTTCATGAGCTTTGTAGATAGCTTCAATCATCTTATCTTCCGGAACTTCTTTTGCGCCGGCTTCGATCATGATTACTTTCTCTCTTGTAGAAGCTACTGTAAGCTGAAGTTCGGAAACATCTTTCTGTGCCATAGTAGGGTTGATAATATATTCACCATTGATCAGACCAACCTGTGTGGTAGCACACGGACCATCAAACGGAATATCTGAAATGCAGGTTGCAATAGCAGAACCCAGCATAGCCGGAATCTCAGGATTACACTCAGGATCAACAGACATAACCATGTTTACCAGTGTTACATCGTTTCTGTAATCTTTCGGGAACAGAGGACGCATAGGTCTGTCAATTACACGGGAAGTAAGGATAGCATGTTCGCTTGCCTTTCCCTCTCTTTTGTTAAATCCTCCAGGGATCTTACCTACTGCATACATTTTCTCTTCATATTCAACACTTAACGGGAAGAAATCGATTCCCTCTCTTGGCTCTTTAGATGCTGTTGCTGTAGATAAAACTGTAGTATCGCCATAATGCATTAATGCAGCACCGTTTGCCTGTTTCGCAACACGGTTGATATCTACTGTTAAGGTTCTTCCAGCTAATTCCATGGAATAACTTTTGTACATACGTTCATTCTCCTTTTTTCATAATTCTGTTGTCATTTTCTGTTACCGTTCACTGCATGTCCGGTAATTACTTTATTCTTTTCAAATTTGTCTGTTCCGTCTGCTGACAATCTTGTCCATCAACGTTCAGACTTCTTATGAAATTGTCACATTAAAACAGGAGTCCGAAACAACTGAAAAAACTACTTTTCAGGCAAATATATCTACCTGCTTTGTTACTTTCCTATGCAAAATAATCTTTTCAGTAGTCTCGGAAATAACTCCTGTCATGTTTCGCAGCTTCTGAATATGCAGATGCAATCGAAACAACAAGCCACCGCAATCCTGGAAAACACCATATTTTACAGAACTGCCATAATACATAAAAAGAGAGGCGGATGGAAATCCGCCCCCTTCCGCATACTAAAAGGCTATTATTTTCTTAAGCCTAATTTCTCAATCAGTGCACGGTATCTTTCGATGTCTGTTTTCTTCAGGTAAGCTAACAGTCCACGTCTCTGACCTACCATTTTCAGAAGACCACGTCTGGAATGATGATCTTTATGGTTTGTTTTTAAATGCTCTGTAAGTTCCTGAATTCTTGCTGTAAGAACTGCTACCTGTACTTCCGGTGATCCTGTATCTCCTTCAGTTCTTGCATATTCTTTCATGATTGCTGCTTTCTTTTCTTTTGAAATCATTTTGATTTCCTCCTGTATTCTATAATTATTATTGATTGACCGCCACATATTAAGGGATGGTCGGAGTGTCCTGTCCCTGAACATGGGCTAAATTCACCTTGGTTAGTATAGCACATTGATTTCAGCGTGTAAACTACTTTTTTAGAAAATAATTTACAGAAAAATAATTTTGTTACTGTTCACACACATCGCGGGATAGTGGTGTGTGAACAGTCACTTAATCTCTCAGAAACTGTTCATAAATCTTCCTTTGATATGTCTTTTGCCAATTTTCTCCGAATTCTGTTAAATCTGTTTCGTATTTTTATTCTTGTTTATTCCACATCGCTTTAACACAATTTTCTACTGCCTGTTTTTTAACACAACTCATTTTTCAAAAAATACTCCTGTCCTTTTACTGCATCTTTCTCCAACTGGCTTTTAAGTGCTTCCAGCGAAGAGAATTTCTGCTCGGGTCTGAGGAATTTTTTGAAGTCTACTTTACAGTATTCCCCGTACAGATTTTCATTGCAGTCAAACAGATATGTCTCCACACCGATAAATTTCTCACCGCCAACCGTAGGTTTATGCCCTACATTGGTGATTCCCTGATAACTTCTGTCTTTGAAATGAGAAACTGTGATATAAACACCATTTGGCGGCATCAGTTTCTCTGCCGGTGGAATCAGGTTCGTAGTCGGGAGAAGGTATTTATGCCCCATTCCACGACCATGTTCTATAATCCCTTCCACTGAGAAGTCCGTTCCCATCAGGAATTGAAATTTCTCCATATTCCCTCTGTTTAACTCTTCTCTGATAAATGTGCTGCTGATCTTACGGCGTCCGTCCATTTCTTTCGGAAGGACCTCCGTATGAAATCCATATTTTTTTCCGAACTCTTTTAGCATGGCAGGTGTTCCTTTTCGCTCATAGCCAAAGCGAAAATCCTCTCCAACCGCCACATAGGAGATCTGAAGGTCCCCTATCAATATTTCTTTTATAAAATTCTCTGCTTTCATGTGCCGCATCTTCTCGGTAAGCGGACACTCAAGCAGTACATCCACTCCCATTTCTTCCAGAACGCGGCATCTCTCTTCCTTTGTGAGGATTGTTCTTGAGGCAGTACCAAGTGCAAGCACAACAGCCTGTGCACCTTCCTGTTTCTGCTCAATAATTTTCTCAACCAGTTTCTGATGTCCACGGTGTATGCCGTCAAACTTCCCAAGTGTTACCGCACTGTGTGAAATTCTGGGAAAATCATTTTCAATCCTTAAGTATTCCATCATGTCTCCTAAAATCATTCCTGTTTACAGGTCAGCTGAAGTTTCATCCCCTTCACTGCTTTCCTGATTTCATCAAAACATCTTCACAGGAAAATATCTGTCTCTTTTTTCATCCCACTGGTAAACTCCGGCAAAGCTGCCCTCGCTGTTGCACATACGGATCCATCCATCTTTTTCCTCTGCATTGACCAATGCTTGGACAAGAGGATTTCCATTAGCCAGAAGTCTGTCTCCCTCTTTTGTACAGCAAACACGAGGATACTCTGCAAGGATTTCTTCAATCCCAAGAATCCTCTGCTCTATCTCACCGTTTCGCACCGCTTCTTCCGTCTGTGCCAGTGTGATCGCATCATCCAGTGTAAATCTGCCTACCTTTGTACGCAGAAGTGTTTCCATGGCAGCGCCGCAGCCTAACTTCTCTCCGATATCGTGGCATAAAGTACGGATATACGTTCCTTTACTGCATGTTACGCGAAAACGCACCAGTGGAAAATCAATATCAAGAATTTCTATCTCATAGAAATGCACCGGCCTTGGCTTACGCTCTACCGTCTTACCTTCTCTGGCGAGCTCGTAAAGCTTCTTTCCATTGACCTTCAGTGCCGAATACATCGGCGGCACCTGCATATAATCACCTGCAAAAGATTCTGTTACTGCGCGAAGTTCCTCTTCTGCAACCTGAAACTCAGGCACTTCTGAAAGAACTGTTCCACTCATATCCTGCGTATCTGTAACAACACCCAGACGCATCACTGCCTCATATGTTTTTTCTTTATCGGTGATCATATCCACCAGTCGGGTAGCTTTTCCCAGAGCCACCGGGAGCACTCCCTCTGCATCCGGATCAAGTGTTCCGGTATGTCCGATTTTCTTCATATGAAGAATTCCGCGAAGCTTTGCCACCACATCATGAGAAGTATAGCCTTTTTCCTTACGGATTACAATTACTCCATCCATCAGATTTCAAGCTCCTGAAACTGTTTACAGATCTGCTCTGATATATTGTTGATCACATCGTACATAGAACCCTGCAGATCACATCCTGCAGCCCTCTTATGACCGCCGCCACCAAAATATACCGCGATCTTACTTACATCTACTTTTCCATTGGAGCGCAGGGATACCTTAAAGGACTGAGTTTCCAGTTCATAAATGAACATGGCTACTTCTACCCCCTGTGTAAGGCGCAACTGGCTGACAATACCATCCAGATCTTTGCCGTCCACACCATAAAATTCCAAATCCTTTTTCTTAAGATATCCAATGATGCATTTTCCATCCAGAAGCATAATACTCTCTGCAAGTACACGTCCCATTACCTGATTCTGAACATAGGTCTTCTGGTAAAAGGATTCATCAATGATCTTACTGAAATCAAAACCTGTCTTCATCAATTCACCCGCGATACGCATGGTTTCCGGTGAAGTTGAGGAATACTGGAACACACCTGTATCGTGAACCATTCCTGTATAAACAGGTTTTGCGATCGTGCAGTTAACTTTCTCAGGATCAAGCAGTCCATAAAGAACCTCACATGCAGAACTTACATCGCCTCTGATGTGGTTGACCTGTGCAAATCCAGGATTGCTGATATGATGATCGATACATGCTGTTTTCTTTGCTGAGTCAAAATATGGTCCTGCAAGAGCAAGTCTGTCTCTCGCACTTACATCGCAGGTGACAAAAAGATCGTACTCTTTATCTCCGTCAAATTCTGTTTTGATCTCATCCATACAGTCAATATGTCCGAAAACAGGTTTTGGATTGTCCAGATAAACATCCACCTGAATCTCCGGATAATAGGTTTTTACATATAAATATAATGCCATACAGGAACCAACGCAGTCACCATCCGGACGGATATGTCCGCCGATTCCCATTGTTTTCACACCTTCCAGTATCTCCGCGATATTCTTCATGTATTCACCCTCTTAATTCTCTTCCTGCTCTTTGACCTGTCTGTGGGAGTTGTCCTTTTTGGTAACATCATCGATAAGCTTTGACATATTTACACCGTATTCAATAGATTCATCCAGAATGAAACGAATCTCCGGTGTATTTCTAAGGTTAAGATTCTTTGCCAGCTGGCGTCTGACATAACCTTCTGCACTGTTAAGACCTTTGATCGTTGCCTCTTTTGCTTCTTTCTCTCCTAACACACTGATGTATGCTTTACAGGTTTTCAGGTCAGGAGCCACTTCTACAGCCATGACGGATGTCATCGGGTGAATACGCGGATCCTTAATCTCGTTACGGATAATGGTGCTGAGCTCTTTCTGAACCTCTCCATTGATTCGTGTATTCTTAATACTGTTTTTTCTCATTTTTAAGTTCCACTCCTCTATTTGAGCAGATATTCGGTAATTTGATATACCGAATATCTGTTTTACAATTGATTCAATTAAAACAGGTGCGCGTCACGCTGTACGTAACACCATGAAACCGCGCACCCATATCAGTTACTGTCGCTATCCTATCTTGGTACTTCTACCATGATATAAGCTTCTACTTTATCTTCTTCTTTTACGTCATTAAATCCGTCAAATACAAGACCACATTCGTATCCTGCTTTAACTTCCTTAACGTCGTCCTTGAATCTCTTCAGAGATGCAAGTTCACCCTCGAAAATCTGCTCGCCTTCTCTGGAAATACGAACCTTGCAGTTTCTCTGGAAAATACCATCCAGAACATAGCTTCCTGCGATCGTACCGACACCGGATGCCTTAAACAGCTGACGTACTTCTGCATGACCGATAACCTTCTCCTCAAATACAGGGTCAAGCATACCTTTCATAGCAGCTTCCACATCTTCGATTGCCTGATAGATGACTCTGTACAGACGAAGATCTACGCCTTCCTGTTCAGCAAGCTGTTTCGCTGTTGCATCTGGACGAACGTTAAATCCGATGATGATAGCGTTTGATGTAGCAGCAAGACTTACGTCAGATTCATTGACAGCACCAACACCACCATGGATTACTTTTACAACAACTTCCTCGTTGGAAAGTTTTGTCAGACTCTGTTTTACTGCTTCTACAGATCCCTGTACGTCTGCTTTGACGATGATCGGAAGTTCTTTCAGATCGCTTGCCTGAATCTGGTCAAAGAGATTATCCAGAGATAATTTGCCCTTAGTCTCCTCAAGAAGACGGTTCTTATTCTCAGATACGAATGCACCTGCAAAGTTCTTCGCTTCCTTATCACTGTCAAAGGAAAGAAGGATCTCACCTGCATTCGGTACATCACCAAGTCCGAGGATCTCTACCGGAGTGGAAGGACCTGCTTCTTTGATTCTGCGTCCCTTATCGTCCATCATGGCACGAACTTTACCATTGCATGCACCTGCGGCGATAAAGTCTCCTACATGAAGTGTACCTTTCTGAACAAGGATTGTAGCAACCGGACCTTTACCTTTGTCAAGCTGAGCCTCGATCACAAGACCTCTTGCAGAACGGTTCGGATTCGCTTTCAGTTCGCAGACTTCAGCGGTAAGAAGAATCATCTCAAGAAGAGTATCGATTCCTTCTCCGGTGTGTGCAGATACAGGAACGAAGATTGTGCTTCCGCCCCAGTCTTCCGGAATCAGTTCATATTCGGAAAGTTCCTGTTTTACACGCTCGATATTTGCACTTGGTTTATCGATCTTGTTGATGGCAACAATGATCTCAACGCCAGCTGCTTTTGCATGGCTGATAGCCTCTACTGTCTGCGGCATGACACCATCATCAGCAGCTACAACTAAAACTGCGATATCTGTGGAGTTCGCACCACGCATACGCATAGCTGTGAAAGCTTCATGTCCAGGTGTATCCAGGAATGTAATCTTCTGACCGTTAACTTCTACTACAGAAGCACCGATATGCTGTGTGATACCACCGGCTTCTCCACGTGTTACATTTGTCTTACGGATTGCATCCAGAAGGGATGTTTTACCATGGTCAACGTGACCCATAACACAGACTACAGGTGGTCTCGGAACCATATCTTTCTCGTCTTCTTCATCCTCTTTGAGGAGTTCTCCGATAACGTCTACTTTTTCTTCCGGTTCTGCGATGATATCATATTCAAGAGCGATTTCCTGAGCTTTTTCAAAATCAATCTCGTGATTTACTGTAACCATCATACCCTGCATAAAGAGTTTCTTAACGATTGCTGACGGCTGCATCTTCATTGCTTCTGCCAGTTCACGGATTGTCATCTTCTCCGGAAGTGTGATCTCCTTAACCTCAGGCTTCTTCTCTTCCTGTTTCGGCTGTGGAATTGGTTTCTGCAGAGCTTTCGGGATTCTGGAATTTTTGTTAAATCCGCCCTGATTTGGTCTGCGTCCGCCGCTACTCTGTGTCTTATCGAAATCTTTCTTCTTATTCTTGTTCTCTCTGTCACGCTCTCTCTTGCTGTCTTTGGAAGTCTTAGTCAGTTCCGGTGCAAATACCATATCATCATTCTTTCTGGTATTCTGGCGCTGTCCCTGACGTCCCTGACCGCCGCTGAAGCGTCCATCGCGTCCTTCACTTCTGTTTCCATCCGGGCGACCCTGGCCATTACCCTGTGGTCTTCCACCCTGACGGTTATCGCCCTGTGGTCTTCCCTGACCGAAACGTCCGCCCTGACGGTTTCCATCTCCCTGGAATCTTCCGCCCTGGCGTCCCTGACCATCACCCTGGGTTCTTCCCTGACCGAAACGTCCACCCTGACGGTTTCCATCTCCCTGTGGTCTTCCCTGGCGCTGACCATCACCCTGGGTTCTTCCCTGACCAAAACGTCCGCCCTGACGATTTCCATCGCCCTGAGCTCTGCCTTCGCCCTGTGATCTTCCCTGGCGCTGTCCGTCTCCCTGCGGTCTTCTGTTACCGGCATTGGAACGGTCATTATTTCTTCTTGGTCTGTCACCATCTGTTCTTGAATTGTCAGAAGCCTTTGTTCCTTCTGCATTTCTTGGTGCACCTGTTCTCTCGCCTTCAGCTTTTACAGGTTTCTTTCTTGTTTTACCTCCGTCGCTTGCATTCTGTGCATGAAAAACGCGGATAATATTTTTTTTCTTTTTAGGTGTCTCAGTTTTATCTCCTTCAGATTTTGCTGTTACAACCTTTTCTTCTGTTTTGGGAGTATCCAATTTCGCAATATGCTCCTTTCCCCTATTGTTATTTTTTTTAAATCTATCTCTTACAATTGAAATCGCAGGCTCATCCACCATACTCATATGGCTTTTGACATCAATGCCTTTTGATTTCAGGAACTCGATTACTTCTTTGTTCTGTCGTCCAAGCTCTCTGGCCAGCTCATGTACTCTTAATTTAGACAATCGCTATACCTCCTTTATGATTGCTTTCGCAAAGTTCTCATCCTGGACAGCCAGACAGGCGCGGTACTCCTTTCCCATTGCTCTGCCTAAGCTCTCTTTATCTGAGAGGAAGTAAATCGGAACTTCATAAAAGCTGCACATGTTCCGGAATTTCTTCTTTGTATTTTCAGAGGCATCCTCAGCCACGATTACAAGCAGTCCTTTTCCTGTTTTGACAGATTTCTCTGTGGAAAATTCTCCGCTTACAGTCTTGCCTGCTTTGGTTGCCAGCCCTATCAGCGACAGTACTTTGTTATTTTTCAATATCTTCCAGCTCCTTCTTAAGTCGTTCGTATACCTCATCGGGAACTGCAGTTTTCAGAGATCTCTCAAGACCATGATTCTTGATTGCTTTGTCCAGACATTCTCTGGAAAAGCACAGATACGCGCCTCTGCCGTTCTTCTTTCCGGTAGCGTCAAGCACAATCTCGTCTTCCGTAGTCTTAAGGACTCTGAGCATCTCTTTCTTGCTTTTCATTTCCCTGCAGCCGGTACACTGGCGCATGGGAATCTTATTCTTCGTCTTCATTCTCTCCTGCTTCCTGAGCCTGTGACTCTTCTTCTACAGGAACTTCCTCTGAAACTTCTTCTGCTTCGGTTTCTTCTGTCAGGGAATCTTCTGCTGAAGTTTCCTCTGCTGATGCCTCATCTGCATCTTCTGCAGTCTCGTCATCATCATAATCATAGAAATCACCGGCTTCTTTTGCCTGAGTCTCACTCTTGATGTCAATCTTAAATCCTGTAAGTCTTGCAGCAAGACGTGCATTCTGACCTTCTTTACCGATTGCAAGGGACAGCTGATAATCAGGAACAACTACCAGAGCTGTCTTCTCATCAGGATCTGCCATAACTGCGATAACCTTTGCAGGGCTCAATGCATTCTCGATCAGGATCGCAGGATTCTCATCCCAGTTGATAATATCAATCTTCTCACCACGAAGTTCCTCAACTACTGCATTGACACGTGCACCGTTCATACCTACGCATGCACCAACTGCATCTACATCCGGATCGTTGCTCCATACAGCGATCTTTGTACGGGAACCGGCCTCACGTGCGATGCTCTTGATCTCAACAGTTCCGTCTTTTACTTCTGCTACTTCTGATTCGAAGAGACGTTTCACAAGTCCCGGATGAGTTCTGGATACCAGAATACGAGGTCCCTTCGGGGTATCCTTGACTTCAAGAATATACACCTTGATTCTCTCTGTCGGCTGGAAGGTTTCCCCTTTCACCTGTTCATTCTCACTTAATACTGCATCTGCCTTACCAAGATTGATACTTACATTCTTGCCCATCACACGCTGTACAATACCGGTTACTACTTCTTTCTCTTTTCCATAGTATTCATCATACAGCACTTTACGTTCTTCCTCGCGGATTTTCTGCAGGATAACGTTCTTTGCATTCTGTGTCGCAATACGTCCGAATTCCTTAGACTGGATCGGAACCTGTATCATGCCTCCAATCTCAGCTCTTGATGTGATCTTCAAAGCATCTGCCAGAGAAATCTCCATTGCAGGATCCTCTACGTATTCTACGATACTTCTGTCTGCATACACTGAAAAATCGCAGGTTTCCGGATCAATAGTTACATGTACATTGTCAGCTTTTCCAAAATGGTTCTTGCAGGCCTGGATCAGAGACTGCTCAATTGCCTCAAGCAGAGTATCTTTGCTGATACTCTTTTCCTTTTCAAGGATATCCAGTGCCTCCTTTAACTCTCTGCTCATTTTTTTCTTATCCTCCCGAATTAACTAAAACTCTATTGCGAGGCGTATCAGGGCTGTGTCTTTCTTATCAAAAACACGCTCGGTTCCATCCTCATCGATTGTCACACTGTTACTATCATATGCGGTCAAAATCCCGCAGAACTCTTTTTGCTTTTCGATTGGCCGGTAGGTACGGATTTCCACCAGTTTTCCCATGTTTCTCTCAAAGTCTTTGTCTTTCTTCAGCGGTCTGTCCAGTCCCGGTGAACTGATCTCCATAATATAACTGTCTTCGATAAAATCATTCTCATCCAGTTTATCACTGAACGCTCTGCTGACTGTCTCGCAGTCATTTACCGTAATTCCGCCTGGTTTGTCAATGTATCCTCTCAGATACCAGTTACCTGCTTCCTTAACATATTCTACATCAACCAGCTCAAAGCCGTTAAGTTCTACGATCGGTGCCAGAAGTTCCTCTGCGCGCTTTTCATACTCTTCCCGTCTGCTCATTTTCCCACCTGCCTTTCTATGCAACAAATAAGAGTGGGCTCACGCCCACTCCTATGTCTGCAAGTTCTAATTTAGGTGTATTGTAACACCAATGTCAGAGAATTGCAAGGCTTTTCCCGTAAAAACCTTGTAATTTACCGCATTTGCCAATTTTTCAGGCTGTAAATAACAGTTTTCAGGCACATTTAAGTATGTCCAAAAACATTTTCCACATGATTCACCGAAATATACTATACACGCGGTTTCACTCCCTTACTGTCCCGCTTGGAAAGTTTCACTTTGTTGAGTACATAAGGTTTATCGTGATAGGTAATGGTGTATTCCTGACGGCTCTCTAAAAGATATGCATGATCAAGCTTATCTCCTTCCGCAAGTTTCATTCCTCGCACACCAATCGATGTTTTCTTCATAGAAGAAACATCCTGTTTCTGGAATCTCAGGAAATATCCACCCTCACTCTGAAGGACTACCTGTTCCATTTCATCCGCCGCTCCTACAAAGATCAGCGTATCATCTTCTGCCAGTTTAGTAGACACGATTGTTCTCTTTGACGCTTCAAACTCAGCACCGTTGACCAGCTTACACATAGAAGACGCAGTAACAAACAACAGCGTATTTTCTTTTACAGCCGCCAGCGGTGCTACATAAATCATTCGCTCCTGCGCGCTGTCATAATTACTCAGATTATCTGCCGGTGTGCCTTTATCTCTGAAACGTACCAGCGGAATATCAGCCACTTTAATACTGTGCATCTTTCCACTGTCTGTAAAGATACAGATTTTATCCGTATTCATACAATTAAATACGTACTTATTCTCAGCATTGGCGGCCTCTTTATTTCTCTCATAAGCAGATTTATCAATAATTCGCATATATCCAAAACGGTCCATCAGGAATGTAACTTCCATCTCTTCCATCTTCTTCTCTTCGTATATGACTTCCTCCGCATTCTCTATTACTGTACGGCGTTTTGTTCCATATTCTTTCTTGATCTTATCCAGATCTTTCATGATCACATCCGCCATAGAATCATAATTATTCAGAATGTCCTCATATAATGCGATATTCTTCATTGTTTCTGCATAATCTGCCTGAAGTGCTTCAATTTCCAGACCGATCAGTTTATACAGACGCATATCCAGGATTGCTGCTGCCTGCTTTTCTGAGAACAGAAGCTTCTGCGCAGCTTTCTCGCTTGCTTTACTCTTAAACTTGATTCCCTCTGTCACGCCGTCAACCAGGCATTTCTTTACCTGCTCACGATTCTTGCTTCCCCGCAGGATTTCAATAATCAGGTCGATCACATCGCAAGCCTTAATCAGACCTTCCTGGATTTCTTTTTTCTCCTGCTCTTTGTTAAGAAGTGTGGTGTACTTTCTGGTCGTGACATCAAACACGAAATCAACATGATACTCGATCACCTGTTTCAGACTCAGTGTCTCCGGTCTGCCGTCTGCTACCGCAAGCATATTTACGCCAAAAGTGTCTTCCAGCTTGGTCTTCTTGTAAAGCATATTTGTAAGATTCTCTACATCTGCATCACGCTTTAAATCAAGAACGATTCGTATTCCTTCTTTAGAAGACTGATTAGAAATATCTACAATATCGGTTGTCTTCTTATTCTCTACAAGAGTAGCAATATCATTCAGGAATTTTCCGATATTTGCGCCAATCATGGTATATGGAATTTCAGTGATCACCAGCTGCTGTCTGCCACCTTTAAGCTTCACTGTTTCTACTTTACCTCTGACGCGGAGCTTTCCAGTTCCTGTCTCATAGATTTTAAGCAGTTCATCCTTATTTACTACCAGACCACCAGTCGGGAAATCAGGTCCTTTGAGATAACGCATCAGACCTTTTACGCTGATGTCATTATTCTTCATATATGCTTTTACAGCATCTGCCACTTCCCCCAGATTATGAGGAGGGATACTAGTTGCCATACCGACTGCGATTCCATCCGCACCATTTACAAGCAGGTTAGGGATTCTCACCGGAAGTACCACCGGTTCCTTCTCCGTCTCATCAAAGTTCGGCATGAAATCAACCACATTCTTATCCAGATCTTCAAGAAATACATCCTGTGTCAGTTTCTCAAGTCTGGCTTCTGTATATCGCATAGCCGCTGCACCGTCGCCCTCGATAGAACCAAAATTTCCATGTCCGTCGACCAGCGTCTTACCTTTCTTAAAATCCTGTGCCATTACTACAAGTGCCTCATAGATGGAGCTGTCACCATGCGGGTGATATTTACCCATGGTATCACCTACGATACGGGCACATTTTCTGTATGGCCGATCATAACGGATTCCCAGTTCATACATATCATACAGTGTTCTTCTCTGTACCGGTTTCAATCCGTCACGCACATCCGGCAGGGCTCTGGAGATAATAACACTCATGGCGTAATCGATATAGGATTTCTGCATGACCTCCGCATAGTCGGTGGGGATTACATTCTCCTGTTTTGTTTCCATTTATTTCATTCCTCCGTTCAGATACACACCGGCATATCTGTTTATTTATTTACCAAAATCCAGTACATTATTTCAAAAAGGCAATGTACCAGTAACTATTCGATTTGCAATCAATTTCCAGATATCAGATATCCAGTTCCGCATCCTGTGCATGCTCATAGATAAATTTCTTTCTCGGCGGGACATCGCTTCCCATCAGAATCTCAGTCACACTGGATGCCAGTCTCGCGTCCTCGATCTCCACACGTTTCATCATTCTTGTCTCCGGATTCAGAGTTGTCTCCCAGAGCTGCTCTGCATCCATTTCTCCAAGACCTTTATATCTCTGTAAGGTAAAGCTTCCCGGTTTATGAGCACGTCTGTACTTCTCCAGTGCCTTATCATCATACAAATATTCTTCCTGCCCCTTCTTCGGCATAACCTTATACAGTGGTGGCATGGCAATATATACATGTCCCTCAGTGATCAAATCCGGCATAAATCGATAGAACAATGTAAGGAGCAGTGTGGAAATATGCGCACCATCCACATCGGCATCGGCCATGATAACGATCTTATCATAGCGAAGCTTCGTAATATCAAAATCATTTCCATATCCTTCGGAGAATCCACATCCAAACGCATTAATCATCGTCTTGATTTCCGCGTTGGCAAGTACTTTATCAATTGTTGCCTTCTCAACGTTCAGGATCTTACCTCTGATCGGCAGAATTGCCTGATAGTTACGGTTACGCGCAGTTTTGGCAGAGCCACCCGCAGAATCTCCCTCTACGATAAAAATCTCACACTGGGAGGGATCTTTCTTCTCGCAGTTTGCCAGCTTCCCATTCGAGTCAAAAGAATATTTCTGTTTCGTCAGAAGATTGGTCTTTGCTCTCTCTTCTGTTTTACGGATCTTAGCCGCTTTTTCCGCACAGGAAAGAATTGTCTTAAGAGTCTCCAGATTTCGGTCAAAGTAGAGTACCATCTGTTCTCCGACTACCTTACCTGTAGCACGGGATGCATCCTGATTATCCAGCTTCGTCTTTGTCTGTCCCTCAAATCGAGGTTCCGGATGTTTGATAGATACAACCGCTGTCATACCATTACGGATATCAGCACCGGTAAAATTCAGATCTTTATCCTTAAGAATACCGATTTCTCTGGCGTAAGTATTCATTACTGTCGTAAATGTGGTCTTAAATCCGGTCAGATGTGTACCGCCTTCTGCATTATAAATATTGTTGCAGAAGCCCAACACGTTCTCGCGGAATTCGTTGGTAAACTGAAATGCTACTTCTACCTGGATACCATCAGCCTCGCCTTTCAGATAAACCGGATCATGCAGAACCTCTGCACTATGATTCAGATCTTTGATAAATCCAATGATTCCATCCGGCTCATGATAGGTGATATCTTCTACTTCCGCGCCTCTTTTATCTTCAAAATGAATCGTCAGCTCCGGGTTAAGATATGCAGTCTCATGAAGTCTGCTCTTTACCTCAGTTGCTGAAAACCTGGTCTTTTCAAAAATTTCCGGATCCGGAAGGAAATTAATGCTGGTTCCCGTCTGTCTGGTCTTGCCCAGTTTCGGCAGAAGTCCTTCTTCCAGCTCAAGTGTCGGGATTCCTCTTTCATAATGATCATGATGTACATATCCGTCACGGCTGATCTTGATATCAAGATATGTAGACAGCGCATTGACAACTGAAGAACCAACTCCATGAAGTCCTCCGCTTGTTTTGTAAGCAGAGTTATCAAATTTACCGCCTGCATGAAGAGTTGTAAATACAAGTCTCTCTGCCGACACTCCCTTCTCATGCATATCCACCGGAATTCCTCGTCCATTATCCGTAACTGTACAGGAGCCGTCCTTTTCCAGCACTACATGGATCAGGCTGCAATATCCTGCCAGATGTTCATCTACCGCATTATCTACGATTTCATAGATCAGATGGTTAAGTCCCTTTCGTGAAACACTTCCGATGTACATTCCGGGACGCTTACGAACCGCCTCCAGGCCCTCAAGGACAGAGATACTCCCTGCATCATAGGTGTTTTGCTTTGCCATGTCTGTTACATTTCCTTTCTATCTATAATCTATTTACATGATATCAGGGTCAAAAGGTCAGAAAGTCGTTCGTGCTTGCACGATAAGACTTTTGAACTTGGGACCCGCCAAACATGAGGAAGTAGCGATTTACGTAGTAAATCTGCGGATTCCGAATGTTTGAGGATTGCGGGAGCTACCTTGCAGCGGAGCAATCCGTAGATATCAAAATATATTTTTCATGCCATATTGCAAACGTTTGTTCTGTATTATAAATGAATTATTTTCATTTTTCAAGTATGCTACTCAAATATATTTTGTCAAAATCTGTGAGTATCCGGATAAAATCCGAAAAAAAATGACCAGAACCGAAATTCTGATCATTTTTCCTAAGTTCTCACTATTTAGTAGCAGCCAGTACGGGAATCGAACCCGTGTTTTCGCCGTGAGAGGGCGACGTCTTAACCCCTTGACCAACTGGCCATTTGTTTCATGTCAACTGTCTGTTCCCTGTCGACTCGTTTAATATACACCATCTTTTTCTAAAATGCAAGTACTTTTTTTAAAAAATTTCAATTTTTTTATTTTTCTCGAATTTTTCCTGCAAAAAAGCCCATAAAGCCGGGCTTTTTCGCAGGAATATTTTTTAATCCTCTATATCTTCCGCAGGCTCTGCCGGAATAAACACTCTGGATTTCTTTGCTTCATGTTTATGAAGTGCCGCTTTCTCTGTCGCCTCCATACAGAATTCCATCTGGGAATTGATCTGCACCTTGCCTCGCTTATCCTGTTTCGTATAAGTACCGTCCGTCTGTAACAGATGTGCCTTTACATTGTCCCTGAATTCAAGGTCAAGCACATGCTCCAGCTCTTTCTTAATTTTGTCATCTTCCACCGGAAACACAATCTCTACACGTCGGTCGAGGTTACGCGGCATCCAGTCCGCACTTCCCATATAAATTTCAGGATTTCCGCCATTCTCAAAATAGAAAATGCGACTGTGTTCCAGAAATTCTCCGACAATAGAACGGACCTGAATATTTTCACTGACTCCCGGTATTCCAACTTTAAGACAGCAAATGCCTCTGACAAGAAGCTCCACCTGTACTCCACAAGAAGATGCATAATAAAGTCCAGCCATGATCTTCGGATCGCAAAGAGAGTTCATTTTAGCCCGGATATGCGCCGGCAATCCCTTCTTCGCATTCTCTGCTTCTCTCTCGATCAGACTCAGGAATCGGTCTTTCATCCAGATTGGAGCTACAATCAGCTTATTCCAGCATTTCGGCTCGGAATATCCGGAAAGCATGTTAAATACAGCAGTTGCATCCTCCCCAAAGCGCTCATCGCAGGTAAAAATACCGCAGTCTGTATAAAGTTTGGCAGTAGAATCATTATAGTTTCCTGTTGCCAGATGTACATAACGTCTGATCCCTGTCTCTTCTCTGCGTACTACCAATGTAATCTTGCTGTGTGTCTTAAGACCTACCAGACCATAGATTACATGACAGCCCGCCTTTTCCAGCTTCTTCGCCCATACGATATTGTTCTCTTCATCAAAACGTGCCTTTAATTCCACAAGTACAGAAACCTGTTTTCCATTCTCTGCCGCCTGCGCAAGCGCGGCAATGATCGGAGAATTTCCACTGACACGATACAAAGTCTGCTTAATAGCCAGAACATCAGGATCTTTTGCCGCCTGTCGTACGAAATTTACAACAGGATCAAAGCTCATATAAGGATGGTGCAGGAACACATCTCCCTCACGTATCACCTGAAAAATGTCTTTGTCATTCTGAAATTCCGGTACAGGCGCCGGCTGATATCTCGGTGTTTTGTAAGCATCAAAACCTTCCGCTCCATATACTTTCATAAGCATGGTAAGATCCAGCGGTCCATTGATTTCAAAAATATCTGCTTCTTTAATATCAAATTCCATTTTCAGAATCTTAAGCAGGCGTTCATCCATCTTATCTTCCACTTCAAGCCGAATAACTTCTCCCCACTGGCGTTTCTTTAGCTGGCGCTGGATTTCCACAAGAAGATCCTCTGCCTCATCCTCATCAATGGTAAGGTCCGCATTACGCATAATACGGTATGGATGCGCGCATACTACATCATAGCTCAAAAACAGCTTATCAATATTTCTCTCAATAATTTCTTCCAGAAGAATTACCGTAGTATCTCCATCCTTTTTCGATGGGATCTGAACCACTCTCGGAAGCACTGACGGCACCTGGACTGTTGCAAAAAGGAGTTCTTCCTCTTCAGCTTTGTCCTTCCTGCTAAGTTTATCCTCTTTATCTTTCTTTGAAATCAGCGCACCAATATTCAAAGTCTTATTTCTGATCAGCGGGAATGGTCTGGAAGAGTCCATTGCCATAGGCGTCAGCACCGGATATACATCATCTTCAAAGTAACGATCCACAAAAGCTTTCTGTTCTTCTGTAAGATCTTCATGCGCAGCAACCAGATGCATCCCTGCTTTCTCAAGCGCCGGGAGCAGTGAACGGTTCAGTGTATTATACTGCACATGTACCAGTTCATGAGTGCGTGCACTGATTTCTTTCAGCTGTTCTTTCGCAGTCATTCCTGCAATATCTGTCTTATGATACCCTGCGTGTACCTGATCTTTCAGAGATGCCACACGCACCATAAAGAACTCATCCAGATTGGATGCTGTGATACTTAAGAATTTCAGCCTGTCAAATAAAGGAAGATTCTTATCTCTTGCTTCACTCAGAACACGCTCGTCAAATTTCAGCCAGCTCAGCTCACGGTTTACAAAATATTCTTTCTTTTCAAACTTTCCAAGATCCATAGTAATCCTCCTTTACGCCCTTCCCTTACGTCTGAGAACCAGACGGATACCAAATACTTCTTCAAAAAATGCAACTTTATCCTTTAATAGTCCCAGTTCAAGAGAAATATCCTGACTGGAATCCACGATCATCTGTAATTCTCTGTCCTTGAGTACAGTCTTGATTCCTTTTACCTTCTGATAATGACTTCTGTCCATGGCATTGGCCAGACGAAGGATTGCCGTCATCTTCGCAATCTTGATATAGCTTTCCCTGTCGATAGCCATTCCCATATTCTGGATTTCATCATAATATGCAAAAGCTGACGTATTATATCGCACTGCACATGCGATCATCTGCCGTTCCAGCGAAGAAAGACCGATAATATCTGTGGACATTATGATCTGATAAGAACACTCAGAGACATTTCCCATGCTGATATATTTGCCACAGTCATGAAGCAGCGCCGCTATCTGCAGCAACAGGCGTTCTCTCACCCCCATACCATGAACCTTCTTCATACTGTCAAAAATATTCAGACACAGATTCATAGTCCCCTGGATATGGTTCTTACTGCTGGAATACCTCTTTGCAATATTCTTTGAGGTAACCAGAATATCATTCTCAAAGTTATGAACACTCTTGATAAATTTATTCTTCTCTGCAAAATCATAAGCAATTCCGTCTAAAAGCGAAACTCCCGGTGCCCAGAGCGATTCCGCATTAAAAATATCAATAAAGTTCTTGCAGACAACCATTGTAGGAACAACAAGAGAGGCATACTCCGGATCGATTTCCATCTCCTGAGCCAGCCGATCAACAGATTTTCCCACCGTATCTTCATAGCGCTTCATAAACTCTTCCCGCGTGATGATCTTATCTTCCATCTCCTCCTGAAAGATCATATCTGTGATAAAATCTCCCATAAGAATCACATTCTTAATGTCTTTATCCTTAAGATATAGTCTTTGGAAGTTTGTAAGGTCATTGCGGATAAATTCTTCTACCAGCTTATCATAGTGAATCGTAGATTTCTCCAGTTCCTGCAGACGCTGTCTTATTCTCAAACTTCCCATCTTCAGCCCCTGGGTCGTAACAAGCGCATCCTTATCAAAAAGAGAAACCTGCAGACTGCCGCCGCCTACATCCAGAATTGCTGTTCCTTTCTGGATCATCTTTTTGAAGCCTTTTTCAATCGCAGCAATTGATTTATATCCCAGGAAATGCTGTTCTGCACTGCTTAAGATTTCTATTTTCATACCTGTACGCTGATAGATCTGTTCAATGATAATCAGTGGATTAGCAAGTTCCCTGAACGCACTGGTTCCGCAGGCACGATATTCATCTACGCCAAAATCCTGCATCAGACGTTTAAAGTCATTTAGCACTTCGCATAAAACATTCAGCATTTCCGAATCAATCTTTCCCCCGGAATAAACCCCTTTTCCAAGTTCCAGACTGTATCTGACATCATTCAGTTCCCGAAATCCGATTCGCTTTGACATCTCAAAAATTTTCATGCTTACTTCATAAGACCCGATGTCAATAGCTGCAAAGGTCATAACTGCCATATGTATTCCCCCTTTATTATATAAGTTTAATCACATGACTCACTGCTCATCGCAACTGATATCTGTAAAATCGTATACCCCAAATTTCACTCAGTTTCATAACTTTTTTCTTACTCCCGTACTTAACAGGCAACAGAATAGTTATCAAATATTTTTTACTCCTCAACTTTTCCCAACAGATGATCAATAAACTGCTGTGCAGTTCTTCCTGTAAGACCGCCATGGGAAAGTTCCCACTTATTTGCTTCCAGAAGCAGTTCATCCTCCGGCATGGTAATTCCGTTTCTTTGCGCAAGCGCTTTGACGATCGTCTGGAATTCTTTCTTGCTTGGCGCACCATAATAGATACGAACACCAAAACGATATACAAGAGAAAGTTTCTCCTGTACTGTATCGGAGGAATGCAGATCGTCGTCATCCATAATTTCCAGCTTATCACTGGATTTTTCCCTTACCAGATGTCTTCTGTTACTTGTTGCGTAGATCAGAATATTATCCGGTTTCTTCTCCAGACCACCTTCAATGACTGCTTTCAGATATTTATACTCAATCTCAAATTCCTCAAAGGAAAGGTCATCCATATAAATGATAAATTTATAATTTCTGTTTTTGATCTGTGCGATCACATCGTTCAGATCCTGGAACTGATGCTTGTACACCTCAATAATTCGAAGTCCCTCATCATAATAACGGTTCAGGATTCCTTTGATACTTGAAGATTTACCTGTACCCGCATCACCAAACAACAGACAGTTGTTTGCTTTTCTGCCTCTTACAAAGGCTTCTGTATTCTCAATGAGTTTCTGTTTCGGAATTTCATAGCCTACCAAATCTTCCAGTTTAACATGAGCGATTCTTGTAATCGGCTGAATCTCTACATTATCATTCTCATCATGTCCTACACGAAACGCCTTATGTAATCCCAGTTTTCCTACACCGAAGTCTTTATAAAACTGTACCATATCTTTCATAAATTCTTCTGTTGTTTCTGCTGCTGCCAGTGTTTGGCTCAGATCACAGATACGGTCTCTGATGCGGGAATTAAACATCTTACTGTTACTTCCGGTGTTTGTGTAATCCTTCAGAATCTTACAGCATGAAATTCCAAAAGCCTCATCCAATACTGTCAGGTCAAAGTCGTATAATTCTTTAAATACACCAAAATCATTCATAGCCAGTTCATTAATACTTCCGTTCACAGCCCCTCTGATCTCACAGGCTGTACTGAAAGCATTTTCATTATTTACCAGAAGAAATGTCAGATAACAGTGCCACAGATTTCCGGAAAATCCATAAGAGCCAGCCATTTCTACAAGCCCGTTGGCACACTCGAAAAACATTCCTTCCTTATCTTTCAGATCCGGCGCTTTCTGTTCCCAGGCGTTCATCAGTTCTGCCATCTTATCAAGAGTTTCACCATGTTCAAAGTTACGATATAAAATACATTCATTTAATCTAGCCATTATTGTTACTTCCTTTTATTTCATCATTTATGCATTTTGTCATTCTGCTACAAGCAAATCTCTATACACTGCTTATTGCTTTTCACAATTAAAACAGGGGACTTCCTTGCTTTGGTTAAACCCGGTATATTGTTTGCAAAATAATGTACTAATAATTCCCCAGAATTCTCATTCTGTCAGCTTCCGCCTCGATTCCTCTCAGTGCATTCTTCACCGCACTGTCCTTTAAATTACCCTCGAAATCCACAAAGAATCTGTACTGCCAGTTCTTGCCTGTGATCGGGCGTGATTCAATCTTGGTCATATTCAGACCGTTATAGATGATATGAGACAGCATATTATAAAGTGTTCCGCTCTCATGAGGCAGTTCAAAGAAAATGCTGATCTTACGCGCATCTTTCACATAAATCGGCTTCTTACTCACAATCACAAAACGTGTGGCATTCTGTCCGTTATAGCAGATATTCTCAGCCAGGATTTTCAGCCCGTAAAGTTCTCCTGCCTGTCTGCTGGCAATCGCTGCCTGTGTCTTGTCATTATCTTCTTTGACTCTCTTGGCAGATCCGGCTGTATTTTCCATTTCTTTCTTCTTCCAGCCTGGATGAGCTTCCAGATATTTTCCGCACTGGGCAAGTGCCTGAGGATGAGAACATACCTGTTTAATATCATCAAGCTCTGCATCCGGCATTCCCAGAAGCACATGCTCCGGACGGATAACCTGCTCACCTACGATACTCAGATCATATTCTGCAAGAAGATCATAGATATCTGCTACGATTCCTGCTGTTGTGTTTTCAATAGGAAGAACCGCGTAATCCGCTTTTCCCTCTACTACCTTCTCCATAGCATCTCGCCATGTCTTGACATGGAAGCTCTTAATATCATCATGGAAATATTCTCTCATGGCAGCATAGCTGTATGCACCTTCTACCCCCTGAAAAACAACCGTCACATTATTTAATGGAAGCTTGTCTACCATTTCCAGTTTCTCATCATCTTCAACTCCATGTTCTGTCAGAAGCTGATACTGTCTCTTACGACTGATTGCCATAATCTGCTGAAAAAGCTCCTGAGCTCCAAGCTGGTTAAATTCTCCATGTGCCTTTCCTCTCAGAGTTTCCAGCTTCTGCCTCTCACGTTCCGGATCCAGAACTTTTTTTCCTGTACGGATCTTATATTCAGCGACATCTTCAGCTACCTTCATTCGCTGTTCAAAAAGACGGATGATCTCACTGTCAATCTTGTCTATTTCGTCTCTGCATTCCTGTAAATTTATCATTCTTTGTTATTCCTTTTTACTTTTTTGAAATTTTTTATGCTCTTCCACAATATCCGTCATTTTCCCGATAAAGGAAAGAGAACCAAACGCAATGATCACATCTTCTTCTCCGACAAGTTCAAAAGCTTTCTCTACCGCATCTGCGATCGTATGCATTGCCTGGACATTCGGATTATATTCGCTGACAGCCTCCGCCAGTTCTTCTGCCGGCAATGCCCTTACATTATCCGGAGTCTGTATTGTAAGAATCTGATCTGCGAAATGTGCTGTCTTTTCGATCACACTTCTATAATCCTTATCTGCAAAAACTCCCATAATATAAATCAGTCGTTTTCCTTTGAAATAGTGCTCTATCGAAGCAGCCATCATATCCGCAGCAGCCGGATTATGAGCTCCATCCACCACAAATAATGGTTTCTTACAGATCACTGTGAACCTTCCGTTCCAGTTTACTGTCTTAAGCCCCTCTATCCGTTGCTTAACAGTAGTCGGAAAGCCCAGATTATTCAACACCTTCAAAGCATTCAGGGCAACTACTGCATTTTCTTTCTGATAAACCCCTGCCAGTGGAATCTCGTAATCCTCTCCACAATATTGTATCGTCTGTCCAAGACAGCTCTCCTGAATCACCTGAGCATCAAAAGCATCTGCCACTGTACACTCTGCATTATGAGTCTTACAGATTTCCCGGATCACCCGCATTGCCTCCGGTTTCTGCATAGCAGTCACCACATGACATCCATCTTTGATAATGCCAGCTTTCTTTTCTGCAATTTGTGACAGGGTATTTCCAAGGAAAGACATATGATCCATACTGATTGATACAAGTACTGCCAGTAATGTATTCTTAATGATATTTGTGGCGTCCAGATTTCCGCCCATTCCGACTTCCAGCAAAACGAGATCACAATTCTCGTTTTTGAAAAACAGAAATGCCACAGCAGTCTCTATCTCAAATGCTGTGGGATGAGGATAACCATCTTTTGTCATGGCTGTGATGGCATCTGCCACCTGTGTGATATATTCTGCAAAACTTTCTCTGCTGATTCTGCTGCCCGTGACTTCCATCCGGCCTCTGTAAGAATACAGAGTTGGTGAAACATACCTTCCGATACGATAGCCTGCTTCAGACAACGTAGAATATAAAAAGGCAATAACAGAGCCTTTTCCATTCGTACCGGCCACATGAACATATTTAAGATCGTCCTGAGGATTTCCCAGACGCTTCATCAATTCCCGCATATGATCAAGTCCCAGTACACTCGGGATTTCTCTTGTAATTTTGTCTATATAATCCCGACTCTCCTGATAATTCATAATATACTCCTCTTATTTTCTATGAGTTACACGTATTATTTTCTTCGAACCATTTCCGAATATATTCCCGATATGAGCATTTTCCCAATATGAATATTTACTCCGTTCACGGTTACCTTTCATACAATACGCCAAACGCCTCAGTCTTTTAATGTGATAACGTGGTTACTGTTCACTTCGTTCTCAGTAACACGCTTCGCGATGCACAGAATTTATGCTAATCGCATAAATTCGCGCCGTATGTCTCGGGATTTTGGCATTTTCATGCCAAAACACCTCGCGGGACAGTAGTGCGCGAACAGTAACATAACGTGGTTTCATTATATCCTACACGTATTTTTTTTTCAAGGCAGGCAATACTAGAAACAGTTAAAATTTATTCTGTTTATTGCTGTTCACAGAATAATCAATAATCTTAATTGGGAGGTTACTTATGAAAAAAGCATTTCTTTTCTGCGGACTGACCGGCTGGTGTATGGAAGTTCTCTGGACAGGTCTGCATTCTGTCCTTTCAGGAGAACTGACTATGACCGGAAAAACCTCTCTTTTAATGTTCCCCATTTACGGCTGCGCAGCCATCATCCGCCCACTTTCCGAAAAATTTTCCACATTTCCTTCTTTTGTGCGTGGCTGCATCTACTCAGTCGGGATTTTCTTTGTAGAATTCATCAGTGGCTCATTCTTACGTCATTTCCATATGTGTCCATGGAACTATTCTGACGCCCCTTTAAACTACAAAGGGCTGATTCGTCTGGACTACGCTCCGCTCTGGTTTGGAGCCGGACTCCTTTTTGAAAAAATACTCCAAAAACTCTCTTGAAAAAAGCACCTGATTATTATATGATGTTAGGAAGGATTATGTAACTGATTCCTGAACCAACAAACTATGGAGGTATGAAATGAGACACTTAATGAGTCCGCTGGACCTGTCTGTTGACGAGCTGAATACTCTTCTTGACCTGGCCAGTGATATTGAGAAACACCCTGATAAATACGCACATGTCTGTGACGACAAGAGACTTGCAACTTTATTCTATGAACCAAGCACCCGTACCCGTCTCAGCTTTGAAGCTGCTATGATGAATCTCGGCGGTAAAGTCCTTGGTTTTTCATCAGCCGATTCCAGTTCCGCTGCCAAAGGCGAAAGCGTTGCTGATACTATTCGTGTCGTATCCTGTTACGCAGATATCTGTGCTATGCGTCACCCGAAAGAGGGCGCTCCGCTAGTTGCTTCTATGGCTTCTTCCATTCCTGTTATCAACGCCGGTGACGGTGGTCATCAACATCCTACTCAGACATTAACTGATTTACTTACCATTCGTTCCTTAAAAGGACGCTTAGACAATTTAACAATCGGTCTGTGCGGTGACCTAAAATTCGGACGTACTGTTCATTCTCTGATTGAGGCACTTGTACGCTATACCAACGTAAAATTCGTACTGATTTCACCGGAAGAACTTCGCATTCCAAGCTATATCCGCGAAGATGTTCTGAAAAAGAACAATATTGAATTCCAGGAAGTTGAAAGACTTGAAGATGCCTTACCAGAACTTGACATTCTGTACATGACACGAGTTCAGAAGGAACGTTTCTTCAACGAAGAAGACTACGTACGCATGAAAGATTTCTATATTCTGGACAAGCAGAAAATGGAACTTGCAAAAGAAGATATGTACATTCTCCATCCACTTCCACGTGTAAATGAAATTGCAACAGAAGTAGATGCAGACCCGAGAGCAGCTTATTTCAAACAGGCACAGTACGGTGTATATGTACGTATGGCCCTGATTCTCACATTACTGGAGGTAAAATTACCATGTTAAATGTTGGAGCACTTCGCGAAGGTTATGTATTAGACCATATCAAAGCCGGTAAAGCCATGACGATCTATCATGATCTGAAGCTTGATAAACTTGACTGCACAGTTGCGATCATCAAGAACGCACGCAGTAACAAAATGGGAAAGAAAGACATCATTAAGGTAGAATGCCCGATTGAGAATCTTGATCTGGATATTCTCGGTTTCATTGACCATAACATCACTGTAAACATCATCAAAGATGAAAAAATCGTAGCAAAGAAAGATCTGAAACTTCCAAAACAGGTTGTTAACGTGATCAAATGTAAGAATCCTCGCTGCATTACCTCTATCGAGCAGGGGCTTGATCAGATTTTTGTTCTTGCAGACAAAGAGAAAGAAGTTTACAGATGTAAATATTGTGAAGAGAAATACACAGGTAAACGCAACAAATAATTTTGTTAATACCTCTTATTAATCATTACATAGCCGGAAGCTCCAGGTTTCCGGCTATCTTTTTACTCTCATAAAAGAAACCGTTCCCACATGTCCACAATCAGAAAAACTCCCGTTGCCTATGTAACTATGCTGTACAGACAACGAGAGCCTCTTATTTTTATTTCTTCTATTATATACACCTTATACGCAATCAGACCGATAAGCCGGGTTATGTCATTGAGTGATCATCTGTCTAGGCCTTACGTTGCCATAAGGCTCGAGCGACCCACCTGAAAGCACGACGGGCAGCCGTATCGCTTTCTATTCGGTCTTGCTTCGAATGGAGTTTACATGTGCCCGGCCTGTTACCAGGACGGCGGTAGTCTCTTACACTACCTTTCCACCCTTACCCCAATAAGTGAGGCGGTTTATTTCTGTTGCACTGGTCTGGGAGTCACCTCCACCGGACGTTATCCGGCATCCTGCCCTGCGAAGCCCGGACTTTCCTCGTCTGAACCCTTTCGTCTGTTCAGCCGCGATCACCTGGCCTGGTTGCGCAAGTGCTATTCTAGCACGTTTTTTTTCACTTGTAAACAATTATTTACACATTAAAACAGCTTCCGCCAATGAACTCTCTCAGAATAGAATTATGTGGCACTGCCTCACTCGGCACCGGAACAAAATATTCAAAGAATTTCAATAACCGCTTTGCTTCGATATATTCCGGCTCACTTTTATCAATCCCAAACAGCAACGGCTCCGCATAAACTTTCAGACATGCCAGTTCATAGATCAGCGCAGAATTAAACATTGCATCTGCCGCTTCCTGGAACGGGAAAATATTCTGTTCCTCTCCCCTTCGCACAGACGACCATCTCGCGATTGTCTCTTTCGCAGAAGTTCCTCTGGTACGCGCATCCCTTACAATTCTACGGATCAGGCGTCCGTCTGTGGTCGGAATCCGGTTGTGTTCATCAATATTCAACTGTGTCAGTGCACTGATATAAATCTTAAATTTGCTTTCCTTTGGCAGAGCATAACTAAGCTTATCATTCAATCCATGAATTCCCTCGATTACCAGAACATCATCCTTCTCCAGCTGCAGGAAATCGCCTTTATACTCTCTTGTACCTGTCTTAAAATTAAATACCGGCATTTCCACACGTTTTCCATCCAGAAGTGCAAGCATATCTTCATTAAATTTCTCTACATCAATCGCTTCCAGACATTCGAAATTCTTTTCGCCAAACTCATCTACCGGTGTGAGATGACGATCTACAAAATAATTATCCACAGCAATAGGATGTGGTTTCATTCCATGTGCCGCAAGCTGAATAGACAATCTGTGAGAAAATGTAGTCTTGCCCGATGAAGACGGTCCCGCAATCATCACAAATTTCTTATTTCGCTCAGAAGCAATTCTGGCAGCGATTTCTGAAATTTTTGCTTCCTGCATCGCCTCCTGAATCAGTAGAATATCCTGAATGCCACCTCTGGTGACCTTTTCATTCAGTTCTCCGACCGTTGCAATATCCAGCTTATCCCCCCACTCCTGAGACTCCTTCTGTACATGAAAAACTTTTTCACGAGGCTTAAATTCCGGCACTTTATCCGGTTCTTTCTGTGTTGGAAGCTGAAGAACAAATCCACCCTCATACAAAAACAGGTCAAATGTTTTGATAAAGCCAGTATGATTTGCCATAAAGCCATAGAAATAATCTTCAAAGCTCTCAATACTGTAAAGATTTACCTTAGATCCTCTGCGGTAATTAAACAGCAGTTCCTTGTCATACATATGATGTTTGTGAAAAAGCGCAACTGCCTCACTGGTGCTCACACTTCTCTTCACAATCGGGAGATTCGCATCTACAATTTTATGCATCTGTGCCTTTACCCGGTCTATAAAATCCTGGGTCAGTTCCATAGGACCTTTCATTGTAAAATAATATCCATCTCCAATAGAATAATGGATCACTACTTTGTCAATATTCTCCTGACCGGCTACATCATAAATCGCTTTCAGTAAGATCATAGTCGCACTTCTGCAATAGGTTTTATGACCGATCGGATCCTTTGTCGTCACAAACTGGATCTCACAGTCTGATTTCAGATGTTTATGAAGTTCTCTCAGTCTCCCATCTGCCATTACCAGAATCACCGGTGCTTCTGTAGTACCTTTATATTCTTTCACAATATCCCCATAGGAAATCCCTTCCGGATACTGTTTTGTCTCTCCCTGTATCGTAACATTATACATTTTCTGTTCCATAAAACCTGCCTCCATTTCCAATATACTGACAAGGCAGCCATCCAACATCTATACCAGACAGCCGTCTGACTGCTCGACAAGTTAAGATTATTAACAGTTACTGTAGGCAAAAGCCCGTATCACAAAATCGTGTACGGGCTCTTTACTTTCGCGCAGGAAATCTTCAGATTCGGAAATGCCTGCGCCAGCTCTTTCTTCATTGCATCCATAAAAACATACTCAGTTCCGTAGTGTCCGGCATCAATCAATGCCATTCCCTGCGCAACGGTATCAATTCCTGTATGATGATCGATATCACCGGTCACGTACACATCCGCACCTGCCCTGATGGCATCCTGGATCATGCTTTTACCTGATCCTGTACAGACGGCTGCACGTTTTACTTTTCCGTCCAGATCTCCGTAAACCTTTACATCATTTAATTTCAGAGATTCTTTGACAAGTTTTGCATACTCCCTCAGAGTCATCTCCTGAGGAAGTTCACCGACTCTTCCGAATCCCTGTGTCTCACCATTTCTCTCTTCCGTTACAGAAAGTACTTCTGCATCGTGCATCTTTGTATATTCAGCGCTCAAGTCAGCCATACCCAACACATCATAATTCGTATGCATCGCATAATAGACAATGCCTTTCTGAATCAGCGTAATGATCTTTCTCCCGGTAAAACTGTGATTATTGATCTTCTTAATCCCGGAAAAAATCATCGGATGATGGGTAATGATCATGTCTGCCCCATTCTCTATCGCCTCTGCCAGCGTCTCCTCTGTCAGATCCAGCGCCAGGAACACATGGCTGATCTCATTTGTGTCGTCTCCTGTGAGAAGTCCTACATTGTCCCAGTCCTCGGCTGCATCTGCAGGATATTTTTTCTCAAGCCAGGAGGTCAGTTCATATGCTTTCATATTCTTTCAAAGCGGCAATAATAGCCTGCCTTTCCTCCTCTACCTCACCAGCCCGTTTCTGAGCATTTGGTGCATTTTTTAATTTCTCAAGAATTTCATCGCGGATTCGAAGCTCTCTGTCCAGATATTCCTTCAGAACCGGATGTTTTCGTTCAAGGAGAAGTCCGCCAAACCACTCTTCTAAAGTATAAGGCGTATCCGGAAGAATATTCTCCTCTTCTCCATGAATCACTTTCATCATAGGATAAAATTTGCCATCTTCCCGGATCAGTTCTTCCTCCACGATCTGCCATCCGATTTCTCTGATAAACCTGCGAAAATGCGGGATATCTGACTGCGGCTGCAAAATCATTTCCTTAAAGCTCTCTCTGGCCTCTTTGCCATCAGTAAGAATCCTCTCCATCAGAGGGCCGCCCATTCCTGCAATCACAAGAGTGTCACCCTCCCCCGGTTTCAAAGCCTCAAGTCCATCGGAAAGTCTGGTTTCTATGTACGCATTCAGTCCATACTGCGAAATATGCTCCTGCGCTCTTGACAATGGTCCTTTTCTTACGTCCATTGCAATCGCTTTCGGAATTTTTCCATCCAGATAAAGAGCTACAGGCAGATATCCATGATCGCATCCCACATCTACGAGTCTGTTTCCCCTGGTCACCAGGCCTGCTATCGCAGACAAACGTAATGAAAGCTGCATAACAGGCTCCTTAGTCCAGATAATCTTTCAGCTTGCGGCTGCGGCTCGGATGACGAAGCTTACGGAGAGCCTTTGCCTCAATCTGACGGATACGTTCTCTTGTTACATTAAATTCCTTACCAACTTCCTCCAGTGTTCTGGCACGTCCGTCATCCAGGCCGAAACGCAGACGTAATACTTTCTGCTCTCTGTCTGTCAGTGTGCTCAGTACTTCTACCAGCTGCTCTTTCAGAAGTGTAAATGCTGCTGCATCTGCCGGTACCGGCACATTATCATCCTGAATGAAATCTCCAAGATGGCTGTCCTCTTCCTCACCGATAGGTGTCTCCAGAGATACCGGCTCCTGAGAAATTTTCAGAATCTCACGTACACGTTCTACAGACATGTCCATCTCTGCCGCGATCTCTTCTGGCGTAGGTTCACGTCCAAGCTCCTGCAGTAACTGACGGGAAACGCGGATCAGCTTGTTGATTGTCTCAACCATATGCACCGGAATACGGATAGTACGTGCCTGGTCTGCAATCGCTCTTGTGATTGCCTGACGGATCCACCATGTCGCATAGGTACTGAATTTATAACCTTTACGATAATCAAATTTCTCAACCGCTTTGATAAGACCAAGGTTTCCTTCCTGGATCAGGTCAAGGAAAAGCATTCCACGTCCTACATATCTCTTCGCAATGCTGACAACAAGACGAAGGTTTGCCTCTGCCAGACGTTTCTTGGCAGCTTCATCACCCTTCTCCATTCTCTTGGCAAGTTCAATCTCTTCCTCAGCAGAAAGAAGCGGAACTTTACCGATTTCTTTCAGATACATACGAACCGGATCTTCAATGCTTACACCTTCCGGAACAGAAAGATCGATCTTATCAAGCTCAATCTCTTCCTCATCCAGTTTATCGATGTCTGCATCGTCATCATCCAGAATCATATCATCTGCGTTGCCATCTGTAATTCTAAGCACATCCACTCCACTGGCTTCAAGAAAGTCAAATACTTTCTCCATCTGTTCAACTCCCAGTGGCTGGTCTTTAAAGAAGTCATTGATCTCCTGGTATTCCAGTACATTCTTTTTCTTCTTGGCAAGCTCCAGAAGTTCTACCAGTTTTTCACTGAATTTACCCATATTCATTTCCATATGTGCTCTATACCTCCATATAGTGTTTATATTTTATCCTTATTCGAAAGAAATATGCAGCTGCTGCCGTTTTCTTCCGAGATCTTCCAATTCTTTCTTTGCTTTTACAAGTTCCTGCAGTCCCTGTATATCTGTCGGATCCCAGGTTCTGTTTCTCTCCTTAAGACTCTCGTCCTTAATTCTGAGTACAGCATCCGAAAAAGCCCGGTTCTGTTCCTCAGGAGTCTCCAGATGGATTGTCGCATTAAAAAGGGAAGAAACTTCTCTCTGCTCTTCGCTGTCAATAAAAGCATTCATCAGTCTGGCCGGATTCACATCTCCGTCCTTATGCTGCTGATAGAGCATCTCTGCCACCTGTCTGTATAGCGGAACCACGAAATCCGAAGGCTGGATATATTTCTCAACCGTATCGAAAATGCCTGGATAAGTTACCAGCCAGGTAAGCATCAGCTTCTGTGCTTTCTCCGCTGCGCTCTCCTTCTTCTTTGACTGTACTGTACCTACAGGCTTCGGCTGGATCCTCTGTTCTGCCGGGGTCCCTTTCATAGCAAGGGCACCAACTCTCTTTTTCAGATCCTCCACACTGATTCCGCTGCTTCTGTAATCTTTCACAATTGCTTCTATATAAAGATTTCTCTCCAGTTCATCTGAAAGTTCCAGCAACATCTGCGCACACCGTTCAAAGAAACGGTTCTGTCCCTGCGGTTCCTCCATTGGGAACTCCCTCTCTGCCATATGAACGCGGAACATAAAGCTGTCCATAGCCTGTTCCAGACGTTTCTCAAACTCCTCAGCTCCAAGTGCCTTGATAAATTCATCCGGATCCTTGTGCGGCCTGAGATTCACCACCCTGGAAGAAACGCCGGCCTCCCGAAGAATCGGAATCGCACGAAGTGCAGCCCTCACACCCGCATCGTCACTGTCATATAACAGTAAAACCTCCTGTGTATAACGCTTGATCAGGCTTGCATGTCCTGAAGTAAGCGCCGTTCCCAGAGACGCCACTGCATTCGTAAATCCTGCCTGATGCATGGATATGACATCCATATATCCCTCACACAGAATCAGATAATTCTTTCTCGTTGTTCTCGCAACATTCAGGCCATACAAGTTCCGGCTCTTGTCGAAAATCGTTGTTTCCGGTGAATTCAGGTATTTCGGCTTCCCGTCACCCATCACGCGGCCCCCGAATCCGATCACACGATTATTTACATCCATAATTGGAAAAATAACCCTGTTCCAGAACTTATCGTACATTCCCCGACGTTCATCCACATTGAAAAGTCCTGAATCTCTCAGAAGCTCATCACTGTAATTCTTTGATTTCAGATATTTATACAGATCATCACTGTATTTGTCCGAATATCCCAGACCAAACTTCTTGATGGTTTCCTCACTCAGCCCTCTTCCTGTCAGATAATCATGTGCCTGTTTTCCATTCTCACGGCGCAGCTGATAATAGAAATAGCCCGCCGCAAGTTTATTGATTTCAAGAAGAGCAGCCCGCCGTTCTGCCTTTCTCTTTGCTTCTCCGGAATACTCAATCTTCGGAAGCTGCACCCCCGCCCTGTCTGCCAGATGCTGTAATGCCTCTCCAAAACTGTAATTCTCATATTCCATCACAAAATTAAAAACATTCCCGCCTGCTCCGCATCCAAAGCAGTAATACATCTGCTTCGCCGGTGTCACCGAAAAAGAGGGCGTTTTCTCATTATGAAACGGGCAAAGCCCGAAATAAGTGCTTCCTCTTTTGTTCAGCTTCACATACTGGGACACAACATCTACAATATCATTCTTCATTCTGACTTCTTCAATGATATCGTCTGAATAACGCATGCTTCGTCCTCCTTCTTAATAGATTAATAGACTTCCCATGCTTTTGGTATGTAAATCTCCCGGAATTTCTCCATAGAATACTGGTCTGTCATTCCTGAAAGATAGTCACATACTACCTGTTCCTTCTTCTCTCCGCGCATGATCAGTTCCCTGTACTCTGTCGACATTGCTTCCGGGTGTTCAGCATAATATTCATATAACTCTGTCAGCATCTTTACTACTTTCGATTCCTCTTTATGGGCTACCGGGTTCTCATACACATTTCGAAACATGATTGCCCTCAGATCCATCATTGCATCATAGATCTCCGCTGACATTTTTATGGTATCCTGCTCCAGACTGTTCTCTATAATATCATGTACAAATGTATTTAACCGCTCCCTGGTCGTATATCCAAGAAGCATACGCAACGTAACCGGGATGTCATCCTCCGTAATAATCCCTGCTCTCTGAGCATCATCCATATCATGATGAATATATGCGATCTTGTCTGAAAGTCTTACCACCTGGCCTTCGAGAGTTGACGGACTTCCACTGGTTCTGTGATTCAGGATGCCATCCCGGACCTCCCAGGTAAGATTCAACCCTTCGCCGTTCTTCTCAAGTACCTGTGCAACCCTGACGCTCTGTTTATAGTGGGCAAAGCCATCCGGGTTTACTGCATTGAGAGCTCTCTCTCCTGCATGTCCAAAAGGAGTGTGTCCAAGGTCATGCCCAAGTGCGATTGCCTCCACAAGATCTTCATTCAGCCTTAAAGCCTTAGCGATAGTTCTGGCTATCTGTGATACCTCAAGAGTATGTGTCAGTCTGGTTCTGTAATGGTCACCCTGAGGTGCCAGAAAAACCTGTGTCTTATCCTTCATCCTGCGAAATGCCTTGCTATGAAGGATCCTGTCTCTGTCTCTCTGATAGACGGTTCGTACATCGCATTCTTCCTCCTGCCTCTCTCTGCCCTTAGAATAAAGGCTGAATGAGGCATAAGGGTTTAGCATCTTTAGTTCTCTCTGTTCCATGCTTTCCCTGATATTCATAAGCGATACCTCCACAAGCTGACAAAATACCTCTTATTAATTATATTCTACATAAAATTTCAAATTCCTCTTTTTTTCAAAAAAAATTTGAAATTTTTTATATTTTTTTCAAAAAGTTGTTGACATTGTCTTTTGCATCTGGTATAGTATCACTTGTCGCGAGGGAGAGCACAAAAGAATCCCAAAGAAATGCGATATGCGGAAGTGTCGGAACTGGCAGACGAGCAAGACTAAGGATC
>ERZ791704.62-NODE-62-length-105353-cov-7.31818_pt1 | contig 105353 bp, 106 predicted proteins | sample MGYA00510045_ERZ791704 | MGnify/ENA primary metagenome ERZ791704 (study PRJEB30046, sample SAMN00715247) | human gut metagenome | study: EMG produced TPA metagenomics assembly of the A metagenome-wide association study of gut microbiota in type 2...
AATATCAGCCAATTATCTCGTAAAATAGGAAAACTTAAAAAATTCTGATAATGGCACTCATCGACAAAGATGTGGTCTATACCCATTGAATGAAAGTCCACGGTATCATCCTTGCGGCCGTCCAGTTTTGTACGGAGTTCTGACAGCTTCGCTTTCAAATTTTCCTGTCTCACTTCCAGCCCTTTCTGCATCTTGCGGCTACGGTAGCGCATGGTGGACTGTTCCAACACTTCAAGGCTTCGCTCCACATCGTAAAGCTCTTCGGTGAATATCTCTATCATGGTTTCCTCGGACTGCGGTATCTTGGCGAACTGGTCGTGCGTTAAAATAATGCAATCCCAGTTGTTGTTCTTGATTTTGGAAAACACTTCTTTGCGGTTGGCCGGTGTGAAATCTTCCTTGCCCGGGTATAGGACTTTGGCATTTGGGTATGCCTTGCGGAACGTGTCGGCAATTTCGTGTACATTGGCTTTCAGGCCGATAATCAGAGGCTTCTGTACCAATCCCAGACGCTTCATTTCATAGGCCGAAACGCACATAATCATCGTCTTGCCTGTACCTACTTCGTGCCAGCAGATACCGCCGCCGTTCTGCTTAATCATCCAGATTGCGTCTTTCTGTGACGCATAAAGTTCGTTGTACGGGAACTGCTCAAAGGAAAGCTGCGGAAAGGTCTGTGCCGAGCCGTCATACGCCGGACGGACATAGCAGTTGAAACGCTCGTTGTATGTGCGTACCAGTTCATCCCTGACTTCCAGAGGACAGGCATCGAGCCACTGGTTGAAATTGCTGCGGATTTCCTGTATCTTGGTAGCCGCTTCCTGAATGGCTTCCTCGTCGGGCACACGAACTTTGCCGCTGTTGCGATACACCTCTTTGGTTATTTCGGGTACTGTATCTTGCAAGGCATGAACAAATAGGTCTTCACCATTGAAATTCCGCACGGAATAGGTGTTGTATGCTGCCGGGGAGTAACCCTTCAGACGCACCATATAGGCATCGTTGACATCAAAGTACATCACTTCGGCTTCCACCCCGAAAAGGTCTGCAGCAAAGTCGGCATAAAGCTGCGGATCAATCCAACGCTCGCCCATATTGATATCCAGCTCTTCATAGGGAATTGTTTCGGGCGTTGCGTTCTCCAGTGCCTTGACGGATATTTCCGTCCATTGCTGCTGCCTCTCCGAAAGATCGGGAATGCAGGAAACAAATTCCGTGCATTTAGCTATCACGTTGCCTGCAATGAACTTGCCTTTGTGTTCCCATTCATCCGTAACAGGATTGTAGAATATCTCACTCTGCAGTGCTGCGATTACATCTTCATCAGACAGGCCGGTAGAGCGCATGATATAGTCCATATCCACCTTGCCATAGAAATTGAGGCTGCTTGCCAAAGCTTCAGTCGGCTGTAGAATACGGTCTGTCGCAATCTTCGTGAAAGCTACAGGCTCACGCATAATGTCTGCCTTGACTATATTACCGCCAAGCTGCATTTCGATAGTGAACACTTCGACACCGAGGCTGTCAAGCATGATAAACTCCTTGTTGTCGTTCTCATGGAAAAATCCCCATTTGGCGACAAAGGCATCATACAGAGTGTTCAGCCGCTCACGTATGGTCGTCTGTTCGGTCTGCAGTTCCCTTTCTTTCGTAGAAAGCAGAAAATACGCCTCACGAACAGGGAAATAGTCGGCTGCACGTTCCATATTGACCTTTCCCTCGTCCACAGGAACGAAATCCACGGCCACATCTGCATAGTGGCTTGACTTGCGGAACACGACCGTACCAACCTGCCCCTCGAACATTACCAGCGTACCGCTTTTCATCCAGTCCTCGAGTTTTTCCGTATAGGCTCTCCGTCCCCTGTTTACGGATAGTGCGGTCGTCTCCTGCATCCCGAACAGTGACATCTGCACGGACGCTTCGCCCTGCTGTCCGAAAAGGCTTTTGCGGAAATACCGGTCAAAATCGTATTTCAGAAGTGCGGAAAGGTATTGCGTCATGGCCGCATCAGAGCCGAGCCACCGGTGTTTGCGTACATATTTGCCGTGCTGGTTCATCACGATACGGCTGTCGGTCGCCAGTACGGTCTTCGGCATGGAAAACAGCCTGTTGGCGTTTTCGGTCATTGTTCCGTTCATGTCGTACATTTCCTTGGCTACCTGCAAAAACATCTGTTCACGTGCGGAGAATGCCGCCTTATTGGTATGCTTCTGGAATATAAGCAGGTCGCTGCCCACCTCGATACCGCTTGTCTGCATGAAAAGAGCGTCAGGCAAACGTATTGCGCTGACAAGGTCGGCATGGTTCACCAGATACTCACGTACAAACCTGTTTCCTGCCGTGTCAGCCACGCCCCTTGAAGTGACAAAGGCAAGCAGACCGCCCTCGGAAAGCAGCTCCATAGCCTTGACAAAAAAGTAGTTGTGTATGGTCTTGGTGGCCTGTTCGTAGATACCGCCCTTTTTCCACAGGTCAGCATCGAATACACGGAAATTGCCGAAAGGAATATTTGACGCTATGACATCGAATTTCCGATGCTCCAGCTCCTGTGTGTCTATCGTTTCAAATCCTGCCGTTATGGTGGTTGCGTCCTCATACAGCAGCGAAAGTACAAGTCCTGTAATGGTGTCCTTTTCAAAGGCATAGTTGTGTGTGCCTGGCATGGCTACAGGCAGAAAACCGCCGATGCCTGCGCTCGGTTCAAGAAAGCTGTGCATCTGCAAGTCGTTTGCGGAAAAAGTGCCGTGTATCTGTGCCGCCACTGCGTCAATAAGGAATTGCGGCGTGTAGAACGCTGTCAGGACTGATGATTTGATGCTTTCAACAAGTGAACGGCAAGCGGCTTCGTCACCCCCTGCAAGTGTCCTTAACGCATCCAGCAGACGGTTCAACAGCTCGGACACGCTTTTGTCAAGCGGTTTATCCGTACCCAAATCCAGTACATCCTTGATACCACCGAAACCTGAATACTGCGCCAATATCGTTTTTTCCTCTTGCGTAGCTGTCCTGCCCTGTATGCGGATAGCTACTGCTGTCTCTATGGCCTTGATGTTGGCCGATAATGATGTCAATTTGTTGTAACCCATGATTTAACCTAATTTTTATTCCCTTTTTTCGGCCCGTTTGCGGCCGCAGGGATTATTTTTCTGCCTTGAAAGGTGGCGGTGGACATCCGCCATGGCCGGTAAAGAAAAATACGCTCGACAGTCGGAGAGGAAGATTTTTCCGAGACCCCACGGGCAGAATGCCGGCATTGGCAGGAATGGAAACCGGCGGTTACCTTTGCTGAAAAATCCAATCCCCCGAGGTCGCACGGCGGAGAACGGAAGAGCAGCTACAAGAGGGATGGATAGAAAAGGATTGAAAACAGGCGGATGGAAAGATAGAAAAGGAAGATCTGAGGTAAAAAAGGACAGCGCATGGCAATGCCGTCGATAAAAAAGGATTTTGCCGTCGGCAGACCGAAGCCGGAACAGACCCTGCCGGGCCCCCGGTAAGGTCTGTCCGTGGATTATCAGTCAATATCGTAGCCAATCATGAACTCGTCATTGATAAGCAGATAGTAATAGCCGTTACCGCAATTCCGGTACTCCTTGCTGAATCCGGCAGCCATGTCGCCGTTTTCACGCGGCTCGCACCAAAGCGTACCGTCATAACCACAAAAGTCGAAACGAAGCGTTGAGAATTTCTCCTTATTCCTCATGGCCTGGCGGAACCGCTGCATATCCCAGCTTCCGCAATACTTTTCAATCGTGGAAAGTCGGATACACTTTCCGTCAATAGCCGTCCCCGTGGTGATACGGTTTTCGTACAGGGACTTCTCAAGGTCCGCTGCTGCAATCTTGCGGAGCCAGTCGTTGGTATGCGTGGCAAGGCGTGCGAGCTTCTGGTATTTGAGAATCATTTTCCTGTCCATATCCTTTTCGTCTTCCTTTTCCTGTGACGGATAATAGATTTTTTCGATGTGGCTCCAATCTGAAAAGATGTAGCCATGTTTGCGTTTGCCTTTCGCAATAATACCGACGACGTTCCCCCTGCCTCGGTTGATAAATAATTTCCTGCGTTCCCCATAAATTTTTACATACAAAACCGATGGATTCTGTTCATTACGAAGATATTCTTCTGCCGGATGCACTGTTGCTGTTATTGTGTCCATACCTGTATTTTTTTAGTTGTTCATTCTTTTAGCCGGAGCCGATCCGGGCTCCGTTTGTAAATTATCCTCACGAAATTTGGCTTTTACATCCTGATTGCTGTTCAGAGTTCGGGAAGTGTGCCTGTCCTGACTTTCTTCCCGTTGCAATAGAGTTCGATTGTACCCGGTCTGAAGCCCATTTCGCCGAAGGCTATGTTTCTGACATAGTCCCGGTACTCCTTCCCGGAAAAGTTCTTTCCGCTCAGATTGTTAAAAAACATACGGATGCTGAATCCGTCTTCGCTTGACAGTATTGCCCTGCCGTCCTGTCTGATTTCTTCTTTCATAACTTCAATTTTCAAGTGTTCAACATTGTCTGTTGTCTTACTTTTCCCTCTGTTCGGCCTGTCGCGACCGTCGGGATTATTTTTCTGCCCCAGAGGGCGGCAAGGAACAACCGGATAAGGCTGAGCGGAAAAATACGCTCGCCGCTGTCAGCGGGGAGGAAGATTTTTCCGTCTCACCCTAGGCGGCCTGTCGGCATTGCCAGGATTGTGACGGACGGGTATTTTCGCAGCAAAATAACCCCACATCGGTCGCACAGCTGAATGATGGAACATGGGATATAAAGAACGGAGAATGTAAAAGAATGCAAAAAGCATAAAAATGGAAAAGAAAAACAGGTGAATGTTTTGTCGGACAGAAAAAAATGTGTTATCTTTGCAGCAACATGCTTACCCCGCTTCCCGTAAGAACAGCGCGCTCAGGGTGAGCTTTTTATTTTTATATACCCATGACAACGAATAAGATACCTTATCCCAAGCATCTCATATCCTTTACAGGCCAGATAAACCTGCTCAAACAAAGAGGAATGATTTTCGGGGATGAACCGAAAGCCCTGCACCTGTTACAGAATATCAGTTATTATCGTTTGAGCGGCTATTGGTATCCTCTACTGGCGGACAAACAACAGCATATTTTCAAACCGGGCAGCACATTTGAAACAGCCTATAACATCTATAAGTTTGACAGTGAACTCCGCAAACTGATTATTGCAGAAATTGAAAAAATAGAGGTTGCAGTCCGTACACAGACAGCATATATCCTTTCTTTACAGCATGATGCGTATTGGTTTGAGGATTCCTCGCTTTTCTCAAACCCTGTCCGCCATGCAAAACTGCTGTCAAAAATTGACGAAGAATACAGCCGCAGCGATGAAGAATTTATCAAAGCGTTCAAGTCGAAATATTCCAACCATTTCCCGCCAAGCTGGATAACAATGGAAATAACCTCATTCGGAACGCTTTCCATATTGTACGAAAATCTGTTGCCTGGGAAAATCAAGCGTTCCATAGCTGCATATTTCGGGCTGGCGGATAAGGTTTTTGCATCATGGTTGCATAGTGTCGTGTATGTGCGGAATATCTGTGCTCACCACAGCCGCCTGTGGAACAAAACTTTAAGCATCCGTCCATTGATGCCACGCTCTCCGCGCAATACTTTCATCAAATTACCAGCTAACGGGACACCACAGGTCTATTTTATATTGAGCATTATTATATACCTGCTGAATACAATCAATCCTAACCATTCGTTTGTTTCCAAGTTCAAGGCACTTTTAAGCCGTTATCCGTCTATTGATGTCCGAGCTATGGGATTTCCGAACAATTGGAAGACCGAGAGCATTTGGAAAGACTGAATGTGAAATACGTTTATCCATTGTCTAAACCCTAATGGAACCGAGGCTGCTGTTTCTGATTCTGTTCTGTCTGATTATAGGACTGCTGCATGTTATCGCTTTCTGGCGGCGGAAAGCCGGAGAAGCAGCGTATGCAGCTGCACGGAACACAAGACGGGAATATGAAAGGGAGTACTATTGCCGTATGGCAGTCATGGCCGGACATAAGGAAGCCTGCCGTATGTACTGTATCATGCACAGTGACTTCTTTGAAGAGCGACATCCGCTCAAGCCATACAGATTCAAAGGAATGAACGTGACTTTTTTCGGTCATTATTATCCGTCGCGATTCGGGGAGCTGCTGGATATTGAACAGCGAAGATTCTGTGAAGAACTCTACAGTTTCAAGGACGGAAAAAATGATGGACAAAACTTTTTCAGGCTTTGCATGGAAGCCATAAAAACCGGAAAGAAAACATACCATGTCATGTTCATGCCTTGCAGCAGCCATGAAAAATATGTCTGCCGATTTAAACAGCTAGACAGGTACATCACGTCATATTATCCAAATCTTACTTCCGGATTCGGCGACATTGACCTGTATGAATACAGGGAAAGCCTGCACAAAGCAAAAGGGAATGAAAACCGCAAGCTATCAAGAAACTATCGTATAACCGGAAATATATCCAATAAAGAAGTCATCATAATAGATGATGTCCTGACCACCGGACAAAGCCTGAATGACTATAGAAGGGAAATAGAGTCTTGCGGAGGAAAGGTAACGGCAGCTCTTTTTTATGGCAAAACTGTAGAGATGCCACATCCTTTCATCGTAAAGACAGTAGTGTGGAGCAGTCATATAGGAAGATTGTTCACAGACTAGTACCGGATATGGCATTCACCGTCTGTTCAAGACGTACGAGTGCTTCCACACATTCTTCACGTATAGATGAGATATGACGGATGAGCATCCAAGGATTGACTAACCTGCCGTTCAGCTTGCAGGTAATATGCAGATGCTCGCCTGTACTGCGCCCTGTAGAACCTGTTATGCCAACCGGTTCTGCAGGGCATACCTTTCTGCCAGTTTCCACCAGAATGCGTGAAAGATGGCAATAGCTGACCTGATAATTGCCATGACGCAGGACAACATACTTTCCAGAAGCATTGTCCTGCCCGACCTTTACCACAATACCAGCCATCATAGCCATAACCTTTTCTCCCCTCGCATGAAGGTCAAGGCCTCCATGAAAAAATTTTTTTCCTGTAAAAGGATCTCTGCGAAATCCATAGGGTGAAGTAACCTTCAATTTCCTGAGCGGCAAACTTACGCTCAGGTATCTCTGTATCCAAACCATTCTGGATTCTTCCACATTTCCAGCAAGTCCTGCATTGCAAGTAGCATATTCTTTTTCTCCACCTTCCACAGATACTGTAACTTTCGCTTCGGCACATACATCTGTAGGCACAAGCGGACAGGGCTGTGCAAAGACAGGCCATGATAATATCGAAAAGCCTGTCAAAATGAACCATATATTTTTTTTCATCCGGCAAATATAGTATTCAGGAATCACGGATACGAATTACATAAACAGATTCTAAATTAAATATAAAAATATCACCATTAGAGTATGATTTACACAAACAAATCATACTTTAAGTATAAAAACAACGCATTATATTTCTTTATAAAGCTGTTTATTTCAACATCTAAATAAAAAGGATTTATATTTGCATAGTATAATTTATAATATGATTTATAGTATGAAAAAGACCCTTTTTAAATTGGAAGAACTACCATATCCGGAATTGTCCCGATTCGGCCTTATCCGAGAAATGATTGAGGATCTGCCCATTCGTATCCTAAAGGAAATATGCAACGGAAGACATTCTCCTGTGCTTCCTGTGCGTATGACTGACGAAAACGGCCAAATGGCGGAAAGCCGTACCCGCTTTGTATGTATCCGCAAGGAAGACGGGACAACGGATGTTGTCTTCTATCCGGTACTGAAATCATCACCATTGGAACAATACAAGCCGGAACAACAGAAAGAGCTGCTGGACGGAAAAGCCATCATTGCGGATGTAATACAGACAGACAGCCGCCCCGGCAAGGCTTTCGTACAGATTGACCCAGAGACGCGGCAGGTAATGTCTGTACCCACCCCCATTATAGGAAGAAACCTTCAGGTACTTGCCGAGGAACTGCGTCTGGGTGCGGTGGAAATAAAGAGTATGCAACATGGAGATCCGCTAACGCTGGTAGTAGATGACGATACGGTAACGGTAGGCATCGACCTAACGAGTCCAACCGGTATCCGATTCTGCTCCGGTGACGGACAGAAATGGAAAGAACACGACAAGAGAGAATGGGACAAATATACCTTCGGATGCTACGGATGCTGGGTAATGGACGATGACGGCAACCTGGACTATGTACCGGAAGAAGAGTACACGGAAGAACTTTGGAACGAACAGAAGAAAAGCGGGGAAAGAAACCGTGCGGCAGCCCTACACAAATAAGACAACACAATTAAATCATCAAAGAAAGATGTCAGAACAGAAATATTATCCGGAAGATATTCTGGTAGAAAAAATGGAAAACGGTGAATACGACTGGCTTGATTATGTAAACCATCATTCCTCAGAATGGCAGGATGAATACAGCCGCTATTGCGAAGAGAACTGCCTCAAAATCGGTAACGAATCAGCGGCCGAATTTGTACGACACAAGGATGCTGAACTTGAAGCTGCCATGGAAAACGGAGAGGCATAACAGATAACAAACAATAAAGACTACGTAACGGATTATGGCGATAAGAACAAATACCAATCCCCGAGAAATGGATCTACAACCCGAAATGCAAAAAATACTGATGCGTAACGGGATGCAGGCCCATGTGGTGTCTGACGGTTCGGGGTTCAGACTGGTCGTGCAAGGGCATGACTCGCCCCTGCTGACCTACGCCATCACCGAACGCCAGATGCTGGCACTAACAGCCTGGGGGAGCAATACGGCCAACAAGAAAGCCTACAATGTATTCACAAGCATTATAGGCAATGACTTTCATCTACCCAAAAACTTTGTACACGCACGGAATGCCAACGGACGCGTGGCCATGGGACTGCATGGCTACAGGATAGGCATTGGAGAATACGGACGGATTGCATGGCCGCACATGCCGCCTCCGTTTCTTGGTTGGACTCCACGCAACCAGTGGGGCTTTCATCTGCGCAGAGTTGGCGGCGACCTATTCTATCCGGGCGGACCAGCTGTACCGGAACGATGGAACGGACGAATGAAACCCGGAGAACTGCAATCAGGCGGTTACGGCTTCTACTACAAGGGAAACAGACAGGCGCAATCCCAGCAAGAACGGGACGTACTGCAAGGTCTTCAGGCTGTAATTACTCCGATGACAAACCGACCAAGAAGTACGGAACCAGCAATTCCATACCGCGAACTGATAACATCTCCAGTATATTTTTCCAACGAGAAATGGCAGGAATGCCTGTCATCGCACGGAATAATCATTGACCAGAAAGCCAAAACGATGACCATTCAATCGGAACGGGAGACCGTAGACATGGTCTATGACCTTTCGGACGAAGAGACAGCCATACTGACTTCCAACTCGATAGAAGAGCATCCAGCAGAAAAACGCATCGGCTTGATAAATGATATCATCAGTCCGGACTTTACCGACAAGGTAAGCATGGAAACGCTGAACAGCAACAGCCGTATCGCAGTCGGCCTGCATCCTGAAATACGCAAGGAAATAGAACAAGAGAACCACTTACAGGAAACAGCCCTGCTGCAGGAACAACAGGAACAGAAGCAGCGGATGATAACGGATATACAAGCTGCAGCCACAATTGACGGACGTGACCTGACACCGCTTAACGAAAAGATGGGCTGGTACAGGGAGGAAAGAAACGGCCGTGAGGTCGAGGTAGGCGAAATAAGCGTACAGCCTACTGAAACCGAGGGAAAGTACCGGATGAGTGCCGTCATTGACGGACAGGTAATAAGCCATGAGATAAGCCAGAAGGAATATGACAAGTTTCTTGCTGTTGATGACTATCACAGGATGAAACTGTTTTCAAAAGTGTTTGACGAAGTGGATATGAAGATGCGTCCGGAAGCCCGACAAGGGCTTGGAATGAAGATACTTGCCGCACTGACTGCAGGCACGGTGGTTGCCTCGGAAGTGGCACACAACCTACGGTGTCATCATGCACCGGATGTGTACAGTGAGCATTACTGCAGCCCGAGGCCTTACTACAAACCCGGAGTTGACACACCAAGGGATGTGGCGATACGCTACTTCGAAGCTGAAATGAACCGGGAAATTACAAACATGAGATTAGGAAGATAAAAAATGAGAAACGGAAACCTTACATACGATGACTATCTGCGCAGACTGAATATTCAGGATGTGCTTATTGATGCAGGCTACCGCCTGAACAGGCGGGATGGCCTGCGCTATCCCTCGTATGTCCGCACGGACAGCGACGGACGGCGTATCCGTGGCGACAAGTTCATTGTGACGACCAACGGACAGTGCTGTTTCCAGCCACCGCAGCAGAAACTCTACAATATCATATCCTTCATCAAGGAACATCCTCACCTTTTTGCAGAATACAAAGCCGGAGTTTCACCGGACAGGCTTGTAAACCTTGTATGCTGCCGTCTGCTCAACCATCCCATAGAGGAACGCAACATGCGAATCATACAGCCCCGACGGGATATCAGACCGTTCAACATCGGTAATTACGAACTCCATAAATTCAACCCGCAGAACCGGGAAACACAAAAAAGATTCTATCCCTACTTCAAGAACCGGGGGATAGATCTGTACACACAATACGCATTTCACCGGTATTTCTTCTTAGCCACCAGACACCGTGAAGACGGAACAGCCTATACCAACCTTTCTTTTCCGCTAATCGTGCCGAAAGAACCAGACAAGACTGTGGGATTTGAGGAAAGAGGCCGCCCGCGCATGGACGGAAGCGGAAGTTATAAGGGAAAGGCAGAAGGCAGCAATTCGAATGAAGGACTATGGACAGCCAGTCCGGCCCATACCAAACCAGCGGATGCGAAGGACATCTACTGGTTTGAAAGTGCATACGATGCCATGGCCTACTACCAGCTGCACCAAAAAAGCAACAAGGACTTGAGAAAGGCCGTGTTCGTATCTACCGGTGGAGCACCGAGCCGCCAGCAGTTCAAAGGAATGATTGAGGCTGCGCCACAGGCTTCGCACCATCTCTGTTTTGACCGTGACCGTGCGGGAAGAATCTATGCCATAACCTTTGCGCTCGTACATGCCGGCAGGGAATTTACCAGCTGCACACCGGAAGCAGAGCTGCTTGTCATACAGGAAACAGGAATAAAGAAACAACGTCATGAAATCAAGCTGGAGCCTTATGATTTCGATAAGATAGCCGGAACATTGGGGATTGAACTGATAAAACCGTATTTGGAAGAAGATATAAAATTCTATATGGAAAAATTCGGAGACGGATATCTGGGTGAGGTCTATATGAACCGAATGGATAGCTATAAATATAATCTTCAAGAAGGTAAGGCAAGCGAGGAAGAGCTGGAAAAACAAAGAGAAGAACTGGCAATTATATGCGAAGCAATGAGAAGACTTGACTCGACAAAACCATGCGCTACAGGCAATATTCTGTACGAGCCGGCTGCAGAAGGCTACAAGGACTGGAACGACCAACTTCTCGACAAAGGAAAGCCAGAGGAGGAAAAGGCAGACGAACATCAGGACATAAGCGGAAAAGCCACGCTGAACCGTGCTCTCGCGACCTTACCAGAAGTAAATCCAGAACATATCCGCAACGGAACATATGACGAAGCGGATTATAAAGCTATACGGCAGAGAATTGAGCATGCGGACAAAATAATATTCTCCTTTGAAATCCAGGATCAGGGAATGCCCGAAAAAGGATTTCAGGAGATGTACAAAATCCAGGAAGAGCTATCCAGTCTGGAAAAAGAGATATCCGATTACTTATCAAGCATAAGAGAAGACAACCAACCCCGGTTTCACCGATAAACAGAGCCAGCCTATGCAAATGACACATTATGATATCATCAACTTCCGACCGCATCCGGTGCAGTTTGTCATCAATGAACTGCCTCTGATGTCGGTCTGTGTTACTGGACTAATATACGGAGGTATGGAAAATATGCCTCTCGGCAGCATGGCGACAACAATATCTGTATTAACGCTTCTTGTACTGCTGTACCAGTTCATCTACCTGCGCAGAATACGCTATGACATAACAGCCGAACAACTTGTATGCGAACAAGGCATTCTGATAAGAAAGGTGGACTATATGGAGCTGTACCGCATCGTGGACTTTCAGGAGAAGCAGAGTATCCTACAGCAGCTGTGCGGACTGAAAACAGTAAGCATCCTCTCTATGGACCGGAATATGCCCCAGCTTGACCTATTGGGAATGAGATGCAATGACAGAATCGTAACTCTGATACGCGAACGTGTGGAATACAACAAACGAAAAAAGGGAATATATGAGATTACAAACCATTAGCATACTGTTGGCTCTTTCCATAATAATACCACAGGTACTTCATGCGCAGGTAGCCGCCTCGAATCCTTTGGAATGGATGGCACTGGCCGAAGGCAACGATCTGATAAACGGACAGGTAGAGAAGCAGATAAAGGGACAGACACAGACAGCACTTCTCCAGAATACGATAGCAGCTGAGTTCAACCGAATACACCAATGGGAGAAGCAATACAACAGCTATCTGAAAACCGTAAACGGATATGCTTCGTCGCTGAAAGCCTGTACCCATCTGTACAATGACGGTGTGAGGATTTTCCTCACACTGTGTAAACTAGGTAAGGCTATGCGTGACAATCCGCAAGGCATCGTAGCCGGGATGAGCATGAACAACCTCTACATTGAGACAGCAACCGAACTGATATCCGTATTCACACTGTTGAACGACGCTGTGGCCAAAGGAGGAACAGAGAACATGCTAACCGGTGCGGAGCGCAGCAAGACACTGTGGGCACTGAACGACAAGCTGTCGGTATTTAGCCACAAGCTGCATCTGCTCTACCTAAGTGTGCGCTATTACACACTAAATGACGTATGGAACAACGTGACGGCAGGGATGATAGAACGGAGTAACGGAGAAGTGGCCCGAACAGCCATGTCGCGCTGGCGAAGGGCTGCTGCCATGACACGATAAAACAAGGCAAAATGAACAGGATAATATTGATAATGGCACTTCTGTTGTGTACGGGACTTTCAAAAATCCGGGCGCAAAACGACCCGGTACTTGCAAGCATGATACTGCAGTACACGGAGAAAGCGGAAAAGGAACTGCAAAACCAGAAGAAGGTGATGCTGATGCAAACCACCGGCCATATCTGGATAAAGGAAGAAGTGGAAGCAACTACCAACCTGCAGCGGGAGTTCAACAATTATCTGGACTCGTTCCGCTCGATTGTCAGCTACGCGGCACAGATATACGGATTCTACCACGAGGTATCGAAGCTGACTGACAATATGGGGGACTTTACCAAACAACTGGCACGGGACTCTCCGAACGCTGTGGCCGTAGCCCTATCCAGCAGGCGAAATGCCATATACAGGGAACTGATACTTAACAGTGTGGAAATCGTGAATGACATCCGTTCGGCCTGTATATCGGACAACAAGATGACGGAAAAGGAACGTACGGAAATAGTGTTCGGCATCCGCCCCAAACTGAGGATAATGAACCAGAAACTGCAACGGCTGACCAAAGCTGTGAAATACACTACGCTTGGTGACATCTGGCTGGAGATAGACGAAAGCGCACGGCCGATGGCAGACAAGCGGGATATTGTGGAAGCGGCAAAAAAGCGGTGGAAACAGGCAGGGAAAAATGTAAGACCTTAATATACGAAAATATATGGGATTTTGGAACATATTATTGAAATATGGCGGCAAGGCTGCCAAAGGTGTCGGAACAGCTGCTGCGGAGACAGGCAAAACAGCTGGGAATGCAATGTTGCATCCAACGAGAACACTACGAACGGCCGGGAAAGTTGTAAAAACAGCTGCAGTAACAGGTAGTGTAGGATACGTCGGCTGGGAAAAGCTGACCTCGGACAAGAGTGTGGCAAGAATTGTCAGTGAAGCTGTAGTAGGCAAGAACGCAACAGACAGCCTTGCCGGAACTACTGAGGAAATGAAAGCCCTGAAGAAGAAGGCCGGAGAAGCTATGGATACGGTGTCAGAAGCGGTATCCGGGCTTGACGGAAAACTGGACGGGGTATCAAACTTCCTGAAGGAAACGACAAGCGGAGGGATTGGAACAATGATAGGAAACTTTTTCAGTAACCTTGGCCGCGGCAACGTATCAGGCCTGAGTATCGCAGGGCTGGTGGCCGCTGCATTCCTTGTATTCGGACGATTCGGATGGCTCGGCAAGATAGCCGGCGCACTACTTGGGATGATGCTAATCGGCAACAATTCGGGCATAATACGTACTGCCACACAGGAAAACATGGCACGAACACAGACACAAAGTGCCACGGAAGAAGAGCAAGTGAGAACCGGAGGCATGAGAAGATAAGACAATAACAATACAAGACATGAACTATACAGAAGAAATGATCCTGCACTCGAAAAGCGGCTACTGTATGCCATTTGAGGAAACGCGGGGAAAAGATGTGGAGATGTCGCTGGGATATGGCGAACAGACACATCCGACAACCGGAAAAAAATTCTTTCATCATGGCATAGACTTCAACGTACACTGCCGTATGCTGTCGGCTCTTGCCGACGGTATCGTGTCAGGCGTGGCAAACGACTCCATACACGGAATAAGCCAAACCATACGCTATGGCAGCTATGAAGTAACCTATGGACATCTATCGAACGTGTTCGCCCAGTTCGGACAACGTGTAAAAGCCGGGCAGACAGTAGCATTGAGCGGCAACATACTTCATCTGGAGACCCGCTTCAAAGATGAAGAACTGAATCCATTGGAGTTTTTGACCATGCTGTACGGAAACATCCGTGCGGAAAGACAGGCTTCATACAATCCTATTACAAACTTTGAGGATGAAGGAATGACCATGACCACAGATTTCGACAAGAACCGTGAGGAAATAGAGGAACTGATGCTCCGGTACCTCCCACTCTACATGGATGACCTTCGGTGCGGTATCTATACGCTACCGGAACATACGGAGCAGAGCCTACGGCATCTGTTTACCATGGGAGCCCTCAAGGAGTATTTCTACGAGCGTATTCCAAGCCTTGCCAACCCACTGGGACTTGGGCACAAGGCCCTGCCACTGGCCGGAAAGGTACAGAACCTACTTATCGGGGATTTTCTGAATTATCTGGCACTCAAACATGAAATATGCCTGAATACAGCAGATGACGGCTTAAAAAAAAACTCCGTAGCGAAGCAGTAGCAGGCGGAGGAATCATCGATCCGCTGACTGAGTTGGATATTGATATACAAAGTTTTGACATTCCAAGGATAGTTTCTGTCTATCCTGACCGGTTCGGCATACGCTGGTGGACGAAAGCATGGTTCAACAACCGCGATGAAGGCGAAGCATCGGTAGAGATAGAACGGGAGCAGGCGGTGCGCTTCCTTCAGGACAGCATAGAAAAAGACAAATGGCTGGAAGAATATTTTCCACAACAGATGGAAGTATATCACCATGCCATCGAACAGACCAAGGAACAGCTGCTTAATCAGATTAACATAATATAGCAAAACAACGAGAAAATATGGACGGAATCAAGCATAGCAGACGATTTGCAGAAATGGAGGCCCTTACGAGCAGCTATTTCCACTGCTACCTTGCACCTGTGATGAACGAGGCTCAGTCTTATTTAAACAAGAAACAGGTGGAGGAAATGAAAGAATACTCGACCTCCGCCAACGGTATTCTCGGCATGATGACAACGGCGGGACAACCTTTAGGAGACCCATACCAATCACTCAAGCTGACCGGCAAGTGGAATTCAAAGACTACAGAAGAATATATCGGAATGTGCAAGGAACGCATCCTAGCCTCGGATGACATTCAGCGTGACCTAGCATGTATGGTCGGCCAATGGCGTGAAACCGTAGTGGCGGAAATCGGATGTGAGCGTTACGATGCCCTTTCTGAAAAACTGGGATGCGATCTGTCGTATGCCTATCTGGACTACCGAATGGACCAGCTGATGGTGAACCAGCTAGTGAAAAACAGGATACCAAAGTCTTCAGCAGAATACATTCTCCGCAAGGCCGGGCAATCGAGTCTGCTGGGATTGGCACAGACACTGGGACGTTCTCCATTGGCCGAAGAAATAGAATCACGAAGTGAGGCGGCATACCGTCCGAGTGCAGTGGAAAAAGGTGCCGGACACGTTTTGGGCACTTCGACCGATGCAATGGTGCTTGGCGGTGCAGGATCATGGGCTTCGCTCGCCAAATTCGTGGGTGCGGACGTAGTGCTGACTGCCGCAGCAGACAGTTTAGCGCCGGATATTCCCCGAAAACAATCTGTAGAGGAGTGTATCAGTGAAGGTATATTGGGAAAAGAAAACAATGTATTCGATGATTTCCGCAAAGAAGCTGCCATGATACCGCCCAATGAAAATGCGCTCATTGCCCAAATCAACGGACAGCTAAAGAATAAAATACCTGTCATCAATTATGTTTTTATGGATTGGAGCAAAACGAAAAATGAGAAACCGGCTTGGATGAAGAATTTCAGTTTGCAGGAAAATGAACGCAAAGAACGCTACAAGGACATTCCGCTTGTGGTAGCTCCGGGATATGAGGATGCCTATCTGAATGAACAGAAAAAGCAAAAGATTGAAACTGAAACCGAAATAAAGGAACAGACAATGAGGAATGCAAAAAAGCAAACAAGCGGACATGCCGGACAAAACATAAAGGAAAACGAATTACCCCTCGAACCACAGAACAACACGGAAAGACAGGCAGAGCAGACCAATACGAACGGCTGGGACAGCCTTCTGCGCTCATTCGGTCTTGACGGAATGGGAAAAGTGGCCGGCAACCTGGGATATATCATAGCCATGCTGCCTGATATGCTTTTGGGACTTTTTACCGGCAAGACAAAATCCCTCGGACTGAAAGACAACCTTCTGCCGATAGCCAGCATTGTAGCTGGACTGTTCGTCCGTAACCCTCTACTGAAGATGCTGCTTATGGGACTAGGCGGCACCAATCTGCTGAACAAGGCCAGTAAGGAAACCCTGGAAAAACAGGAAGATAACGGATACTTCCGTCAAAAAAACGGCAGTGTACAATACAAACGATATGCGGACGAGCAGCTCAATCCGCGAATCGTAAACCCTGTATTGCAGGGTTGCACACTAATCGCCACAATAGACCGTGTACCCTATACCATACAGATAAGCCCTACGGTAGCTGATGCTTTCCGCAGTGGCGCATTGCCCCTGAATACACTGGCCAACGCTATTTTGGCACAAAGCGACAGACTGCGACAGATGGCTTCGCAGAATTATGATAGCGGACAGCAAGAGTCTGCTGCCAGAAGCAGAGGTATACAATAAAAACAACACAAACACATCCTAAATATGAAAGAAAAGTCGCAAATCGAGAAGAATGCTGCACAGAAACAGGTGGAACTGCTTTCTTTGGCATTGAGTAGTGCTTCGGAAGCCGGAGGACACTGGCTAAATGCAGCCGGTAAGCGCTATCCGAGACTCTATCCGCAAGGAGTTTCTGCCAGCCCTTTCAACGCCTTGTTCATGGCCCTGCATTCGGACAGCAAAGGATGCAAGACAAATCTGTTCACCCTGTACACCGATGCCAAGACACGAGGCACATCGGTACGCGAGAAGGAACAGGGAGTACCGTTTCTATACTACAACTGGAACCAGTACGTGAACCGCAACAACCCAGAGGACATCATCACCCGAAAAGACTATCTCCTACTGGATAAGAAACAGAAGGAACAGTACAAGGGTATCCATAACCGGGAGATACGCACCCTGTTCAACATTGACCAGACTACCTTCCCCTATGTGGACGAAAGAGGCTATGACATAGCACTGAAAACTGACGGTGGAATCACGGAGAATGGATATTCGGAAGCTGACGAACGTAAACTCCATATCCGATTCAACGACTTCCTGCTGAAAATGCGTGACTATCTTGTGCCGGTACGTTCGGACGGAAGCGGCATGCCACATTATGAAACAGACCGTGATGCGGTATATATGCCCCGTCAGAGAGAGTTCAAGCATTACCATGACTATGTGCACGAAACCTTGAGACAGATTGTGAGTGCTACCGGACATCAACAGCGACTTGCCCGCGAAGGCATGGTGATGAAGAACGGTATGCCACCTTCTGAAGATGCACTGAAACAGGAAAGGCTGGTAGTAGAAATAGCATCCGGAATCAAGATGCTTGAGCTCGGACTGCCGGCACGACTGACGGAAGACAGTATGAAGATCGTGGAGTACTGGAACAGGGAACTCAAGGAAAACCCTATCCTGATAGATGCATTGGAAAGTGACGTGAACAACGCCCTCGAGGTAATTCACAAAGCGGAGAAAGGTGAAAAAACAGAATATGCTACCCTGCGTAACCGGCAGAAGACAACAGATCTTCGCGAACAGCTTCCAAAGCACTATTTTGTGGCAGATGAGATAAGCAGATTCCCGAACAAGGATGACAAGAACATCGTGCTCGTCATAGACCGTCAGGGCAAAAAAGCCGATGTGGTACTGCCTGCTGGAGCTTCAACGGAAGTGGACAATGAGATACCAGGGATGAACAAGTCACGCATCGAGCGTGCTCTTCGACTGGAAGGAATAGAAAACGTGCGTTTCTTCAATCCAGACGGTGCCCTAGGCTACAGACCCGACGATGCGTATTTCGCAGAAAAACAAGTATCGCTGGCCCGCCTGAGAAACTGGACAATGGAAGTCCTCTCCACGCTGGACGTGACTCCGGCAGTCAGACAGGCAAACGAAAAACTCTTTGACAAAATACAGATGGTACAGGATGACAAGAACCGCTGGGCCCTGTATCTGAAACCGGAGAACGAACCGGGATACAGCGTTTATCCAGACAAGGAGGATGTGAACCGTTTCTTCACCACGCTGAAACAAGCAATGGATGACATAGACAAGGTACGCATGGAACTGGCACACAAGTATTATGCACTGGCTGAGATAAAACCAGACCTGAAAGTTGATCTGTTCAGCACAGAGACAAGAAACATAGACCTGAACCGCATACAGAAGGTCTGCGTATTCAAGACGAAGAAAGACGGTATCCAGTGTACGGCTACCATAGACGGCAACCGTATGCAGCCAAGGAGCTTGACTCCGCAGCAGTGGCAACGCATGTGGCTGTCAGAGGACAAGAACGAGTATAAACGCAATCTGGCCGCAACCCTGTTTGCAGACATACTGCAACAGGGGCAGACACAGGACGAACATGCCGGAGAAAAACAGAAAAAGGATGCCGAAAGACAGCAGACTGCCGAGACCACAAAAGACAGTGCTGAAAAGACGGTACAGAATGAAACGTCTGCACAGCGGGAATCCTGGAACAGGATAAAGGCGAAACATCCTGATGCCCTGCAATTGGTACGGAAGGGAGACTTTTACCGTATGTACAACGAAGATGCAGAAAAGGGTGTCAGCATACTGGGAATTACCCCACAAAAGCTTTCGGGAGTAGGTGAACGAGGCTTTGCACAATCGGCAGAGTTCCCTTATCACAAACTTGACGACTACTTGCCCAAACTGATCAGGGCCGGAGAACGTGTAGTCATCTGTGACGCACCGGAACTGGAGAAAGCAAGAAGTAGCAGACCAAGAGCCCAGTCTGCCCAGCTGACAGACAAACTGCCTGAGCAGTTTCTGACAGCCTGCATGGAATTTAAGGCCCAGCAACCTGAAGCCATAGCCCTATTCAGGCATGAAGACAAATATTATGCTTATATGAACGATGCGGAAACCATGGCAAGAGAATTAGGCCTCCCTCAAAGCAAGGGGGAACGTCCGGAGTACAATTCGCAAAAACTCATTCCGATGTTCGATGCTGGCATCAAGGAAACCGAACAGTATATAACGGAATTGAAAAAAACGGGATTGTCCGTAAGCGTCATAAACCCTGCCGAGATAACCCGACAGGATGAAGAGAAACAAACGGCAGAAGAAATGAATGACAATGAACAACGTACAACATTAAAGAGATAAGAATATGACAGGTAAAAACAAGGAATATGCAGATAAGTATGCAGAGTATGCCATGGAGCAGATGCGTCACTACGGCATTCCTGCATCCGTAACACTTGCCCAGGGTATTCTGGAGAGCAGCAATGGACAGAGCCGTCTGGCACTGAACGAAAACAACCACTTCGGGATCAAGGCTACGCCCGATTGGATTGCGCAGGGTGGCCGATACGGACTCTACACGGATGACCAAACGAATGAAAAATTCTGCAGCTATTACAATGTGAGCGAATCATTCGAACATCATTCCAAGTTCTTGAAAGAGAACAGCCGCTATGCCGACTGTTTCAAACTCCGCCCGGATGATTATAAAGAATGGACAGAAGGCATTGCAAAAGCCGGATATGCAACTGGCGGAAACTATGCCGCTACACTACAGAAAATCATCGAACAGAATGGTCTTGACAAATACGACCGGCAGGTTATGCAGGAAATGGTCTCACAGGGAAAAAATTTCGGAGTGGAAAATAATCCGCTACACGGCGAAGAAAAAGCTGGAACGGCAAAAGAGTATTCTTTTCCGATGGAACGCAAAGAGTTTCTCTTTGTCACCTCTGCCTTCGGTATGCGACAGGATCCGACGGACAAGGGAAAGCAGCAGATGCACAAAGGCCTTGACATACGATGTAAAGGTGACGCAGTGCTGGCTACTGAGAACGGAGGAAAGGTAGTGTCGGTAAACAATAATGTGAACTCTACCGGAGGAAAGACAGTAACGGTAGAATACAGCAGACCGAACGGGAACAAGGTACAATGCACCTACATGCATCTGAGCAGCATCACCGTAAAAGTCGGTGACAGCGTAAATGCAGGACTACGCCTCGGTACTTCCGGCAACACGGGAACCAGAACAACCGGAGAGCATCTGCATTTCGGTGTGACAAACATATACAGCGACGGAACGAAACGCGAGGTAGATCCGGTGACCTATCTGGCAGAGATTGCTCAGAAAGGAAATATAAAACAGCAGGTAATGTACAACGGAAGTGACCTTTTGGCCAAGTATAGGGATAACGAGAGCATGAACACTGATAAAACCATGGTTCCTGATGCCTGGATGAAGAAACTGCTGTCCTCGGAGGATAGCGGTGTCGGCATATCAGGTTGCAATGATCCCATCGTAGAGATGGCGATGACCGCTTTCACATCACTGATGCTATTGGCTGCACAGATAGATGCGAAGAGCGAAGAGGAACAGAATGCCGCAATCTCTGCTGCAATGGACAGGCGCAGGCTTGACCTGACTTCTCTGATGCCGGGCGTGAAAACTTGTGAACTGAGCATTGAAGAAAACGGAAAGGCTGTTCTGAAAGCAGATAACGGCGAACTGAAAATGTCGCGTGAACTGACATCGGCCGAATTGAGCCGACTGTCTGCTGTATTAAACAACAACGAGCTTTCAGAAGAAGCTAAAAGAATGCGAGTGATCGGATTGCTGAATACCGTAATTCTTTCGGAAGCCGCTTCCCGTAATTTCGAGCAAGGCATGTCGCAACAGCAGACACAGGCGGAGACCATGAAAAGATAGATATGACAAACACATAACAGACATGACAAAACGCGTGGTGATAACAATAAGCAAATTTGTACTCGGACTATCCGTACTGGCAATGCATATCCTGGTATGTCACCGGTTGGTCGGCTGGGCAAGTACGGCTGTAATTATAACCGTACAGGTGGCCATAGCTGCATGGATAGTCTATATGAGAATTCGTGCACCTGATTAGACTGGGGCATTTCAGCATTCAACATCAATATTCAGCACATACGTGGTCCGTGGACATGTAACACCAATAAACAAGACAATTTATGATAAAATGTAATATAACGGTATGCGGCACAATCAGCCGTAATGCCATCATCAGAAACGGGAAAGAAGGGAAACAGTTCGTCAGTATGACCGTACAGACAGCCATCCAAGGAAAGGAAGGTCAAAGTGGAGCAGTGGAGATCAGCGTAAGCATGGACGTCACACAGAAAGAAGCAGCGCGTCTGCAAAGTGGTATACGCGTAAAAGTGACAGGCATACTGATACCGAAACACAGAGGCGACAAAACTTACTTCAACCTGTCGGCAGAAAGTATCGTACCAGCCGGAGAAGACGACACAGACAGCCTGCAGGGTAAACTCATATTCCGCGGCAAGGTAGGAAAAACAGTAGATGAACGAACGGACAAAAACGGCAAACCGTTCTTCTGCTTTTCAGCCTTTAGTGCAGAAAAGGTGGATGAAAATTTTGAATACTTATGGGTAAGGTTTATTTGTTTCGACAAACAACGTGAAGCATGGTTACAGCCTGCTACCAAGATAAAGGCAAAAGGTGAAATCGATCTGTCTTTGTATAACGGTAAAGTTGATATTACATGCCGTTGTCAGGAAGTAAACCTATATGTACCGACACCAAACAATAACTGACGATATGGCAAATTACAGGAAACGCGATACGGACGGACCGAACAGCGAAGACAAGGCTCTTGACCTGTTCGCCGAAATGATAATTGAAAAGCTGGAGACCATCAGCAAGGACTGGAAGAAGCCCTGGTTCACCGAAGGAGCACTGCAGTGGCCCCGTAATCTTTCCGGACGCGAATACAACGGCATGAATGCACTGATGCTCATGCTGCACTGTGAAAAGGAAGGATATACTATTCCGAGATTCTGCACCTTTGACTGCGTGCAGCGACTGAACAAGCCGGGCAAGGATGATGAAGAATTGCCGAGGGTATCGGTACTGAAAGGTGAGAAATCGTTTCCCGTCATGCTGACCACCTTCACCTGCATCCACAAGGAAAGCAAGGAAAAGATCAAATATGATGATTACAAGAATCTGTCGAATGATGAGAGGGAGCAATATAACGTGTATCCCAAAATGCAGGTTTTCCGTGTGTTTAACGTCGCTCAAACAAATCTGAAAGAAGCTCGTCCGGACCTGTGGGAAAAGCTGGAAAAAGAAAACGGCCGCCCATCTGTTCATGAAAGCGAAATGTTCAGCTTTGAACCAGTGGACAGGATGATACGTGACAACCTATGGATCTGCCCCATCAATGTGAAACATCAGGATGATGCTTATTATTCAATAAGCAAGAATGAAATCATCGTTCCGGAGAAGGTACAGTTCAAGAGCGGAGAATCATTTTATTGTACTCTGTTCCATGAAATGGGACATTCTACTGGCGCGGAAAGCGTACTAGACCGTTTTAAGCCGACCTCTTTCGGTTCTAAGGAGTATAGCAAGGAAGAACTTGTGGCTGAGTTATGCGGAGCATTGACCGCCCAACGATACGGAATGACAAAGCATATCAAGGAAGACAGTTGTCCGTACCTGAAATCGTGGCTGGATAACCTGAAGGAGTCCCCCCAGTACATTAAGACTGTGCTAATGGATGTGAAGAAAGCATCATCCATGATTACACAGAAAATAGACCAGATTGCCAGGGATATAGAAATAGAAAAAGACGAAAAGCAGGAACAAAAAGAAGCACCGAAAGAAAAGATGTACTACGCATCTGTAGCCTATCTGCAAATGTCCGATGATACCAGACAATTGGAAGAACTGAAGGACAAGGGTGACTATAATGGTCTGCTTGCTCTTGCCAAAGAATATTATGACGGTAACGGCATGGACGAACAGTACACTTACTCATCACCATTACAGAACCGTGGCGATGACCTGCTGATTGAGGACCAAAACTTCGCTGTGGTGTATAACGGAAATGTCGGCGGGACTTATGACATTATGCTGAAATACACGGAAGAAGAAGTACGTAACCATATCCGCAGGTATGGTATAGGCAGAGCCAGCAGTGACGTGAAGGAAGTTGCAAAGACTATGGTGGCCGAAGAATTTGCGGAAATAACGCAAAAGAAGACTCCAGCATTTGAAATGCCCAATGGCGAAGTGCTTTATATCAACTATAACAGGGGAAAAGACACATTGGACGTAGGTTCTGCAACCAATTCAGGACTGGCTGTACGGCACAGCTTTGAATATAACCATGATAAGTCGCTGGATGACAACCTGACGGAAGTGAATGAAAAGTTGGAAAATATGGAAGAATACTGCGAAGCCGAAGAAATGGAGCGGGGTGGATTCAGAAGGTAAAACGAAAGTGCCAAAACAGAGGAACGGGAGCGATTTCCCGCCCCTCTGTTTTCATTTCAATCCTGTTCCTGTTCAAAGTATTTCCGATAATCCATTTCATCAATGGTCAGTTCGTCAAATTCCCAGTCATATTCCACATCTGGCATTCTTGAATAAGGGAAGTTTACTGTGTAACCAATCTGTCCATAAGAACAGAAAAGCGGTGTCACACAGATTTCACGGCCAAAATAACTCTGCTGGCTGCAGTATTTGCGCCAATTGAAACGCCCTGCAATAATGTTTTTACATAAACGCCATAGATACTTGTCATCCTTTGTCATAACTCATCTCCTTTCTGAACAAGCAACAAATTTTCGGGACGTTCTGAGAACCAATAACTATCATGGTCAATATATATACATCTGTCTTTGTTATTATCCGGTTTCTCAAATGCCAATACCTCATAAGGGCCAAAAACAAAACCAGCATCATTTGTGAAAATAACCATATCACCAACTTTCATTTCGCTATTCGTTTTCATTACCTCTGAAAGCCTGTCATAAAACACCTTTCCGTCTGCTTCACGCTCAGTTCTCCAACGTAAGAATGTTTTCTTGTAACTCCTGCCTGAATTTATCGGAAAAAGTTCAGTGGGGTACACCTCCGCTTCAGAACCTGACGCTGCAATAAGAATAATACTATCGTCCTCTATAACCTCCGGAACAGAAACGACTTGATAAACTCCGTCAGAGAGTCCATTGTCGGGGTCATGCCAAAACAACACATTTCCTTCTTTGATAAAATCATATTTTCCCATAAGCCAAATAATTGTTTAATTGATTTATTTTCCCTTATCTTGAGCCTTTTGGCTCGCAGTAAGGTTGTTTTTTACGTGCAAATACCACGATGAGAAGAAGAATAACAGACAAGGAACAGAGGCTGAAATTTTGTGAAATACCGTAATCTGTGATTGCGGAAAGTTTCGGAAAAATTCAATGATGTAGTAACAGCGATACTTGGCAGTTATTCGCCGTCGTATCTTTGCAGAATAAAAACAGAATAACACGAGCTTATGGCCCAACGATGAGGCAACATACCTGAAAGGTATAAAAGGAAGAGGGGCAAATGCCAATCTGGAAATGGTAAACGAAAAACTGAACGGCCTAAAAGAGTATAGGGAGAAACTACAAGAAACGGAATATGGCGGCGGGATGCGATAAAAGGAGTATGAGGTTGTGCCAAAACGTTGGTATCCCCATTTTCAAGGAGAAAGCATTTGCTGATGTAATTTAATATCTTGTACATCACTATCCCAATAATTCTTCTCCTTGGCATCATCAAATACAGGTGATGAATCTGGGATTATTTATTCTTATCTGTTTTTGCATCTGTATATTATTCCTATTCACGTACTAGTATATAATTCCTTCATTATAGGTTTTAAAGCTTCTACTATTTTTGTTCGATAGTTAATCCAATCTGCTCTTTTCATCGATGAATCTTTGGGAACAAAAACATAATAGAAATGAATATCTTCGTTAATATCATTCATTTCCGGATAGATATCTGTATATCTAACAATGTCATTTGCGACAACCAAGTAGAGGCTGTTCATCTGTACACGTGGCTTAAAAACAGGTTTTAGGATAATAACAGAATTAGAATCAATCTTAAACTTTTCTGCCAAAATTTGCTTAACACGCTCTTCAAACTGATTATGCTTGAGCGATTTGTTTTTTTCTACTTCCCCGAAAAAATGATAGAATTCATCTTTTGATTTCCAAAGAGCAGAGTGAGTATATTGTCTACTATACCACTGATTGTAATAATGATTATCAGCATCCTGTTTTAACAAGAAAATCAAATCATCATCTGAAATATTTCTTATTACAAAATTGGTGTTTGGAACAGTAACTTGATTAGTTATAGTATTAGCATTTAATATATTTCCTAAAGCAAGAGCACCATTTTGATCTTCTCTTGGATAATACTTCAATGCCATCGTTTCCGCCGCCATTGTTAGTAACCATTGTTCATAGCATACCACATGATGATTAATCACATATTTGACTTGAAAATCTTTGACATTAAGTACACCTTCTATTTCATTAAGAGAGTTGCTTTCAAAACATACCACATAATCACCATCGGCATTACACATAATATGAAGTGCAGATATAAGTCTTCTTAAATCGATACTGGAAGTACTATATCCTGAAGCCCATACATCTCTACATGCATAATCTAATCTATCTGCGTCAATAACTTTACCATGTAACAAAGAAATGAAACAATTATGAATCTGATAATTATCCTTTTGTTCACTATAATATATACCAGTTATCATCCGTGCAACAAACTCAGGGTCAAGATTCATTCGGCGTCTTAAACCGTCATAAAACTGAGTGTATGCAACATACGCACTCATATACTCATGAAAGTTCGGTTCGTCTTTTTGTATGGCCATATCAAGATCCTTAGAAAAATTATCGTTGTTAATACTATTTTTCAAGAACAATGCCAAATCTGATTTTTTGCCATAATAATGCTCAAAAGAATGGGAAAATGGAGCATGTGCAATATCATGTAAGAGGCAAGCAGCAAGATAAGAATTATACAAAACCATCATTGTTGTTTCCGTTTGCCCCCAATATTCGTTTGCTTTTGCCTCGTTTTTCAAGTGATCAATAATCAAAGAACCTATATGATATACACCAAGAGAATGTATAAAGCGATCATGTCTTGCGCTGGGGTAAACTGAACGTATTGAAGTTTGTTCAATTCTTCTTAAACGCTGAAAGAGGGGGGTGTCAATAATATGGTTAATGAATTCATCACCAACCATTATATAACCATGAACTGTATCAAGTACTCTTTTCATACTTTATCTCTTGTTAATATCTTCAAGCAAATCCATTATTCTTTGTGGAGGAAGCAATCTTTCTACATTTGGGCGTATCTTTCGCGCATTATAAATTTTTATAGTGGAATGTTCTACTACAACATTGGAAGTAAAAGCGCATCTGAACGCATCTATAGATATGTTGTCACAAAATGTAAGAATATCCTCATTTTCTGATTCTATTACTTTCGCTAAATGATGAATCTGGGAAAATGGAATCTCAAATTCATTAGAAAAGCCGCTTCTTTTTATAAGAAAAGCGATGATGTCGGTTGAATCTATCTCCACATACATTATTTCACTATTTTTGATCTATATGGTTCTAATGTATTTTCGGTTGAAACAACTTCGGACTCAAAATCTCCTCGACTATTACGTTTAAAAATAGTCACACCGCAGATAGGACACTCGACTGTTTCTTCCGTTTTATACGGCATGGTGATGTTAACCTCTTTTATGCCTACTAATGTACCACATTGATGGCACTGTATTTCTCTATAGTAACCCATAATATTTGAATATTAGCATTTTTCATCCCAAGATGTTCCAAAATCTAATTCTGGTCTCGAGCATTTTACAAAAATGACACTGCGATCTGGATTGACTTGAAATGAGCGACATTTATCTTTAGAATGATAGTCTATATGAATAGACTCTCCATCAGCAAGATTTATTTTGTATTCTCTGTGAAATAAATCAGTTCCTTCATTAGGCAAATCATTTATTTCTACTTTTGCATTTGTTATCTCTGGCAAATCAAACATATCGCCAGTTTGTTCACATAGCGATATTTGTTCTTTTATGTTTTTTATTGTCTCGTGTATATTCATAATTGATTTGTAATTTATCTTTTCAAATTACGGTTACCATTTACTTTACTTCCAAAGAGATTCATTTTCCCAACCGACAGGGAATCCCATCGCGGCGACATCAACATTGGGATGAGCCTGCAACAAAGATTTTAATTGCTGTTTGAAATCGTTACCCGGATGGGTGACGTTCTGCAAGTATGCCAAGCAGCAAAGCTGGGCATACAACCGATTATTGGCAACGCCAGCAGGATTTATCCAATCTCCATTAAGGGATTGCGGTAATTGTGGTTGGATGGGGTATGCTTTATTCCATGTTCTTGAATGATGAGCCAAATTATTGCGGAGAGTAACCGCACTTTTACACCAGCTTTCAAGTAACTTATGCTGAGGAAGGTTGAACTCTCGTGCAATTTTCTTTTTTATCCCTTTATCCGATAGATTGCAAAAGATACGTGACAATGTACCGAAAGAAACCACTTCCAAGGTCTTCCAAACAGGAGGAATTATTGGAGTCGAGTATTTGTCAAAATGTTCCTGAATGAAATCTTCCTTTGAACGAAAAACTTCCTGCTGAACACGGATAGAGCAGTCGGTGAAAATCTTCTTATCTGCAAATAAACTCCTGTCCATTATCCAAAACGCACCATAAACCATCGAGAAATGATGAATGAGTTTCGAACGAAGAGCTATCTCAAAACTTTGTATAGCAGTAAAAAGTAAAGCCCTCAGCTTCTTGTCAAAGAAATAAAGATTGATAGCATTATCAAAATAGCTATTGGGCTTAAACACATGAGTGGTCTTGTCCTGTTCCATCGGACGGAGATAGTTCGCCAGACGGAAATAGCTCATGATTTTTAACTGCGCTGAAGCATCATTATCATCTCTAATGATTAGTCCCCGGTTTTTCAGCATTTGAAGAATCTGGAGATAATCCAAGGGTTGTTTTGTATAATCCATAAGCGTATAAAAAGCAAAAGTTCCACCCTGGTACGCATTAGAAAGAGGCGTGGCGGAAACTGTCAATGCAAAGGTAGTGCTTTTATTTTAATCCTGCAAGTTTTTCAGACGAAATCAATGAAAAGTCAGAAAAAAAGAATTTTTGAGATATAAATGGAGCAAAGAATGAAGCCAAAACAAGGTAGAAAAGGAACGTTACATATAATATTACCAATAAATATACGAATTAAAAATGAAAACAAAATCCAAACAAGTGCAGGAAAATATGTTTTTATCAAAATATTATAAAGCACACGTTTCCTTCAGTTGTTTTTATTCTTTTCTATTGATTGGCTCTTTTTGGGTATATTTTTGTTTCTTGTTTGTTTCTCTATTTCGGTTTTAATTCATGTATTTACATATGAGCGGAGGTGCATCATGTATTTACGACACACCTCCACTCAGTTTTTATAAATCAGACAAACCTATTTTAGGGCATTGTCGTAAATACCCACCTTACAACAAGAACAACAGACTAAATAACTAAACACTCGTGCCGAAATCTGCTCTTCTATGAAACAATCTAATGTAGATATTTAGATTGTAATCAAAACAAGGAATAAACCTAAATTTATTTTTATAAGATAAAATATTAGATCCATTCTAAACAGTCTGTACGGTAAAAGTGCAGATTATATATCAATAGCCTATATTATATCACCCTAATAATATCAGCATAACATCAACGCTTTTATCCAAACTTCTGAAAAACGCTTCAAAGTTATTGTATATTAAATATTTTTGCTACTTTTGTTTTCTTATAAATATAAATACCTATAGAAGAATGAGACTATCAAAAACAAAATGTGCAGTATTATTAGAAGCTTTTAAACAATTCGCCACAAAACCGTATGATCAGGTCACATTTACGGAATTAGAGTCCTCTACAGGATTGAGTAGAGGAGCAATTTTGTATCATATCAAAAATAAAGAAAATCTATTTAGATGCGTAATTGATGATTATGTATTAAGCAAAAGTATTTTAACTGCAACATTTGAATCTGAAATTAAGAATTATAGTTTGTGGAATTTTATCCAAAAATTCATAGAACTTTGTACTGAAGATAAGAATGAACTTAAAGAAATGGGAATAGCCAACCCTAATTTAGCCATGTTAACCATTGAAATAGCTGCATTTTATTACTATCCTATGATGAGAGAAAAAGCAGAGGAATGGTATGAAAATGATTTGGCTATTTGGGTTAATGTATTAGAAAAAGCAATCAAAGAAAAAGAGATCAAAGAAGATATTGACATAAAATTAACAGCCAATCTATTTACAAATATCTATTTAGGAACTTCGCATTCAGGAATTTCCAAGATCAAAGGATATGACATTAATTTGATAAAAAAAGAGTTCCAATTTATATATAATACAATAAAGATATGAACTCTCGGTTGATAAATAAAAAAGGGATTATTGGCAATCCCTTTTTTATATATTAAGAGGCTGTATATCCCCATTTTAAATAGATAGCTCCCCATGTAAAACCTGCTCCAAATGCAGTCAATATGATATTATCACCTTTTTTGAATTTTTTTTCCCACTCCCACAAACAAAGTGGAATTGTTCCTGCACTTGTATTACCATATTTTTCAATGTTGACAACTACTTTATCCATAGGAATATCCATTTTTTTTGCGACGGCATCAATAATCCTTAAATTAGCCTGATGAGGTATTACCCAATCTAAATTTTTATTTGTCAAATGATTACGTTTCATTGTATCTGAGGTTGCCTTCGCCATATTAGCAACTGCATATTTAAATACAGTTTTTCCTTCTTGGTAAATGTAATGTTTTTGATTTTTTACCGTTTCCAATGAAGCAGGAAAAGCAGACCCTCCAGCCTGAATATGCAAATTTTGAAAACCTGTTCCATCTGTATATAGGGAAGTATCCATTATTCCTACATCTTCTTTTGTAGCTTCCAATAGTACAGCTCCGCAAGCATCCCCAAAAAGAGGACAAGTAGTTCGATCATTATAATTAGTAATGGCTGTCATCTTATCTCCTGCAACAATAATCACATTCTTATAACGACCAGAACGAATATAATTAGCTCCTGTTTCAAGAGCATACAGAAAACCGGCACATGCCCCTTGCAAGTCAAATGTCATTGCATTTTTCAAACCTGTATTATGTGCTATAATAGACGCTGTAGTGGGAAATGGATAATCTGGGGTAGTTGTTGCACATAACAAAATCTCTACATCATCAGGATTAATATCACTTTTATCCAATAGTCGTTTAACAGCACGAATACCCATATACGAAGTACCGATACCTTCTCCTTTCAATACATGTCTTTCTTTTATTCCTACCCGCGACATGATCCATTCATCAGAGGTATCTACCAAAGTGGATATTTCTTCATTTGTCAATACATATTCCGGTACATATCCACCAATTCCGGTAATTACAGCATTCACTTTTTCCATCTCTATCAATTATTTTAATTTATGACTGTCATTAAATAGCGTGATTTCTTTGTTTGCATAAACAAGACAATTGAATAAAATAACCACACCGCCTACCCCCGATAATATTTGCCATTGAGATATAGGAAAATACATATCAAATATTTCAAGAGTTGTTTTTATAGGGCGAAAGACTAAAATACATATCTCAAAAATACACCAAAAGAATAGATTTATCAAAATCCCTTCCTTTTCTCGTTGAGTACATAGCAGAAACGATAAAAGAAGATACATAAAAATAACAAGTGTATTTTCTATTGAAATAAAACCGACATATTCAATAGGTTTGTCGTATATATATGCCCCAAAAAATAAATGTATTACTGCACATATAACATTGAAAGATATTAATAAATATTTCATAATAATTCACTAAAGAGAAATAATATTTTTCCTATACATATCCAAGTCCAATTCTGTATATCGTTCCATTATACAATCTAATTCTCTAATTAAATTGTTCCTATCTTTAGGAAGAATACCAGATAATGGAACAGGGTTTGATACAGTATTGGCAAAGAAATTTGTCTGTATCTTCAGATTTTGTATGAGAGTCTGTAATTCTTTTAAACGCTCAAACTCTGAAGCTTCTTCATATATACCACATTCGAATTCTTTATATAATTCTGAATCAGAAAACAAGGTGAGAGAGACCACAGATAATATGTAAGGATTTATCTCATTAAAGAAATGAGCACTTTTAAGGGCGTTCCGTTCTCCGTTTCCTTTACCTGCAAGACCGGTCAAATAAGATACATAATACTCTATCCCCGCTTCATCCAATTTCCTACATTGTATTATCATCTCTGCTGATGTCGTACCTTTATTCATCATATATAAAGTTTCATCATCACCTGATTCTGTTCCTATAGATATCCCATTAAATCCTAAATGCCTCAAATTTTTCAACTCTTCAACACTTTTATTTTTTATGTCGGTTATGCGGGCAAAAGTCCCTATGCCTTGACAATAAGGCAAATATTTTCTTATTAATAAGCCCAATTCCAGTAACTTGTTGTAGCTAAGAACAAATGGATTTCCCCCAACTAAAAACACTCTTCTTGTTTTAGGTGTATAAGATCGGATAAGTTTTAAATCCGACTCTATTTCTTCTATTGGAGAAACTTTAAACTTCAAGTTAGGATATAAACTACAAAACTTACATTTATGATGGCTACAGCCAGTAGTTACTTGTAGCAAAGAAGATTGCGCCTCATAAGGAGGACGCCAAATTGTTCCTGTAAAATGCATATTACCTATAATTTTTATTGATTATAATTTCTTGTTAACCGTTTGTATTCTGATAGTTTCATTAAATATTCTGTATATTTCTCAACGTACTGATCATGTGCACGCTGAAGTATACTCTGAGACTCCAATAAAGTCGTCAAAGTAATAGTTCCTACTTTAAAACACTCTGCATTTATCCGTACATGCTCAGATGCAGTGTCTATGGACTTCTGTGAAATCTCTACTTGCCCATAAGCTACTATCAGATCATCATAAATCCTTTGCATTTGAATCAATAACAGTTCTTTAGTGTTCTCCATATTTAATCGGACTATTTTTTCTTCTTTTCTTTTACGTTTTATTGCATGGCTTCCTCCCCACCATTGCAAAATAGGAATAGAAACTGTTGCGTGTATTAAACCGAAAGAGTTCCATTGAGAAAATAAATTATGACTCCAATAACCAACTCCAATAGCAAGAGAAGGCATATATTTGCTTCGTTCTAGTTTCGTTTGCAAATTGGCCATTTTTACATTGTTCTCATTCAATTGATAAGTTACAGTCCGATAAAGTGCACTTTCATGATTAACTTTATATTTTTCAGGAGAAACAAGTTCTTCATATGCCCAATCAGCAATTACAAATTCATCTATGTTCATTCCTATTTGTTGTCCTAAAAGCATTTTTAAATGTTTTAACCCATTATTCACTTGTAATTTACAACTAGCTATTTCGTTTTCTTTCAATTCTACCTCCAATAAACTATTGGTGGTAGTTACACCTGATTTTACCAATCCCTCGACATCTCTACGTGTATTTTGAATCAAATTCTCCAAGGTGTGTAATGTTTCCATTTTCTTATATAATGAAACATACTGCAAATAATACTGTTCCACGGTTCGCTGCACCTCATCTTCTGTGTATTCCAGCATCAGTTTCTTTGTTTCAACTTGAATAGATGCCAATTTATTAGAATTTTTAATCAGTCCACCTGCATAAATAGGTTGCATAGCTGTTATTCCACCCATTGTCCCTTTTTTAAAAAAGGAAACTTCCATACCAGGCACTAATTCTGTCGCAAAAATTTCCGTATTTGCTACATAGGAAACTCCTGACAGATTAACTTTTGGAAAATACTTGGTAAAAGACTCCCGTTTCAAGTCTTTAGAAGCCTCTAAGTCCAAGACAGCATTCTTAATTTGTGTGCTATGCTTAAAAGCCAAGGATATACAATCATCGAGGCTTAGCTGCTTTTGAGCACAGGATACTTCAGCCCAAAAGCATACCAATATTACATATAAAATTACTGCTTTCATCTTTTAGCATTTTCTGATTGTGAAATATCTTTTTTATAATATATTATAGTATAAGCAATGGGGAGAATGACAGATATGAACACCATTGTAGTCAAAGTTCCATAAAAAATGACAGAACCTAATGGTTTCCATAACGGACTACCTCCCAATAACATAGGAACAACTCCAACAGCAGCAGCACACGAAGTTAAAAATATTGGACGTAATCGTCGCATACCTGCATGAAAAGCCGCATCATGTACGCTCATATGTTCATTCCGTCTTAAATCTTCCGCATAATCAAGCATGATTATACCATTTCTTAACAAAATACCCATCAAGCTTACAATGCCTAAAATTGAAGTTACACAAATACTTACATCCATAATCATCATGCCAAGACTTGTCCCTAAAAAGGCCAACATAGTTGAACCTAATGCCAAAAAAGCCAAACTGATTTTTCTAAAATGAAAAACCAAAATAAAGAACATCAGAGATACTGATATCAGTAGTCCCCCTACAATTTGAGGCAAACGCTCATTATCTGCTTCAAACATTCCACCATAACTTACAGAAATTCCAGGTGGATAAGACAACTGCTCTATATTACTTTTCAACTGGTTAGTTACAGATATTTCATTTTCCCCCCGTTTTACTTCCGCAAATATAGATAATGTCCTAACTCCATTACGTCGGACAATTTGTCCGATATTCCAATGTGGAGATATAGTTGTAATCTGTCGTAAAGGAACATGAGACCTGCCCTCTGACACCGGAATATAAATTTCTGATAAATCATCATAATTTAAGGAGTCCCCCTTTTCGGACTTCAAAACAAGTTCAACTTCATAATCTTTATCCCAAATTTTTGTTATAGGAATTCCATTGCCCGTTGCTAAAGCTGTATACATCGCTACCAAAGATCGGTTGACCCCAAGCCGGCTCATTTCCTCTTGATTTAGTGTTAACTCTACCTCTGAAGATTCCTCTTCATAATTAGTCCGAACCAAAAATAATTGATTGTCCTTTCGCATATAAGACATAACTGTATCGGCAAAAGAAAGTAGCTCATCCATATCTTTCCCAGTAATTCTAACTTCTATAGGATACCGCGCTTCCGAAAAATCCATTTGTTTGAACCGAACATATGCCTCGGGAAAATAAGAACTATATTTCTCCGTATATTCATCCAACAAATCATTTGTAGCTTTAGCACCTACTGTATTAACAATAAATTGTGCAAAGTTAGCTGATGCCATTTGAGGAACATAAGTATCGTGAAAACGTGGACTGCCTTGCCCTATAAAAGATGTTACAGACAAAACTCTAGCATCATTCCTTAAAATATGCTCCATACTGTCAGCTATCATTTCAGTCCGATGAATAGATTTTCCGTTAGGTAGATAAATCTCCACAGCAAATTGATTTCGCTCTACAAACGGCATTAAGCGCAAAGGTAACTGAAAGAATAATAGCATTCCTGTCATTATTATCATAAGTCCTATTCCCAATGTCGTTTTTGGATAAGCAAAACTCTTTGTCAACAAATAATTATATCCCTGCTGAACTAGGTGAAAGAAAGCAAATCCCTTTTTAGGTTGCATTTGGAACTCATTTACGGTATTCGTAATGAAAGTATATTGTAAATAAGGAGTAAACAATAAGGCAACAAGTAAAGAAAAACCTAAAATGATCGTCATTGCCCAAGGATAAGTTACCAAAAAATCATTAAACATACCACGGGTTGTCAACAAAAAAGGGAAAAAAGTCACACTTATAACCAAAGTTGCTGACAACACAGACTTAAAATATTTTTTTGGACTGCTAACTGCCGCTTCCCATCGTTCAGTTCCAGTTTCCATTTTTTCAATATAATTATCTATAATTACTATAGAATCATCCACAACCATTCCTAATGTAACAATTAACGCAGATAGAATAATTGTATTAATCTCTATACCGAAAGCATAAAAAGCGGCCAATGCTGAAAAAATAGTAATAGGTATCGTAGAAGCTGCCACCAAAGCTGTACGGAATGATAAAAAGACGATTACAACCAATAAAACTCCTACAATGGCAATTATAATCTCCTTTAAAAAAGAGTCCACTGAATCTCCTACGATCTTAGATAAATCGGTTATCTTATTTATTTTTACACTCGATGGCATATTGTTCTCAAAAACATCCAGTTCTTGATTCACTTCTCGACCTATTTTAATAATATCAGCACCACGTTTCATCTCTATAGATAAAAGAATACTTTTTACGCCATTATTTTTTATATAGGCTTTATCATGCGGATACTCACGTACTATTTTAGCTATATCTTTTACCCGTACCAAATTTCCTTCTTGGTCCGAATACAAAACTTCTTCAGCAATATCACGTTCCCAATTGAAAGGAACATCAATATGAATTGGTATTTTCATATCTTGGTTATTAATACCGCCACTCATTGAGATTTGGGCCTGTGACTGCAACTTCTTTATTATATATGGAACGCTAATGCCATAATGAGACAGTTTTTCTTGGTCCACATATAAACTAACTTGCTCTTTCAATACACCGAAAGTGCGCAAATTTGATATACCCTTTATTTTTCGCAATCCATCTTTCAAATCATTAGCAATTTTTTCAAGTTCCCGGTATGATTTTTCTTCCGACTCCAAAGTCATCAATATAGCAGATGTTTCTCCAAAATCATCATACGCCTGTAAAGACAATAAACCACGAGGCAATTGCTCTTTAAAACTGTTCAAACCATGCTTAAACTTAGACCAAAAAGCGTCTTTGTCTTTTAAACTTTCATCTAATTCTATATTCAAAATCACCATTCCTGATTTGCTTTGGGAAAATGTCTTGTCTTTTCTAATCTCTTTATAGCTAAAGACAAAGTCTTCCAAAGGTTTCGTAATCTGTTCTTCCACTTCGTACGAAGTCGCACCAGGATACATTCCAACAACTACTCCTTGCCGTATAGTAAAAGTCGGAAAATCCTGTTTAGGAGAAACATAAAGACCATACATACCCACCAATACAAGTACAATGACAAATAGAACTACTATCCGATGATATTTTAATGCATATTCAATTATTCCTATTTTTTTCATTTTAACTCAACTTTCGTTCCACTACTGATTTTCTGATAGCCATTAACAATTACTTGATCACCTTCTTTCAATCCATATTCTATCATTACGCCATTTTTACGTAACTTACCAACATTCACTTCTTTTCTTTTAGCTATACCGTCTTCTGCTATCCACACATAAGTACGACTTCCATCCAATTGGATAACAGAAGCAGGTAAAATAATTTGTGGGTAAAACTCATCAGTAAAAATATCAACATGACAAATCATGCCTGGCAACAGTCCATCTACTTTCTCTTGTAAACTAATCACAATTTCATAAGTATGAGATAACAGATTAGCAATACTTCCTTTTTCTGTAACAATTCCAATAAAATTCCCTTTGTTTAATGCAGAAACACGAAACTCACATTTTTGTCCTATTTGTATCTTCGATATTTCACTTTCAGAAACAGAAATCTTTATTTTTATACTATCCATATCTGTTAACCGAAACAAAGGCATACCTGCCGAAACAATCATGCCTGTTTCTGCCATCCGAGCTGTAATCATACCTGAAAAAGGTGCTACAAGAATAGCATTTTGTAGGTTCTTTTTCGCTATTGACGTAGCAGAACGTGCCTTTTGTAATGCTGTTTGGGTTTCTATCCATTTAATTTCAGGTAAACTATTATTTTTATACAATAACTCCATTCGAAAATAAGCATCTTCAACCTGCTTTAATGTTGATAAAGCAGCATCATAATTGTCTTGTAAAATCTGTTTGTTTATACCTGCAAGAACTTGTCCCTTCACAACTTTTTGATTCTTTCTTGCATTAACAAATTCTATATTTCCAGGTATCTGGAAACTAAGCATGGAAGCCTTTCGTTCTTCCACGACTCCTGTGTACCCTTGCTTAAAGGCTGAAGAATCCACTCTCACTTTATAAACTTCAACCGGAACACGTACTTCTCGATTGGGTGAAGTTCTCTTGCAACTCACAAGCAAAGACATTACTGTCATAATAAACATCAGAATAAGAAAAATATGTTTCATCATTTGTTTTTATAAGATTACATAGTTACCAATTTGTCACTTTTAGGACGATTCATTAAATCATAACTATTTAATACAGAATCAATTCCAGATTCCATATCCGTTAGAGGTATCCATCCCAAATTATTATTTCTTTGTTCTGAGGTAAGCGGATAATTTATGGATAAAACATCTACCATTCGTATAGACAAACGAGGGTGCCCTTTTAACTTGAAAAAAGAATAAATCAATTGTAAAAAAATTGCTTTATACATCAGTTTTTTCTTTTTATGTACTTTGGTAGGTACGTTGCAAGAAGTTTTCAATGCAACCATCTTTATAAAATCATGAATTCCATTTTCTGTATAATTTATACCAAAATATTTATGCCCCACCGATTCTTCATTCTTTACAGCACGAAGAAACAAATCACACAAATCATCAATATAACTCAAAGGGACATGATGTTCACCACCTTCCACTAAAAATAATTTATTACTTTTCAAGTTTTCAATAATAGCTGGTACGAATACATTTTTTCCAGGGCCATAAATCAGCCCCGGAATAATAGTGGTTCCTCTAAGTCCCTTATTATTAATATAATAATCAACCAGTTTATCTGCTTCCAATTTACTTTTAGCATAATCTGTATACTGCATCATACATCGGCTTTTTATTCTATACGCTGCTATGGAAGAACAATTGATCAACCTACAATGTGGATTTTGGTCAAGAATAGCTTTACAAATATTTTCCGTACCTTTTACATTACATAAATAATAACGTTCAGTGCTCGTTGGAGAAACTTGTGCAGCCAAATGGATGCAGATGTCAATTTGAGATATAAAAGCTCTGATTGAAACTAAATCCGTCAACTCACCATAACATAATTTGACCTGTTGGGGCATATCATTTATATTACTCGTTTTTCTTACAAAACAAAATACATTAGCCCCCTCCTCCAAAAGCATTCGAACCAACTTACTTCCAAGCACCCCAGTCCCACCTGTCAAACCAATCTTCATTGTTTTAATATCCATTGATAGTTTATGCATATAAAGTTTTATTTAATGGTTAAAAATTATTGATATTTTATTTTTTAGATAAATCAAATTTCCATGTAGTTCATCCAAACATTCTCGTAACTGAATTCGGTCTATAAATAAGGTCAAATATCCCCAAACAAAGCCATGTTCTAAATAAGCCAATATGGGTTTCTCTGCTTCATTGGGAATGGGAGATCTTACCAATAAAACCCTCTCTTTTTCATGCTTTCTCTTAAACTTGACAAAACCATTTAAACTGGAAATATTCACGACTTCTAATCCACGAGCAACAATAGTTTCATGCAAAGACATTAATGATTTATTAGTCGAGCCAGGAGTGGCTATTAGACAAGCATATCTTACTCGCTCCAATATCTCATCTGGCAAATTAGCTATTTCATGAATAGGACTTTTCTTCCCATCCGCCCACATGCATTGTGTATCTACCATTACATGGTCTAACCCAGGAAATTCAGTATTTATAAAATCAAAAATTTCCCCCGAATGTCTTTTTAAAAAAGTCACATATGAAATAAACTTCATTGGCTTTCCATTTGATTGTGAAATAATCCTTTCTTTATAATTTTGCATTTGGACCAAAATCATATCTTTAGGGAATAGGCTCTGATAATTTTTAATGATAATATGATTAGGTTCACACAGCAAGACATACTGATAACGAGAATCTATCGTTTCGAATAACTTTCTTATTTTCCGAACATATGGACAAGGCTTATCTATAATTTGCACACCGCGTTCTAATAATAATTTTTCTTCGTGTACAATCGAATCATATCCAGTGTTAATCAATATATAATTATTGTCCTTCGGCAAGTCCTTATAAGTTTTAACAGCCGGTACCCCTAATCTCTCAAACCATTTTAAATCGACTCCAACCTTCCCATTATCATTGCTAATCCAATCCAAAATCATCAACTTTTTAGGTTCGCTTGGATTTCTTGAGCTTTTTATTGCATCTGGAAATACCTTATTCAACACCTGGCTCTCCAGCCATTTACATCTTCCATCATTTTTTAAATATATAACTTCCATAAAATCAAATTAATTAAGATTTTGCATCATTTTAACATTTGTTACTGGCGTTTCACTCAGCAACGTATTTTTTATCAACTCCAAACGATTGGCTCTACGAAGCCGAGTATATAACTCTTTCCTCATAATTATTGCATTTATTTCAATTCGAGCGCAATGAACATTGTTCTGATATAAATCAAAGTATATAATTCGTTCTTGCATTGTTCCCTTATTTTTCAAAACCACATCTTTCAACAATACTAATAGGGGAATATCCAATTCTATAAACTTGTCTATATTCATTCGCATCTGATCCATTATATTTGAAAAACCAACTATAGGGAATCCATGATATTTATGCCCTATTGCTACACCGACTTGCCTTATAACCTCTATTGTCATCATAAAAGGTAAATGATCTAATTCATGATCAAAACAAAAAGCACAATCATATTTAGGAAAGGCCGTAGCATAAAAGAATTTCTCATTACATATTCTTTTACTTTCTTCCTTTTTTAAAACATAGTCTGTTATGTCCCTTACTTCAGATACCATCACATAATCTTGGTTCTGCTTATGAACATATTGTTTTTCTATCATTTTTAAATCTTCTTCATTTATCCGATTTGTTAAATCTTTAATGATATCTTCTGAAAAATCTAATATTGTTTCCATAAAATTACATTTAACTCGTTATTATTATACCGTACGGACGGTACAAATGTACTATATATAATTACATATTCAAATAAAATCCAACCTTTTTTATGGTAAAATCAGAAAATATATAATATTCCATCCATATTAAATGGTATTTCTTATTTATATATGTTTAAATATGTAAATAATATACATTTATCCTCCCATACATATAAACAGTACATATAGTACAACAAAGTATCATTCTCAAAATAGTAGTGACTTAAATAGCATACTTCATAGAAATGTTATATTTATGCTATTCAAAGAAAAACCATGCTGCCAAAATTTTATGGGATAAAAGTTACGTAGGATTACATATTGACAAATGCTATTTTATATGTTTCAATATTTGCTAACTTTACAAATGAGAATAAGTAGCAAAACGACAATATTCATACTCGATTATGCCAAAATGCTCTATCATTTCAGCATGGACAATAACTAAGACAAATATAGGATGAATGAATTGAAAAACTTCCTTCTAAATTAATAGTTGTTTGAAAAACTTTCTCATTTAAATAAATTAACGATGAATACAAAGTTATTGCTCATACTCCTGCCCTATGTTATCAGGTTGTTATGGCATATTATCGGCTACTAGCGACGAAAGGCAAGAGAAGCGGTTCACTGCCGCACAGTTAACTGAAAAGAACGAGAAACGTGAACACTACTGCCGCCTAGCGGTAATGACCAGTCACCGGAAAGTCTGCCATATGTTCTGTTTCTTGCATCCCGACCGGTTTGAGGAGCATTCTTCCCCAAAGCTATTCAAGTCGCAAGGTGTCCAAATGCCCTTTTACGGATATTATTATCCGCCACAATACAATATGTTGCTCAATAATGGGCAGAAGGCTTTTTTGCCATTCCTTCTACTGATTCAAACAAGGAAACATACATGGAATTGAATTCTTTAAAGCGTGTATGAATTCTCTATACCTGAAAAGAAATTTTATTCTATCATATCATGTTCATGCCGTGAAGCAACTAAATAAAATACGAAATACGGTTAACAGTTCAAACGGCTTAACTGGTACATCAGCAAACACCAGCGGAATCTGGCTTCAGGGCTGTACGAGATTGGAATTTGCAATGCATGAGAAAGCTTGCATGAAGCCCAAAACGGAAAGGGACGCGTTCTCAAACAAAATTATCTCATTATTAGAAATATCAAAGGGAAAGATATTATTATCATAGATGATATACTAACGACCAAACATAGCGTAGCGGATTACAAGGAAGAAATAAAGCGATGTAGCGGTAAGGTAGTGGCAGCTATTTTCTACGGAAAGACATTCTTCATCCCCCATTGTCAAAAATCAATATGGAGAGAATATTTTATAGACTGAGCCTGAAAAACATAAATACAATAATAGCTTGTTACCATTCAACGCCCCATACAACATAACTTTCCGTATACTTTCACAGATTTGCTCATAAAAACAATAACTATTTCAACAAAATATTTGCAAAAAAAATTAGAATGTACTTATTTTAAACTACTTTTGTTCCACAAAACAACCATAAGTGTAAAATAGGAAACTTTAAGTGTCCTGCGACCCAATAAAAGAATTTTTAATCTATAAATTTTAATATAATTAGTCGAAGTATTATGAGATTTATTAGCATGAAAAAAAAATCAATAATTATCCTATTTCTCATAGGAATCACAGCAGGTATCTCCGCACAAGAGGTAACAGTACCCGAACCTGAATTTATCAACAGCTATTGTATCCTTACTAGTGACAGTACAATCGAATCGCTGCCAAAAGAAAATGGCATAATAGGCAAACACGAAACCAAGACTAAAGGTCTGCTCAGCAAAATTTCTAAAGTTGCTGATGTGGCAGGCTCGACAGGTGCATTAGGTGCTGTAATCGGCGCCAATTCCGGCAATGTATCCAGTGCCATGACAGGCATCAAAGTACTGACTACAGCAGGCAGCGTAGGTGATGTAGCCTCGTCAGCCAGCGCTTTGGCAGGATCCATCGGCATGGATGTTATTTTTTCAGGAAAATCATCCAGTTATGTCTATAAATACGATAACAAGGATGTTCGTTTACTCATCAAGGCAAACTGCAATGAAGAAGACCCGCTTGGTATTTATCGCATTGTAAAATTCAATACACTGAAAAAACAGCGCCGCATTCAATGGTTTGAATTTGAATCGGCAGTTTTAACTTCTGAAGAGGCACAAAAAAGTGGCTTCTTAAACTTCACAGGGCACAAATACGGAAAACAGTCTTACCTGCTTACCATTCCTGCTTCGGAAATAGAGAAAGGAGAATACGGAATATTCTTCATGAGTATTATTACAGCCATTTCTATTCCGGTGGGAACATTCAGTATTCAATAAACAATAAAAATATTAAAAAAGGAGGTGTGCAAAATTACGACACACCTCCTTGTTGTTTCTGGAAATATCTGCAAAGAAACCGGAATCGGTATCTACTGTGTATTTTGGTATATACCGTGGAAAAGCATAGATAACACTGTGCGCCGGACGTACACTTACCAAAATGTCTGGAGTCAGCATATTAGCTATTTTATCCAATATACGATGCTGACTTGTTTCTATATCGTGAGATAAGCTAAAGATTTCACTGGAAAGTGCTTCAAGAGAGAATCTTAACCAAAGGATCAAGATTCTCTACTTTCTTCACTTCCCAATAATTCATTGCATGGCGATACATACGGTTCTTGATGACTTCTTTACTATAATTTTGAGTGCTCATTCTTTTTATTTCTAATTAATTATCAATTACTTTTAATTATCATTCTGCACATAATGGCAACAAGGCATTCGCCTGAATGCATCCCAATTCACTACTTTTGTGCCAGTCTTGGCAAGCTCCATCCTTGTCTTCGGATTGATAGCGAGCTAGTCCACGACCATAATAAAGTTTACAATCTTCGGGGAAGTGCTCAATACCCTCACCATATGCTTGAGCTGACTCCTTAAAGCATTTTAAGTCATATAAGGCACGTCCCAAATTATTATACAAATCCGCATCGGGAGAACAGTTCTTTATTGCCAGCCGATAAGTAGCAATTTCTCCCTCGTAATCTCCGGTTTCATATTGCTCTACACCAAGATTAATATAGGCATCAATATTTTGAGGTGCAAGTTCTATTGCCTTATAATAATCCTTAATAGCTCCCTCATGATCACCAAGCTCTGATTTGCAGTTTCCTCTATTAACATAAATATGTACACCTTGTGGATTGAGTTTAATTGCCATATTATAGTCCTTAATAGCACCTCTATTATCACCGAGCCTTGATTTGCTATTTCCCCTATTAAAATAAGCTTTAAAATACTGAGGATTTATTTGTATTGCTTTGGAATAATCAGAGATGGCCCCTTGAATATCGCCTAATTGGGCTTTAACGACTCCTCTATTAAAATAAGCTATTATATATTGGGGATTAATATGAATGGCGCTTGTATAGTCATCAAGTGCCTCTTGCTTTTTACCAAATTCTGATTTTATTTGCGCCCTATTGCAATAACTCATAAAATGTTGTGAGTCAAGTTGAATAGCTTTTGTATAATCTTCAATAGCGCCTTGTTTATCGCCTAACTTAGATTTGCTTAAACCTCTATTATAATATGCTACAACATACAGAGGATTAATTTTTATTGCTTTTGAATAATTAATAATAGCTTCTTCATCATTACCAAGTTTTGATTTTTCTACTCCTAAATAGTTATATGCAGTATCAGAATTAGACGCAAATTCTATTGATTTTATACATGAATCATGAACTAATAAAGAATCATTATTATCTGTATTTACACATATTTTCGTTGTATCTGAAATATTATTGCCAAAATTTTGCCTTTTCTGTGTATTACAAAAAGTAAGTAAGATGACACTAGTAATGAAAAATATACATGTTTTCATGACTGCAAACTTATTAGAGATTATCTGAAATTACTTCTGATTCATCACCTGTCTTTCTCCTAACTCTTGGGAATGGCTTAATCAAACCTGTTTTTATAGCCGCTTCTATCACTTCTGGCGAATTTGTATCAAAAGAATGATTATCAACTCCATCCGCTAAAAAATTTACAACTGTGCCTAAATACTTTAGGTTACCCGGTAATACATACAGAAATGGTTTATAATATGGATTAATTTTATGTTCTTTTTTAGTTCGCTTATTAAATGTTTCTATAATTTCTATTTCATTCCTTAATATTTCAATTTTTTCATCAATTCTCTCTATATTTGAAGATCTTGCATCCGCTTCACCCTTTACTATTCTAATTGGGTATGGAGGAAATTGCAATAATCTTGACTCTAATGATTTATTAAAGTTAATTATGTAATTATTTACATCAGCCCCATCGAAGAAAAGGTTACAAATAGATTTCATCTCCATGCTCTCAATATCTTTTTGGGATAACTCGGGACATCCATCTACTAAAAAATCACTCAGAGTATATGATTTAAAGTTTGGCAACTCTGGGATGAGGCGATATCCTAAACATTCATATTCAATACTTTCTCTATGGATGTACACGTTATCCTGCCCTTCACTTTTTGAAGTAATATTCATATGTGGTACTAATACTATTTCCGCGCGTGTTATTATATACCTTAATTTAACAAGTAGAGAGATTAAGTGAGAGCAATGATTTTTATATTTCGCTCGGTTTCTCTCATCGTTTAATTGAAATGATGGAAGTTCAATATTTACTAAATCATCATATTCAAAAGTACTAGTGTTAAAAGTCATCCTAGAATTCTCAAGGATTGTATGTTCAAATAAGGCTATACCGTCTACTCGATCATATCGGTTATAAATTGAAAGATGTTTGATGGGAGTTCTTTTAGTATTAGGGACATCATTTTTTCCCCAATTAGCGGGATTTTCAGGGTTTAGATATGTATAAATTGTCATACTTGAATTATAAGGAGGACTCATACGAATTTCTTTAAATTCTGTTTTTATTAATTTGAGTCCAGTAATAGGTGTTGCTGTACTAAACTGTATCTTGTTAAAAACAGGCGAAGCGATAGTTATGAGATAAATAGTTTTAAATCTATTCTTAGCTGCTAGTATATCTGCTGCCTGAATTGCAACATTTCCGCCATGACTATGGCCTATTAATACTATTTCTTCATAGCCATCGGAATGATTTAATACATAATTAACAAGCCCTTTATCTCCTGGTAGTAAACAAGCATTTCTTCTATCTTCAAGATTATTTGTCCAACCAGCTAATTGACTCCAATCAAATTTTGTATCTACAGAGTCCTTTTTATTATCTGGCTGAGCAATCAAATTAAGTTTTTCAACTGTATCTTTCCATTCCTCCCATCTACTACAAGAAGATTTTGTACCATGTATATAGAATACCTTCCTATTTAGCGTTTCTTCATAGTACGTTACATATTCGCCAGTATTATTATCATAAAATCGTGCCATAATTATTTATATTGAATTACAAAATTCTCTATCGTTGCAAAATTTTCAGAGTTCACTATTCCAGAAACTAACATTTCTGTTGATCCATCCTCAAATGTATGTCCTTTTGAAGCAAGAACCTTCACTGTTGCTTGCTCACCTTCTTTATAACCTCGTGTAATAATATAGAGAGTAACTTTGCGACCTTCTTGCACTTCTCTCATTTTTTTATCAGTCATTTCATCAATCCAATATACATCTAAAATCTTTTTAGCAAAATCTATTGGATTTATTATAGTCAATGTAGCCGTTTGACCACTATGTACTATTTCTAGATTTTCGCCACTTATCATACAAGGTATTTTAGACTTGACTAAAAGGGCATTACTATTCCCGACAATGGTTTCGGAATAATCTATCCACTCTCCAAGACTTATTACACCTTTACATGGAGGAGGAGGACACAGTGGCTTTTGCTGTGATGGATGCATACAAACACCAGTAAAAGCAAAATTCTTTTTACCATCTTTATCACCAATAGTTGCCCAAAGCTTATCTTGCAATTTAACAGACTCTGTTGTAACAATTAAATTCGCAATAGGAGGATTGCAATACTTGCATTGTACTTTTGCTCCCTGACACACAAATTTAACCTGCTCATTCTTGTCTGCCCATTCTCTTTTCTTTTCTTCTTTTTTGATTGAAGATAGCGCGTTTTTACTTGCTCCCATACCTTACAAATTTAGTAGTTAGTTAATTTGAAGCTCCAAGATATATCTACATCCTCTCTTACATAATCTACTTCAATATTTGCATTAATAGGATATATATTGTTTATAGGCATATCAATAATCCCCTGGTACTTTTTTAATTTAATAATATTAGGACTGATAGTTTTTCCGCTGACATTATATCTTCGTATTTGCAAATCAGCAGAAATCGGTGTTAGTAATTCTTCAAATTGATAATTGTCAAAATCCGATAACTCTACGGTTCTGTATCCTTGCCATGCTGAATCATGTTTTAAAGGAATCAGAGGAAAGATCAAACCAAAATAAAAATACTGCCCCATAGGTGCAATCTTATAATTCTGATGCAACATTTGATTATCAATGTTTTCAATATACTTAGTCACGGAACTGCCTATGTAATCTCTCAAAAGTAAATTTTTAATTTCAGACCAAGATTCCATCATTTCCTTGATATTATCAATGGAAATAATCTTTCCGTATTCGTTTATTTTACATCTGATCCAGTCATACCTGTACATAGTTCGTCTTAAAAAATCTTTACTTTTCATCAAGGAACGATCTAATTCCATAAAAATATTATCTATTTCTATCTCAAGTACGTTTAATTGGCGAAACTGGTTCTGTTTTATGTCTAAAGAGTTTGGATCTAATTGGATATTGCTATATTTGCCTGTTGAGATATTCTCGACAAGATATGTAAGTTCGTAGCGATTCGTCTGAAAATCGCCATTAATTTCCTTTATCCTTAATTCAGCTTCAAGTAGATATCTCATAACAATTCGTTTAATTACTGTTGTCACATGATGATAGTAATATTAAACTGTTTATTATCTCCTGGTTTCCATATAGTTATCAATCAATGAACCTCTCTTATCATTAATAAATCGATTTATTTGGAATAGTATCTTACCTGTATTTCCATGAATGATATATCCTGTATATTCCCATGAATTAGGAGATTTGTTAATATATACCAGATATTGAGGACATTTTAAGAATTCATCATCAGGAAAACGTTCTACGTTCCGGCAAATTCTTGAATCCGTAATATCCACATTCAGTTCTAGCCGAAACAAAGTAATCAAATTTTCAATTGTGAATTTGTATAGGGCATCATAATCATCTGATAAAACAAAATTATTAGGTGTTTCACAATTATACTTTTTCAAAATTGCGTCATAAAAAGAAATTTCATATGACTTTATAAAACCATCGGGATCATAATACCCACTATACAAATATCCTGAATTGGGGCGCTTTCGTTCATCAGTATATCCTTCAATTTTTTGTTCATCAGAATCATACCATACAATTTGTCTGACATTCATATCATATTTGTCAATAAAATGATATTCATCTCCATCTTTGTATCGATTAAAGATAGAAATATTGAATTTTTTTGGTACTTTGAAATCAATTTGATCAATCATGATAATTTTTTTAGAAGATGATGAATCATATTGGTTTATTGATAAATCTATTTTCTCACTTGTATGTACTATTGTTCTACCTTCTTTATTACTACAAGCCAATAATAGAAGTAGCGCGATAATATATATCTTCATTTTATGTGAATTTCTTAATTATATCCCATTGCCATTTCCAAGTAGTAATCATAGAACCAAACCGATAACTCATTATATTATCCGTCGCATTTTGGGGATCATAATGTCCATGAGGATAAATATATTTTTTATATTTTGTCGTAATGACTGGTTCTCCACTTAGTTCACGGTGTGTATGCCAAAGCCCATATCCATGTAGGGATTCATGACCTATAACTTGAGGATTGTTATTTCGTTCTGGAAATAGTACGAGATTTTTTACACCTATTTTTTCTACTTGTCCGGCTGTGCCATCATAAGTCGTAATTCCAAAAGCAAATATGGGAAAACAATTTTTATATGCTGTATTGTTGGGGTTTTCCATGAATTTTTTTCTTAGGTAGATAAACATACTTCCTCTATCCGCATCTTCATTTAATTTTCCTTTTGAGTCTATATATTTCCCTTTTTGAAGAAAATTCGGATCTTTTGATACATCCATAACAATATCAGTACTGCCAGTTGCAGTTTTTCGTTTTGAGTATATGTTAGGCTTTATCAATGCCTGATAAAGCGTTCTACACATTTGTTCTCTTTCTGAATCTGCAAAACTTCCTTTTTGTATTTTACCGGCAACATTTGTTTTTACACATACAAATACAATTTCAACTTCTTCTCTGTGTATTGCGGAATTTGGACGCAGAATTAATCTTCCTGCAAGTGTCTTTTGAGACTCCTGTTCCATTTTTGACTTGAAAAATGAACCTAAAGGGTAAGCATAGACATTTATCTCTTGTTCCTGATTAAAATCTTTGTTGCATTGAACCGTTATTGATCCCGCAACTGTTTGTTTGCATTTTTTAGTTATTGGGATTAAATCAGACGTGTCTACTGTAAATAATTCTTTATTATATGAAAACTCAATCTTTTCTATATCTTCATCAATTTCAATTAGCACACATAGCTTTGCCTTATAAGTCGGTTTAGGAGTTATTGATACCTTATCACTATATGCTTTGGAAAAAAGATTGAGATAAGGAACAAAGTACTTTTCTCTTCCGGCTAACCAAGGAGCAGTAAAAGGACGTCGTCTGATATAAATTTTTTTATATTCATTCTCTAGTTTTTTATAAGCTTCATCCTTGGATAAATCAGTCTTCCCATTTTTAAAACCACCTTGAATAATATCTTTATAAGGGGGGTCTACCGCTTGTAGCTCATCAATCCGTAACCAGTCAAAACCAAACGAACCGTCATAGTCATGGTCTGTACGAAATTCTACAATACAAATTGGGTCTATTTCATCTTTATATAAAAAAGACTCGAAAATATCATATACAAAACTGTTGTATGCCATAACTTTCTACTTTTATCCTTTACTGACTCTAGCATCATCTGCTCCCTGTAGCAACGCTTTTGAAGCACTTTTCAGTATAATGTCACCTTTAAAGGTTTCCATATCAATATCTCCACTCTTACAATTGAAATTTTTGCCAACATTTAGCGTCAATTTATCGCTTATTTCTTCTTCCAAGTTTGTGGATGATTGTTTTATATTTTTGCCAACATCAATATTTACACTGTCTTTAACATTGACATTTGTATTTTCTTCGACATTAATATTCAGATTTTTTGAATTTAATGTCATCGTTTCACCTGCCGTAATCGTCACATCCTTATTTGCAGTAATGAAAATATTGTCACCGGAAGTATCTATTTTTATAGTATTCTTTTTTCTATCCTCAATTGTAATTCCCCATTCTCCTCCTTCATCATCATTAAATTCAATAAGATGTCCGCTACGAGTAATAATACTTTTAACGCTATTTTTAGATTTTCCTCCTTCTCCATTATTTCCATGGAACATACTTCCTGATACATAAGGACATGAAGGATTCCCTAATTCAAAATCGATTAATACCTGATCGCCCGTCTCTGGAACAAACACAAAGCCGCGATTCTTAGCTACAGCCTTACTCTTACCAGCATCCAGACTGCGCACCCGTATCCAATTTGTAGTCTTATTCTGTTCCTCCTGCCATACAAACTGAACTTGAACACGCCCCTGATTCTCCGGGTCGGCATTACTGATTACTTTTGCAAGCATCGGGTGAGCTGCTGGAATTACAATGTTATTTACCGGGATTCGTTCCATACTAGCCGGAATGCCTTCAAAAGTATTGGAATAAACACCATTCTTATCAATCTCATGGATTACTGACATCACCCTATATTGTCCCAAATCCCGACGGTTACACATGGAAGCAGGTATTTTGACCGCAATAGGTTCGCCAATACGTACACGACAAGTCTTACTCTTACCTCTCAGCCATACCAAGGAAGCCGTATCACGTCCCTTCTCAAACTCCAGAAGACGGTTCATGTGAACCGGATGACCGACTACCGCTTTGTTATATAAAGTAGTGGGAGATTGATAAATGGATTCGGACGTACGAATTGCATTTGCCAGATAGGTATTGATACCGTTCACACCGGCACTGTCGTCTGCATAAAGAGGACGGTCATCCTCCGCCATATAGTCGTGACGTGAATAATGGAAAGGAGTGACACAAGAACCGAAGCTGACCTTTTCCAAGTCAACATCATACGTAACCGTCTCATTCTTGTCCTTTTGTGGATTCCCGAAATGTAATTTCTGTCCGTCATAATAGAACCATTCGCCGTATTGGTAGGCTATTCTACGAAGAAACTCATATCCGGTTTCTTCGTGCATCTGAATATAAGGAATCTGTTCATTGAAAAGGGGCTTGTTTACAATCTCCACCCCATTGCCATAATTCTTCACCACCTCTCCGACAATGGCCGACAGGGTATAATCCATAAAGGAGTCCATTGTCTTTCCGGATTCAAGCAGAATAGTAGGACTGCATCCCCTGTAATGGATAGTACCGGAAACCCCTCTCTCGCCATCCATTCCGATTTCGGTGATGATGCCCTTGAAGATGCTTTCATCACCGCTAATCACATGTTTCATGCGGATTACCACACTCTGACCCTGCATGGCAATCATGCTTTCACGCTCGTTGTACCAGATATTCTCTCCAGGCAGAGGGGGACACAACACACCAATATCAAAAACATGGTGCCCGTTGAACACCTGTTTGAGATAAATTGTAGTGAACTTACATTCACTGCCACCTATAGAAACAGTCGCTTCCACTTGATTCCAGTCAGTCATGATAATCCTTTTTTAAGTTTTAATTTATAAATAAGCATCTATACCGAGATGAGATGCCTTAGATGGCTCGTTGGAAATGACACATATATGTCCGGAACTCACAACATCCAGTTTTATCCTTACTTCCATATCTGCGGCAAAAAGCATATCAATCAATTCAAGTAGTATGCATCTGCTTTTTCCATTGTCAAGAAACTCCGGTATACGGTTACGAGGAATGTCATGGACAGTGACACATGCATCGTATCTGCCGCTCCTGAACTCTGAGCCAATAACAAGTGTCTCTCCCAAACGTGCCTGTCCGAATGCCGGAAAACTATCACACTTTTTACGACTCAACATATGAGACAGGGTGACAGGTAATCCAAGTATCAAAGAGAGCACTTTGGTAATTTTACGCTGGTCCCCACGAATCTTGTGAATGATGGGAATGATTCTCATAAACAAGGCGGCTTGTTCCAACGAAAGTTTTCTGATTATCGGCCAGTAAGCAGTGAACACATTCGTGAAATCCGGATACACATTTTTTCTATCGACCCGGCGTTCGAGCAATTGCATCTGTACCAGCGTCCGGTCTATTTCATCCTCAAATACAGAAAAGAATTTCCGTATTTCCATCTCTTCTTTCCGATACTGCCTGACCTGATTGACAACCTTCTTTATGTCCGTGGAATCCAACAAATCAATGCCCAAGAAAAACACTCCCTCCGGCAATACATCATAAAGTCCTTCCCGGTTGACATAGATACGCAAACAATCGTTTATCTCGTCATCAGGGCTATATTCAATTCTGACACTTTCTATATCTTTTCCGACTTTCATACGGGAATCACCCAAACGGGTTATCTGTATGTTGTCAGGACTGACGCCTTCCTCAATTAAAGTAGCTGCAATTATTTCCGCCAGATAATCCGTATCCAGCGAATTGATTGACGAAAGAGAACTTTCAATATGTAATAAACCGTTCTTTCCCATTACGAAACAATTTGAGTAAATATACGATAGTTGAAATAATCCGGTGAACGGGCGACGAGTTTGGTTTTCAATTCGTCGATAAGCAATGGAATTTCCCTTTCCGAACCAGTGCGTACAGACAAGTGAACATCAATCGATGAAATCAACCCTTCACCCGGTTTTTCACTGACCATCACTCCCGGCTTGATGTCAACAGACATCACCAGACCGGAGAGTTCCTTGCAACAGAAGTTTATGATATCTGCCTTTGTATAGATCCGGTCACGAGTGGTAAGAATATATTTGTATATATCAAACCGGTTGGTGGATGCCGGAATGCTTTTTCCCCCTCTTGTCGTTGTCAGGAAATAAACCTGCCGTTTATCAATACTGGAACTATTTTGAGGTAACAATCCCATACCTACGGGCAAACCGTTGGCACGTTCACAGATTGTCGTATAGTAGGATATATATAACTTATCCGCATTTCCCGGTAAATCAGCAAGCAGGTATGACAATGAACCGACAGCAGACTGGATATTATTAATTATTCGCTCCATGCTATTCAACAGTCTGTCCATTTCTTGTATTTCATCTGAAAAAGTATCTTTCTGCAATGATGCGATGACAGCTCCCCGACCTTGTAAAAGGTCAAGCACCCGGTAAAGATACTCTTTTATATCACGGGAGTTCATACGCTCGCAACCACCATAGCGAACTGCATAGGTTGCACCTTTTTTCTCTGAGCCTCCATTGAACGGAATTTCAGTATATAACCGGTTCTGTGCATCCATTACAGAGTCCACGGAGAAAAAATACTCCTGTTCGCTTGTTGTCAATGGTACGACAGCGGTCAGGTCATTGACACTTGCAATCTTCTCATTCAGCCGTTTGTTTTGTACAACAACGGCATTGATACTGACTTTCAGCTCTTCCAAACAGTCTGGGGTAAAGTTAGAGGGAAAGTCAACCCGGAACCAGTAAAGAGGATTCAGTTCACCGGAAGACAACATATCTTCCATATAATAATCTTTCAATTCTTCGGGGAAAAGCGACGCTTTTTCCTGAGAAAGAATGATTGGAGTAGTGATACGAATAAACTGGTTATTGTATATGGAAAGAATGTCCCTGTTAATCTCTTTTTCTATATCACAGATAGAAAACAGACTTTCCGGCTCATCAGTTTCTTCTTCCGGAGGAAACCCTTGCATAGCAGTAAGTGGTTGTCCGTTCAAACTCCATTTGGCATACGCCAACATGGAATAAAGGGACTGTTTTTTCTCACGGTAAGGAAGCTCGAAATAGAACGACAAATCATCCAGTTTATGTATTTCCGGAGCAAGTTGTAGCCCGATCCAGGCAGTACGGATGAATTTACCCCTCATCTCATACGGTGCATGATATATCAATTCTTTGGTCATAGTACTATCCATATTGAAAATATCACCGTTGCATATCATACGGCAGACATCTCCGGCATATATTTCCGTTCTACGTAAAGGATAGAAACTATATTCCTCTACTATCTGTCCTTTGTTTCTGGGAATATCCGCAAAGAAACCGGAATCGGTATCTATTGTGTATTTCGGTATATCCCGTGGAAAGGCATGGATGACACTGTGCGCCGGACGTACACTTACCAAAATGTCTGGAGTCAGCATATTGGCTATTTTATCCAATATACGATGCTGACTTGTTTCTATATCGTGAGATAAGCCAAAGATTTCACTGGAAAGTGCTTCAAGAAGAATCTTAACCAAAGGATCAAGGTTCTCTACTTTCTTCACTCCCCAATAGTTCATCGCATGGCGATACATGCGGTTCTTGATGACTTCTTTACTATAATTTTGAGTGCTCATTTAATAAAACATTTTAAATTCATTCTCACCATTAGGTATGTAAAGCATGATATTTTTACTTGTGATGGTATTTACTTTTGCATCTTTAGCTTCTTTCGATCGATAATAATCTACGCGTAATACTGTCTTCAAATCATCCCTAGCACGTAATTGTACCAATTTATTATCGTGACAAAGAACCATTTCATAGTCTTGTATAGGAAGGACTTTTCTATCTAAAACCCCATCAATGTTAAAGAAAACTTTAGCCCCTTTTGAAAATTCAGAATAATCTTCCTTTTTTAAGTATATCATTTCGGCTTCATACAATGTAACATCAGCAGTCTCTCTTAAAAAAGTATATAAATCACAATCTATTATCCATCTTTGTATTTTATGGTAATAATCGACTACTTTTTGTTCCAAATTCGGAATAGTAGATAAATCTTGCGCATTCTTTAATCTATCACTATAATCAAAAGGAAGTTTAGCTGTAAAATAAGACTTTTCTTTAAAACATTTTAGTTGCTTTTCTCCTATATTTGTTGGCAAATTTAAGCTTTTACCCAATTGTATAGCTTCACTTAATGGTTGTTCTTTGTTTTTTAAGTAGTATATTTTTACATCAACCCATGCGCCGTTATTTAAAAAGACATCATTTTTCATAGGTAAGACTTCGATGCTATAAGAAAATTCACCACTACTTCTCAAATAAGCATTGATAGGAAGCAACATTGTTTGTCCTTCATCTTTAACAAATTGATGTCCCATCAAAATATCATTAACAGAAACCAAAACTCTACATGCCTGTTTGTTTATTTGAATATAATACATAGGGTTAACAGAGTAGGACTTCATTAAAGAGGCCTGTTCTTCTAAAAAATGTTCGATTTTCATATCCATATTTTTATTTTTGTGATTATTAGCGACCTGTCCTTTGCAAAAGAACACTAAAGCAAAAGAAATAAGCAAATAAATAGACAAATGTTTCATCATTATTAATTTTATTATTAGGTAAAATAATATTTTCCTTCAATCAGTGGTTTATCAGGTTTAAAAAATGTTTTTTCACAGCCAATAGAAGCATTATGTAATGTATTATTATCATCAGAGTCATCTTTTATGCCAATATAAGCTTCACCTGATATAGACAACGTAATACCTTGAAAACTAATTTCGGCTCCTATATAATACCCATTACTGTTTTCATATCCAACAGAAGTTACAATATCGAAACTTGTTTCTCCTTTACCAGTTATCCCAGCACCAACTGTTGCAGTAGCTTTATTACCAGTAATGGTAACAATTTTAAATTTTACGTCAGCTTTTATACTTAATTCAAATCCTAATCCCACACTCCCTTTAGATTTTAAAGCAAACTCTTTAGACTCTTCAGAAAAAACAAACTCACCAGAAACTGTAACTTCACCAAATGCAATAATATAACAGGCTATGTCTGGTTCAAATTGTGCATGTCCTAGGCTCACAAACTTCACCGTTTTTTTTACTAATTCTAATCCTTTCTCTAAAAATGTAACTATAGTTCCATATGGAGGGATCTTTTCAGCACATGCAAGTACATCCACTTTCCCCTCCGCTTTTATCAGTGGATCAAAACCTAAAGACACCACTCCAGTTTGTATGATATTATTTTTTACCCCATAATCAAATTTCCATCCAGCACTTATAAAAAAAGTTGGACTAGAGAAAGACAATGTAAATGGTGCTTTATTCATAACGGGAATATCCCTTGCTTTCACTTTTGCAACATCACAACCTGTTAGGCTTTCAAGACCTTTATATACCATATAAAAGGCATCAAATATTTTTTTTACAGGTTTTTCTATTTTTCCCGAAAGTTCAGCCGTTTCACCATCATTATAAGTTGCAGCTATAGACCATTCGAATAACAATTTACCTTTTTTTAAGTGCCTATCTGCACCCAACTTTTGAGCTTCTTTATAATATTGTTGATAACGTCCATATTCATTGCTCATGTTGGTAAAAGACATTCCATAATCTTGATTTGACAACTTTATTGTAACGCACCATTCTATATCTGGATATATTTCTATAGGTATTTGTGACCGATATCTACATGTTTCAACACAGCATATACCTTTTTGAAGAGGAGGATTAAAAAGGTAACTAAAAAGTTCGTCTATTGAATATTGATAACATGTTACAATTTCGAAGCTACCATCCGAACTTATAGGATATAAATATCTACCTGAGCTGTCTTTCTCAATATTAGTATCTTTTGAATTGTTACATATAAAAGGTTTATTTGTAATACTCAATGCAGCTTTATTATACCGATGTTTTTCCAATGTACAAGCAAGTACATAATAATTCAATAATTTGAATTTTAAATTTCTCTTTCCTCCGATTAAAGCAACAGTATTTACCACCGAAGTATTGACAGTTTCATCAAAAACAGTCAAAGTTAGTAAATCTGCATCACGCTTATTAAAACTTACAATGATTTTAGAATAACGACAAGGATTATAATTACTTTCCCGAATGCTATTCTCTCCAACTAACGCAGGCTGTACTTCACCTTTTATATCATTAGGATCATATGTAAAATCATTCTTCACATTAAGTTGTAACTTCTTCGTTATTTGTTGATGGGGTAAAAAAATGAATAGTTCTACCTCAATCTTTGCAACAGAACCAACTGGAATCTCATAAGGTGTAAACCAAACGATAAAAACCATACGGTTTTTATCCGCCGGTGGCAGGCTTGCAGCAAATGTGTTTTTAGGACGGCCATTAATATAGACTTTAAAGTATCCATTAAGAATATGTCCATTACTTCCCGCAATCTCTACAACAGCCAGAATCGGATAATTAACATTTATAACAGAAGAAGGAGATAATTTTATTTTTGTCTGTTTATCATAAAAATAAAAATCTCTAATCATGATACTAGTACAGAAAGGAACAAATTTGAAAGGGACAGCATTAATATCCCCTTCGCCAATTTCTTCTTTCACAACTTGTTTTACAGTACTGAAATTCTCATTAATTGCTATTGGCTGTAAATCTAAATTCAAAGTTTGCTGTTTACCACAATAGTCATTCGATAATGTAACTTCAACTACATTCTTCTGTGTTTTCTTGATTACACCATTAATTCTCCACAGATAAGAATATTGTCTATCAATAGGCCCTATTGCAGAACATAGTAAATTTATATCCTGAAAAGGTGGTACATTCTTGTAATTACCTCGTTCATACAAGATTCGAGCTGTTCTACTGTTATCTTCATTTTCCATAAAATATCTGCTTTAGATTTCTGAAAGTGTAATCTTGCTCTCATCCTCTTGAATATTTCCCAAAGGGCATAAGGTTGCCATTATATCTTCTTGTGCTTCATCTAACATATCTTTTGTTATAGTAGCAACTTGACCATGGAAGGCTATACATATTTTGCCTGGAACGGAACATACGTTGCAAATTCCTTCGGATTCTTCAGTCAACATTTTCAAATTTCCTTCAGTGACATCTATATATTCGTGTACTTTAGTCCACTTTACATTCGCCATGCAAGGAGGCTTGGGGGCTGGAGCAGTATATTTAGGATCATTACATATACCAAAATTCATATTAGCAACAGTACAGTCTTTGTCTGTTGCAACTACCTTTCCTCCATTCACCTCCACCAGCGTTTGACTAGTGATTATTAGAGGAATTGCTGTGCCCGGACTATTATTAGCCATTGATTGGCTACAATAAACCGTCGCTCCTTTACATGCAATATGTTTCTCACTCATAGGACTTTACTTTAAGTTAGTAATTTATGCAACCATGATTTTTTTATATCGCCATGATCATCTCTTAACCGATCAATATACACATCCTGTATTGCCTCTGTCGATTTTTCAGAAAGATAATAAGCAGTAACAACAATATCCATTATATTTGATTCTCCATTCTTTAGAACAAACGCACCTTCAAGCGATTTAATATTATGATATTCAATATCTAAAGTATATTTGATATCACATACCCCTGATAAAGTCCGACCTTCTGGTGCTAAAATATTATTCTGCTCATTCTTAATCAATTTATGTAAGCATATTTCATCGGACAGTGAACCATTTTCACGTACGATAAGATCCTTATTCTTTTCACATTCCCTGACTGAACTTTGGCATGTAAATTCTACAGGATCATCAAATGGCAATACTGGAATACATCGCTTTATCATTTTTTCTGGTACTATGCTTGTTTCATACATAAGTCCGAAAAAAAGACTAATGAACAAATCTTTCTCAACCAATAGGCTTATATAATCTGGGTTATTAATTTTATCTTCTAACAAAGAAATATAAAGCTCACTTCCTTCACCGACAAAACGCTTTTCAATATCATACTTTTTCTCTAACCACCTCTGACGTATATCATCATTCCTAACCATATGACACAACCCTTTATTATTAGTAAGTAAAGTGATAGGATATATTATCTTACTGCATTCATTTGCCAGTTCAAAGATATGTTCATCTGGTTCAATGCCATTAATCAATAGATTATCACGCGTTATTCGGAAAGCATGTAAATCATTAGAAATATTTCCAGCAAACTGCACCTTCTCTTCAAATTGAATACGGCAACTTACTTCAGGTTTCTTAATATGGATATTAATACCATATGTACCTGTTAATAACTGTGGATTATATCTTAAAGTGATAGATCTGGACATAACAACTATGATAATTTTATTTTTTTCGTACCACTTTGTGTTATAACCTGTTTCTTGGATATTAACACCAAATCTTCTTTTACACTTCTAACATTGACTTTATCAGAAGTACTATCAAGTTCTTTAGATACAATTTTGGTCTTATTATCAATAATAGCACTTAAGTCCTTAGCAGCATTTAATATTGTTTCAGATGCTCTGGATTCAATGTTTGTACTAGTGCTGTTTATCAATTCTGCCGCATCAAATGATATAACTTTAGAAGTTAATTGTATCTTTTCTTGAGCTTCAATACAAATTGTTTTATTTACTGTATCTAAAATAATTTTATTACTATTTTTATCTCGAATAGTTATACTTTCTCCGTTTTCGCTATCATCAAATATAATTGTATGACCACTACGTGTTATTATACTTTTAATGTTATTATTAACTTTTCCACCTTCACCATTTTGGCGATGGAACAGACTTCCAGAAACAAATGGACGTGAGGGATTATTTAGTTCAAAACCAACTAAAACTTGATCCCCTTTTTCTGGAATAAAAACAAAACCTCTATTTTTAGATACAACTTCACTACTTCCTGCATCAAGACTCCTTACCCGTATCCAGTTAGTTGTCTTATTTTGTTCCTCCTGCCATACGAACTGAACCTGCACACGACCCTGTTTCTCTGGGTCAGCATTACTGATTACCTTTGCAAGCATCGAGTGAGCTTGAGGAATAACAACATTATTTACCGGAATACGCTCCATACTTGCCGGGATACCTTCAAATGTGTTGGAATATACACCATTCTTATCTACCTCATGGATTACAGACATCACCCTATATTGTCCCAAATCCCGACGGTCACACATGGAAGCCGGGATCTTGACCGCAATAGGTTCGCCAATTCGTACACGGCAAGTCTTACTCTTACCTCTCAACCATACCAAGGAAGCCGTATCACGTCCCTTCTCAAACTCCAAAAGACGGTTCATGTGAACCGGATGACCGACTACCGCTTTGTTATATAAAGTAGTGGGAGATTGATAAATGGATTCGGACGTACGAATTGCATTTGCCAGATAGGTATTGATACCGTTCACACCGGCACTGTCGTCTGCATAAAGAGGACGGTCATCCTCCGCCATATAGTCGTGACGTGAATAATGGAAAGGAGTGACACAAGAACCGAAGCTGACCTTTTCCAAGTCAACATCATACGTAACCGTCTCATTCTTGTCCTTTTGTGGATTCCCGAAATGTAATTTCTGTCCGTCATAATAGAACCATTCGCCGTATTGGTAGGCTATTCTACGAAGAAACTCATATCCGGTTTCTTCGTGCATCTGAATATAAGGAATCTGTTCATTGAAAAGGGGCTTGTTTACAATCTCCACCCCATTGCCATAATTCTTCACCACCTCTCCGACAATGGCCGACAGGGTATAATCCATAAAGGAGTCCATTGTCTTTCCGGATTCAAGCAGAATAGTAGGACTGCATCCCCTGTAATGGATAGTACCGGAAACCCCTCTCTCGCCATCCATTCCGATTTCGGTGATGATGCCCTTGAAGATGCTTTCATCACCGCTAATCACATGTTTCATGCGGATTACCACACTCTGACCCTGCATGGCAATCATGCTTTCACGCTCGTTGTACCAGATATTCTCTCCAGGCAGAGGGGGACACAACACACCAATATCAAAAACATGGTGCCCATTGAACACCTGTTTGAGATAAATTGTAGTGAACTTACATTCACTGCCACCGATAGAAACGGTCGCTTCCACTTGATTCCAGTCAGTCATGATAATCCTTTCTTAATAAATTCTATTTCGACATTTCGTATTCAGAGTTCCAAGAGGCTCCCTCTTCACCCTTCGTTCCATCCAACTTAACGACAAATTCTTTTGCCGGGAAGAACGGTATCATATTTATATCCAAATATATACGGTCTTTCTTTACCGGGTCGCGTTCAAACCGCTCGATGCTATATTTCTCAATCAGTCTATCCGGTCCCTTGATGCTATCCAAGAAACGGATCATCTGCTGGCGCAAATCTTTCTCCGATTTGCTTGTCCAGTTCTCAAAAGCCCTTCGGTTCAGGAAGTCAACGAGCACTTTTGCCACGTAATCGAATACACGAACGACAGAGTAAGTCTGTAATCCCAAATTGTCACCGTTGAAAAGGGATTTACCGGAGAACGCCATCACCTTCTTGTATTCGTTGACCAACGGGATAAGCCCCATCTTTTCCAATTTGGATATTTCACTCTTTTTCAAGGGAAAGACAACAGCATCCACTCCATCAAGTGCACCATATTTCTTACCGGCAGTAATCTGCGACATAAGAGAGCTATACACTTTGCCTGACAATGCCGATGACGGAGAAATATGCAAATCTTCCTCTTCTCCCAATTCCGCATACTTAGCACGACCGATCAGCCAGTTACAAACCAATGATGTATTACTCTTAAAACCGTCACCGCCAGACATATTAGACTCGTAGAACATTTCAATCACATCGTCCGGCTTTTCAAGGTCAGCGAAATCAGAAAATAAGAACACTTTGTTGCTATAAGCAATCTTCGCCCATTTCTCCACAACCTTGTTGGAACCAAGGAATCCCGGAACAACAAGAAGGGAGTAGTTATCCCTCAAATCGAGTTTGTCATAATACTGTTTCAATTCTTCTGCCACAGCATCAATGAAAATCGGATTATCCAAATCGGTAACCTGTTCCAGTGAAGCGTTCATAATTGAGATATTGGTAATCTTATCCTGTCCGGTGTTATCATAGAACGACTTTACCTCTCTATAAGCACGTTCCAAGTCCTTAACTGTTTCGGCAGCAACCAACTGGTTTGTGGCAAGCAAATTGGAAACTTCGTTTACTTCTGAACTACAAGCGGACAGCATTTCATCAATCGTGCTGTTCTCTTCCAACATATCAATCCATAGGTCCAGTGTGCGCAACAGATTACGCCTGTCTTCCTTTTTGTCTTCGTCTTTCAGATATATACTCATTCTAGCCTTCCGATCCGGATTCAGGTTCTGCACCCTGTCAATCGCTGATTCGAGAAAGCTGAAACCGCCGAACCGGGACAGTTTACCCAAATTCTCTTTCAGCGTATCCTGTGAGAAATGTTCCTGAACAGCTTCATGCTTTTGTGCCAATTGCTGTGTTTCTGTCGCTTTAGCTCCTTGTTCTACCATATTCCTTTCATTTTATATTATACTGTAATTACAATGACTCTTCCACCTGCTTTTTCAACTCTTTCAATATAATCAGCATAGCCGCCTTTGTATCATTGTTGGCAATAACACGCTGCAATACCTTGTTCGAGCGAAGCTGTTTGACCACTTTTTCATAAAATTCCTTGCGTATACTCAGATTGTTAAGAAAAGGACTCCGCTGGGTCATACTTTTGACAGAAAAGTCCCCCACATTGCCAAACTGAAAGTTTTCTGTTACATCCTGCCCTTCCTTATCCTGGAAATTAACATCAATATTCGGATCAAAATACTTGAATACATCTTCTATTGTATACAAATGATCTACAATTTCCGGAACACCGGGTTCTTCAGCAGTCATTTGGTTTACCATCAATGTACGATTGCCAGGAATATCGGCAATACCTTCATTGGCCTCCTGCTCTACCGCATTACCGCCAATACCTATATAATCATCTATCATAATTCAGATTTGTTACTTAATTTCTATTTTGAGAAAACTTTTATTTATCCGTACTTATTAAAAAAGAGATTGCCCATATTGCACGTCTTACTGGAAAACTTTATAGAACAATCTCTTTTTACATTTTTCAAGTCCGGCTTACTTAGCATCCGGCCAGTCTTGTTCAAAGACAGCACCACCGATGGTCAATTTCTGAGCCGAAACCTCGAATTTGATAACCATAGGCTTTTTGCCTTCAACGTCAGCTACTTCCTGAAAACGGGTAATATAACCCTTTTCCCATTTCAACTCTTTCATTACAGATTCTTCATCCCCTTTCTTGTACACTACAGTACCTTCGTGAGGCTTGAACTGACTGACCATGTTTTCGATGATGGTTGTGTCTTCTGTTGATTCGATGGTAATGTTAATGATACCGCCATACAGATGGGAAGCCGGACGTCCTTTGGCATCAACATCTCTCTTGATTTCGTAACTCACAAAGCGGATGTCGAACTCTTTTGACTGAAATTTCAATGTCGATTTAAACATAGTATAAATTTTTTGGTGAATAATTTGGTTAACTATCCCGTTTGCGTGAACATTTGCTTTTGAACTTATTGTATCATATTAATCATAATATAAGAAGCCAAATCGCTCCTGTGTCACGCCCTAAAAATAGAGATTTTTCCTTATATAGCAAAAATAATCCATGCTTTTTTATTCATTTTGAAATAAAAATTAAGAGAATCGCTTGTTTTTAGCGTTTTTGTTCTATTTTTGCAAGTAGGACATCCGGATCAAACACGGTTTCCTATAGTTACTTTATATCATAACTGTTAAATCATAATACTTGATTAAATAGAAGAACATGGAAAACGATTTTATAAACAATTTAAGCGAATCTGTAAAGATTGCGATTCGTATAGCAAAATCTATTGCACGGGAATATGCTAATGATTGCTATACACCTTCACATCTGCTAAAAGCACTAATGCATAAAGAAGTTGGACTACAAGGATTCATTCAAAGTCTGGGGAAAGATACCGGATATATTGAAGACTGGGCAGAAGTTCGCATCGAAGAAGCACCCCGGTCTGGGAAAACTTCGGAAATTATGGCAGACAAGCAAATAGCCAATGTATTTGAAGAAGCTGACATCGTGCGACTGAAATTAGGATTACAGGAAATTAACCCGATCTGTGTGCTGGCCGCTCTCACAAAACCGGGTACAGCCTATTCCATTACTCAACTGAAATCTTTTCCTATAAAAGAAGAAGAAATTTTATCATCTGTAGTGGACTGTCAGGATATTGCGCATGATATCGCAGTCGGTATGCCGACATCTGAAAGAGAAAACGAGACGGCAACAGCAGCCCTATATAAATATTGTATAGACAAGACCTCTGAATTCAGAGAGAATGAGATGCACGAAATCGTCTGTCGGGAAAACGAAACTCGCATGATGATAGAAACGCTAGGACGCAAAGGTAAACCCAATGTACTTATTACCGGTGATTCAGGTGTAGGAAAAACTGCTATAGTGGAGGGACTGGCAAGAGCAATTGTAAATGACAAAGTTCCTTCATATTTGAAAGGAGCCGTTATACTGGAATTGGATACGGGCGCTTTGATAGCCGGAGCAAGTTACAAAGGCGAAGCGGAAGACAGACTGAAAAATCTGATAAAGGAACTGCGGAAAGTAGATAAGGCTATCCTATTCATTGATGAAATCCACACCCTGCTCGATCCCAAACAAGGGAACAGCGGAATAGCAAGTATTCTAAAACCGGAGCTGGGCAGAGGAGAACTGACCGTTATCGGTATAACCACTGCCGATGAGTATCGGAAAATTATAGAACCGGATCATGCATTCAACCGTTGTTTTGAAGAACTAAAAATTAATGAACCGGATATTCCATCGGCTGTTTTAATGATTGAATCCGTATTGAATACATACACAGACTTCCACGGACTGGAAGTAACAGAAGAGGCGATACCGGAATGTGTGCGTCTAGCCAAGCGTTATATCAAGGACAGAAGATTACCAGACTCCGCCATAGACCTGCTCGACCGTACACTGTCCGCTGTGAAACTTATTAACGAAACATCCAAAGAATGTATAAAAGAACTGTCGACTGCGCTAAACGAACAGGAAAAGAAGGCAGGCGAAGACGATGATACCAAGCTGAAAGAACTAAAAGGTATTTATCGCTCCATGCAGAACCGACTAAGTCCGGTTCTACTCGGAATGATAACCGAAGATACGCATCCGGAAAATTACGATACATCGGAAGAACTATCCGACTATCTTAAACTGAAGATAGAAACACTTCGCTCCTTTTTATCTGAACCTATCGAGAAAGTCGGATCTCAGGAGGTTGCGGCAGTAGTATCCTACAAAACCGGCATACCATTGGGTAAACTCCAATCGGAAGAGAAAGAGCGGTTGCTCAATATGGAAAATATTCTCAGAAAAAGAGTAGTCGGACAGGATAATGCCCTGAAAGCATTGACAGATGCGATTTTGGAATCCAGATCCGGATTGAACAAAGCCGGACAGCCCATCGGCTCTTTCTTTTTCCTCGGTCCTACAGGAACCGGAAAGACCGAACTAGCAAAGGCACTTGCCGAAGCATTGTTTAATGACGAGAAAGCTATGATACGGTTTGATATGTCGGAGTTCAAGGAGGAACATTCGGCTGCATTGCTATACGGTGCCCCTCCGGGATACGTAGGTTATGAAGAAGGCGGATTGTTGGTCAATAAAATAAGAAGACAGCCCTATTCGGTTGTATTGTTTGATGAAATTGAAAAAGCGCATCCTTCTGTCTATGATATCTTCCTGCAAATCATGGATGAAGGTAAATTACACGACAGATTAGGCAAAGAAGGTGATTTCTCAAATTCTATCGTACTGTTCACCTCCAATGTGGGCAGCGAATGGTTAGCCAATCAACTGGCAGAGGGGAAAAATCCTACTACGACACAATTAATGGAAGTAATGGGAAGGTATTTCAGACCGGAATTTCTAGCACGTCTGTCAGAGATAGTTCCGTTCTCACCTATCGGAGAAGATATATTACTGATGATATTCGATATACAGTTCAGAAATGTTTCAAACCTGCTGGAAAAACAGGGAATAAGCATTCTTCTGACAGAAGATGTGAAGAAATATCTTGCACATAAGGGATTTGACCCTAAATATGGTGCAAGGCAGGTAGCGGGAGTGATACGCAATTACCTCCGAAGACCTATATCCCGGTTGATTATCAGTGGAAAATTATCCAAAGGCGATGTACTGAAAGTGGGTATAGGAGAAAGCGAGGAATTGATATGGGATATAGAAAATACAAAACAATAGATTCTATGATGGATGCCAGACACAATTATCTGTCAATGGTATATTCTACTATGATATACCCCTATTATGCAGATGGAAGGGATTTGTACGAATCACTGGAATGTGAAGGCTGGCACAAACACGGATACGACTTCAGGGAAGTGTACGCATATTCAGTGAACAGAATGGGAAGGTAAGCCAGTCAAAGATTCACAATATAATCTTTAAAGATACGTGTTGCACAGGCTATCGCAAGCATCTGGTAAGCCTGACTTCCGAAAATATAACTGAAGTGAACTTCCCGTTACCTGAAAGTCAGTGATGAAGAATTTGAAAACAATTGACGGAACTTAAAAAATGAAGAAATTATGGAATACTACAAATTTCCACTCAAGATAGGTCTGTTACTGCAAGACGGAAGCAAGTCGCTGCCCAAATGCAGTGAGAAAGAATCTATCGACCAGCACCTGGAACTGCTGTTCACGACCTGTCCCGGCGAACATCGGTATGATCCCCGGTTCGGTTGCCGTATCTGGGACATGGACTTTGAAAAAGTGGCCTCACAAAAAAGCTGGCAAGACCATTTCACGACCTGTCTGACAGAATCAATCACAACCTACGAACCTAGATTAAGCGAAGTAGAAGTACAGGTAACAGTCAGTGATATAACCTATACGGACGATGTAACAGACACAACGACTATCAAGAAAAAGGCGGATGTACTAATCAAGGCTGTACTGAACAGTACCCATGAGAATTGTCGTTTTCGGTTCAGACTATTTTTAGGCCCATTATCAAGTGAATAAATAACTACTCAAACTAATATTATGGAAAATATCTTTGGAAGATTCTTAACTTCATATCTGTTATTTCCTATTATCGCTTTCCTGCTCGGAGGCGTAGTATTCCTTATTGCAAAAAAGAATAAGCTGATGGGAAACAGAAAGCTGATCACTTATGTTCTGGTAACTATCCTGATTCTTATCCTTCCGGCTTTGACCGGATTTTTACAACAGTATTTTATTCCGTACATCTACATAGCCCTACAGCTATTGTATTTATTGCTGGGTTATTATCATCTGAAAGCGATAGACCTGTTTTTGCCTGATTTTATGCAGAAACCTTTCAAATATGAGATTATATTTACTGTAGTGCTCTGTATTATGGGAATGGCATTTTTCTCTTTGGTATTCAACTTATGCAGTGAACTTCAATACGGTTGGTGGGCTTCGACCTGTGTAGTGCCATTCATCTTCATTTCCCTGTTCAGGAAAACATATCGTACGTACCTGGATATACCATTGGAAATTTATAAGATATGGGAATACTCAGATGACAGGAATGTAGCAGATTATAGCAGTATAGATGCATCGGAACTAATATTGGTGAATATCGAATTGTTCAAGCAGATTGGTGACCCTATCCCGTTCCATTTGTCGGTACAGGCTTCCGATACAATGATATTCGGAAACTGGTTCCAACGATGCATAAAGGATCACAGCCGGAAATATCCTATGAGTAGAATTCATTATAATGATAATGAGATACCATACGGATGGATATTTTATACCAAACCATCTTTCTTCATGCCAAGAAAATATATTGATCCTGACCTGTCATTCACAGACAATAAAATAAGAGGAGGATACACCATAATTGCCAAACGAGTAAGAAAAGAAAAGGTATTTAGCTAAAAAGAAAAAAACATTATAATATTATGGAAAATAAAACATTCAACCTGGTTAACTGGGAAGAAGGCATGAGTCTTACTCCCAATTCTTTCAAAATGACTGAGAATTATTTCATCAACGGACAGTGCCTCGGACAAGAGATACACATCACAAACTTTAATTATGGTCTTCTCAAACCATCGAGAAACAATCATCAGTCTATGTGTGAGATAGAAGTAAGTCATTCTGTTACAGATACGATAGAAGTCAGACTGGTACGCTGTCACGGGATAACAACAGGCGGATTTATCATCAATTATGAACCTAACCCGATGGAATACCTAAGCTACAAGGTTCCGGCTGGAGAACTGACAAATGGTTCTTTATCCCGCACTTCTTATTTGAATGTCATTTTCTCGGTAAATCCTTATAACCGTATTCCGACAGGTGAACTGGACAATGAAGTTCTTCCCCCACGATATCCGGAAGTTCGCCCGGAATATAAATTGTATACACTTCCAGTAGAACAAATGCAGAATGGACTTGATCCTTATAGTCTGATAGTGGGACGCATACGTAAGGATGGTGACCGCTATGAAATAGATTACAACTATATTCCACCATGTATGACAATGTTAAGCGACCCTGATCTGACACGCTACTACGGGCGCTTTGGTGTCTTCTTCAACAATATAGAAAAAGCTTCTAAGGACATTGTAGCAAAGGTTGTAAACCGTTCCGACTCATCGACAATGGCCCTCAATATAGCTGAAATCTGTAAGAATATCTTGCAATATTCAGCGACTTCGTATTTCGGTTATAGAAATACGGGGGCATATTGGGCTCCCATACAGGTAATCGGATGTTTCTCAAACCTTGCACACCTGTGCTTCAATACACTTAATTTCATGGAGAAAACTGAAAAAGAGGATGTGCTCAAATATTTTTACGAATGGAGCGACACTACTCCTGCCCAATTTGAAAGCATACTTTCCGAAGCGATTGAAATCAAATATGAACATGATGAAATACGCAGTATGATGCTTATAATTGAGGGATTCCTAAGCAATTTCTCTGAATTGTGGATGATGCTAAGTTCTTTGGAATATATCGGTAAGCATAAAGAAAATATTGTAGTCGGTGAACGAATACAACGCCATGAGAGTGCGACCCGGTCAGACTGGAATTTATTAGACTGACCATATAATAATCATTTAAACGAAATAGTATGAAACCTCTAAATAATAATACAGTAAGGAAAGGATACTTGAGATTCTCCGGTTTTCTGATTATCTGTGTGGCTGTCTCGGTATTCTGTTTCTATTCCTATATGAAAACCGCTTCAACGGAGGTCAAAATGATTATGGCCAAAACAGTAGAATACGACAATATTTATTCCGCCGAACTAAATATGGTTGTAGCAGTGGATTCTATCTACCAATACATGTCACTCATGAACAGTTCTCCGAAAATCAATGACCTTCTGCTGCAAAGTGTGGTCAGCAACCGGAAGATGCAGTTGCAGAACCAAATCAATGCGTTAGACGAAAAGGATTTTCTGCTATACAAAAAGCTGGCAGGAAATATCAATGTTTTTCTAGGCGTGAAGGATTCTATCCGGCTGGCAGAAAAAGAGGAAAGTATAGTACGGGAGGATTTGATGAGATGCGTAAAAGAGAACAGGGAGATATCAAGAAAACTAAAAGTTGGAGGAATTACTTATGAGAGAAAATGAACAACTTTCACAGAACAGGGCTACAATAAACCAACGTGAAAAAACAATCGGATTTGCGTATGTTCTGCTATTATTCCTTGCTGTGTCCATCTGCTGCTGTATGATTATCTTCTGGACAAATTCAGATTTTGACACTACCCGGCAAAAAGATATGGTACTGGTAAAAGTTGAGAAAATCAGGAAATTCCAGGAGTTGCAAAAGGAAAACAAACCTATAGTGGATTCCCTATACAATAGAATATCCAAGCTCACACCAGGTATCAACGCACAATATGAAGAGGAAGATATCAAGTATCTGCTAAACGATCTGAAGAACACATACCAAAACAATGGCTGGGACAACCGGTATAAAGTGTTCATGCACGTAGCCGATTTTTATCAAATGTGGCTGACGGACAGAAAGGAGTTGTGGAGCAAACGAGAGAATATCAGTACTTTCAAAAAAAATCTGGAAGAGTGTGAAATCGGTCTGGAAAGCAAAAAACAAGATTGGCGTTCAGTATTAAAAAAATAATTTGTCATGGGAAAAATTAATAACAGGAAATCCTTTATTATAATAGGAGCCGTCGTACTATGTATTGTCATAGCATACTTAATCAGCCTTTCTCTGAGAGAAAAGACGGTAATTGCCTATATCACTCCCTCAGATATAGAGGTGGGAGATGCGATTCAATATACCGACAGTACCAAGCGGGCGGATATGTGGCTATGGGAATTTGGAAACGGAGATGCTTCGGAAGAACGAACTGGCAGCTACCGGTTCACTCAAAGCGGGAAATATCAAGTACGGTTGACTGTAGACAGAAAATATGAAAAGAAATTCATAGTCAATGTACGGGAGAAAAACAATGATAAGACAGACGAGGAATTGATTAAAATCGAAGCTCCGGACTTTGCCTTGCAGGATGAAATTATCTCCTTTCACGGTATCGGTGATTCCAAAGAATGGAGATGGCAGTTCGGAGAAACAGGAATGGTGGATTCACGGGAGAAAAATCCACTATATGCCTATATGGAACCCGGTGTTTATGAAATTCTGCTGACAACTGAAGATACCCATTACCCGATACGACATACCATACAAATCGAGCCGAATTATCAAAAGAATGATTCTACCGATGTACTTACTCTCGTAGGAAACGATATCAGGGAAAGATTACAGGCTATCGTAGATGGGAAACCATTTAACCTTAACTATAATTATGTACTCAATACTTATCTGTGCGACAACCCGGATGTTGTCGTAACGGTCAATGGTGACAAACATAATGATTTTTACTCCTATTGCCAAGGCTTAAAAATTATTGGAAGAAAAAAACTGATTATTGAAGAGGTTGTTGTGGATATCGGGAACAACAATACAGATGAATGTATCAAAAAACTACTAGTCACGCAATCTGAAAAATATATATCAAAATAATCTGTATCATGAAGACAACTAAAAGGATGTGGAACGGAACATTTACACTACTTTGCACCGGAATGGCTATCATGACTTCCTGTGCTCCGATAAACCGATTCACAAGAATAAAGCAAGTGCCCCGTGAATATATCATGAACTACTGTGGCGGTGAAATAAAAGCTCCAAGTTCCCTACAGATAAAAAATAACCCGTGGATTGTTTTTTCCGACCAGTTGGGAAATATGAGCTACCAAAGCGCCACAGGGAAAAATGAAATGAAAGAACTACAATTTATGGATGCCTTTTTAGTGGTGGGGAAAAAGGGAAACTGGTTGAAAGTCATCAAATACGACCCGACACAAATAAAAAGCCACGGGCGAAGGCTGGGCAACCATAAATCAGCAATCTATTATGGATGGGTTCATAAATCAGACCTGCTGCTAACCAGAAGTTCCGTAACGGATCTTGCTACGGGATTGAAAAATAAACAAATTACCGTATTCTCCGATACTGTTCCGCTGAAAGTTCCAGAGAAATACTTGATAAATGATTCCCTACTGACATTTAAGAATACGGATCTCAGCAAGCCATATACTCAAATACCCATGCACCAGCTTGTTTTCCCACTAAAACAATCAGAGGATAGAAGCAAAACACTGGTTGCCAAAAAGTCTTTTATTTCACCTGATAGTCTGGATACGGAGATATGTGGCTGGGTAAGTAATGCAGTAATAAAGAATATTGGACAACAACTGCATGTTGATGTACGAAGTCTGCCGGACAGTACGTTATGGTTCAAGAATAAGGCCGAAACAGATACGTTAAATTTCAGACGGGCACAACTGATCCCCAGCCAAGAACTGGCACAGATAGCACGTCCACTGGCATATAGTCCGGTAACATCCTATTGCCAAATGGATACTGTCATCCGTTTTAAAACAGGAGCATTCATGCCGGTGATAGACAAACAGGAGAATTTTGTAGTGAACGTAAACGGTAATCGTATCTATTACAATCAGTTCAAGGAAATAGAAAAAGATCTGCAAAAAATCAATGTCGTATTTGTTGTAGAAGGTAATGAACTGGCTGTAAAACAATTCCCGGAAGTAGTCAATGTTATACAGGGATTACAACCCTTATTTGCCAACCCTAATGACGGTTTCGATTATAAATTCGGTTCCGTACTGGCTTTCAACGAGAAAGGGAATAGTGAAAATCCGAAAGTACATCTGACAAAAGACTATATGCAAGTGCTGAACTTTTTGTCTGCCAAAAGCAATAATGCAAAACAACTGGTTGCCACTGGCGGGAAAGGAAACTGGAGTACTCTGAGAACTGCTGTCAATCTATTTAAAGACCACAAAAAAGAAAGTAACCTGATTATCCTTATCGGTGAAACCGGAAACAATAGTGAATGGGCTGATTCAACTCTGGTTAACCGTATGGCCGAATATAATTGCAGAATATTGGGATTTCAACTTTTTGGTGGAAATCCGGACAAGTTCAATAACTTCGTTCTGCAAGTAGAAAATATGATTGATAACTATGCGGTTAAAATCAGTCGCCAGAAAAGAGAAATCATCGTATATGCAGATCAACTGCGTAAATATCATGAATACAGAGAAGTCAATAAAAATGTTTATTGTTTGGACTTTCCCAACAGAAGCATGACACAAGGATGGGTGGTCTTTCCTCAAAAACAGGAGAATTTACCTCTTGAAGGGCTGGCATCATCAGTAGATACCCTGTTACAACAAGTAAAGGAAGATAACAGATTGCTAACGCAAAGTTTGTATAAGGCATTTAACGAAATAGGCAACTTCCGCAACAGAGAGGATTCGACATTAGTTGACTATTTCCAAATGCAACCATCAGGGATTAAATCTTTGCCAGAAGCATTAAGAAACGCTGAACCGGAATGGTATCTGCCCGCACAACCGGTCGTGTTACATGATTCAGTATCACACTTGCTGGAATACCGATTACTTGTGACGGAAGCTGAATTTAAGAGAATACGCAATTTTATAAATGCCCTCTCTCAATATGAAGTGGATTATAAATATGAAGCACAGAAAAAAGAAAAAGAGAAAAAGAGAAAAATTTGCGACTGTCCGGAAGACGAGGTAGTGCTCAAAGATACAAGGTTATCTGCTGCCGAGATGAAAGACAGTCACGAGTATGCTTCTACAAAAAAAGTAAGAGCCAATCTCTTTGCTCTTTATTATACGTATATAAACAATGGTAAACTGTGTAGAATCAAGTATAAGAAACTAAAGAAAATGAGTATGGCCGAAGCGCAAAGGCTTATTACTACTTGTCCAACGGACAACCCATTTTTAAAAGCCTTTACGGTAAACGACCTGAAGAGAAAGAAACACTTGGTGGATGAAACACTGGATATGCTTGTGGAATATTTTAAATCTAAAAAGTCTGCATGGGAAGAGGCTGCCGGAAAGGGATTCACTTCCAACGGACAAACATATTACTGGATCAGCAAGGATATGCTACCATAAAAATATAGATATATAAATCTAATACAAAACGATATGAAAGAAGACCTTTTTATCTCCATTATGCAGAAATATGGAATTGAAGATAAGGTAGTTATACAAAAAGCTTATCAAGATATTCTGCATAATATAACACAGGAACGGCAAATAGCAAAAGAATGCAAGTCCAATCTGGAAAAAATGATTGGTAAACTAAGCAGGGATATTCTAAATTTCCAATATGTTGTCAGTAAGCCTATTTTCTTATACAAAAATTGTCTGGAAAGTAAGTGCAAACAGAATCAGGATATTTATCTATGGCAGTTCATTGATAATATCAATATGTATGCTTCATTTCTGGAAAGCCGGATGAACGGAGCTTTTCGCATAAAAATTGTAGGTAATGATATAAAAATAAGTCTGATTAAGGAAAGAAAGAAAATGGCAAGTATAGCGGCAGATGCCATAAATAACAGTATTTGTTGTGATGTGAAATATGATGCAATTACCGGATATTTTACCATAACCACCAATATTACAGATGGTAGATTTTTTGAACGGCAGGGCATCAGTTATTATCCAAGAGAAGCCGATGCCAGAAAAGCTGTCTTTTCAGGTGTGATGAAAGATAAGAAAATTAAATTCAATCTAACAATAGGCAAAGAAGAAATACTGACGGATTTTGACATATTGATGGAACAAAAGAATGAAGAAACAGGTATAAGTCAGATTTTACGTGCCTCTGTTAATAAAGCTAATAAAACTTATAATGGTAAACAATAGCTATAAGTGAAACAAAGTTATGCCTTGTGACGAAACAACATACAACTGTAATTTTCTGCTGAAGAAATAAAAACGGGGCAAGACCTTCAACAATATGTATATGGAGATGATGTACTTCGTGTTCTGTAAAGAAGGCGAGGTACATCTTATCAACAACCTGTTTAGAGAAGAAGTGCTGTATGATGTAAGTTCATGTTTATTCCCCATATGGCTGATTACCAAGACGAGAGTTTAGACAATCGTACCTTCTACCGTAACGACAAGATACAAAAGAAGGTGGAAAAGCTCAAACATAATCTCAATACCAGGTTGCTAGAGAATATGCAGTAAAATCGACGACAGGAAAGATGACCCGGTGGATTTCCACTCATGGATGTAGAGCATATTTTGCAGATAAATGTCATTATTAGGACTTCTTCTTTTTTACTTGATATTCTAAATGTCAAATATCAAAATATTCCAATGATAAATTCCGATTATTACTATGGCTGTAGTACCAGACTTCTAATTTGCTCAATAGTCTTTTTCTAAATATTTGTTCTCATCCAGTGCTTTGAGCATACCGATGAATACATCTAATGGATTTAATTACATAGCGAAGATTTGGTAGAAGCACAAAAACCTGCCGAATATTTATATTATAAACGTGAATTTTACAAAAATTGTCCAATATAAAATTGTTTTTCTGCTTTCAGAATATTTTCCAGATTCGTCATTGGAAACATTCTACAAAAGTGGATCCCAGAATTTATGAAAGGCGGGAAAATCCGGAAAATCGTAGATGAGCTGACTGATATGCTGTTCCCGACAGACATGAAAATGGAAATAAGGCTCAAAGGCATATGCACCAAAGGGCGACCCTCCGACCGGAACAATCCCCAAAAAAGGATTTATCTTGGCACCAACTCCCATTTGGAATAGCAATAGACACAAAATGAAGAAAGAGCTTGGACAAATACGAATATTTCCTTAATTTTGCTCATTCTATTCCACAAATACCAATTTGTAGCAACCATGATTAAAAATTTATATCTAAATAATTTTACATGCTTTGAAGAGGGCAACCTTGCCTTCTGCAAAGGCATCAATGTCTTTATAGGCCGTAACGGTACGGGAAAAACCCATATAATGAAATGCCTTGCGGCTTCCATGAAGGCCAACTCGCTTTTCGAACAGTCAACTTCCAAGACAAAAGACAAATTCGGAGACCTACTTACAGAAAAGCTGCTTGGATATTTCAAGCCTGATACGTTAGGACACCTTGTATACAAATACGGTTCCGGCTCTGCTTCTGTAAAAATAACACTGGATTCCGGTGAACTTGCCTGCACTTTCGGTGAAAAGGCGTCGTTGGCAAAATCCGACAACAACACTTATATAGACCAACCACATTTCATATATATCCCTCCGAGAGAAATGTTTTCATTGTTCGAAGGCTTCATAAGCCTGTATGAAAAAAGGGAGATTTCATTTGATGAGACCTATCTTGATCTGGCAAAGGCCATGGATGCGGCACCATTGAAAAAGGAGGCTCTGAAAGAGGTCATGGATATGCTTGCCCCTGTGCTGAAAAAGTGGAACATAAATGTCGTGAGAAAAGGAAACCGCTTTTATATAATTGATGATGGAAAAGAATATGAAGCGCATCTGGTAGCGGAAGGACTGCGAAAGATGGCTACCATCTTGTATCTTTGCATTAATGGTGAACTAAAACCGGAAAGCATCTTGTTTTGGGATGAGCCAGAATCAAACATGAACCCCGCCTTAATTTCAATCATAACAGACCTCCTTTTAGAACTGGCAAAAAAATACAAGGTACAGATATTTGTATCCACACATGACTATCTGCTGTCACACAAGCTGTCCATGATGGCGGAATACGCACCGGAAGAAAGCCCTGAGATACGTTTCTTCAGCCTATACAAAACAGAGCACAAGGTAGAAGCAGAGGTGGCTGATAAGCTAGTGAACATAGACCATAATCCGATATTAAAAGAATATTCGGCATTTTTTGATTTGGAAAACGACTATATGAACAGATACAATGAAAGAGTTTAATGAAAGCGGACTTCTGTTCAGATTCAGCAATCAATGGGAAGTGTATCAACTGGACAAAGAAGCTGATTACCGGGAAAAAATCTGCAAAAAGGTTCCTGAAACAAAAAGCATAGACTTTGTCGGATTCAATGAAAGCAAGAACATTCTACTCTTTATAGAAGTAAAATCTTTCAGAGGATACGGCGACCGTACAAACATACAGCGCCTGACAGGTGAAAACGATGACATCACAGTCGAAGTGGCCCAAAAGGTCAGGGACTCGCTGGCCGCTATAATAGGAGGCGCAAGACATTCGACAAACCTGCCCGACAAATGGAAAAAATATATAGACCACCTGAATAAGGAAAAACCCCTAAAAGTAATAGCCTGGGTAGAGTTGGACGTTTCAACGGAAAACCTTCTGAAACGGGCTAATTTCAATATAGGTACCCGAAGAAATGCACTGAGAAAACGCCTTACATGGCTTACTTCAGACATACAGATTCTGAATACCAAAAGCTACAATAACGAACTGGAAGGCATGGAAGTCTCAGTAGTTAACTGACCATTCTGAAACGAAGTCATCCATAAAGGCGGCTTCGTTTCAGTCTTTTTAATTCTCCATACAATTCACTTCCATCGTTCTCTTATCGATAAAAGTCCAATACCGGTATTACCGACAACTTATCCAACGCCGTAACAATCTCCATAACGAGCCTTTTATCATCCAAATCTGCCGGTTCCGTCAAATTGACTTTGACACTGTTCCAAACATCAGCCAATTGCTGAAAGACAACCTTATAATGCTGCCATACATCTGAAGGACTCCAATTCTGAAGGAACTCTAGCGCACCATTTTCCGGTGTAGCACCAATAACGGTATGAAATAACATTTCAGGGGAAGGACGATAGCGATACATAAATGCTGGGGATTCGGTGGAATCCTTAAACTTCAGAATCATGCATTCACACATCCTGTATAATTGTTCCTTATTGATTTCCTGCCTACAAAACATGAGGCAAAAAGCAAATGTTTCGGCATACCGTTCAAAAAGCTCCACTCCTATTTCATCAGGGGCTTCATATGGTAATTCCCGAATACTAAGATTGTTGCAAGCGATATCTATATAATATCGTATGTAATCCATTTTATGTTCCATGTTACCGACTTAAAAATAACCTATTTCAAAAACTTTCACAACAGGATTGTGCTCCATAAAACCGCACTGTAACCCTAATACAAAATAGTCTTTTCCAATGCCCTTATTATAAAAACATACCGGAAGATGCAACATTATAACGTTGGGTGAAAAATAGTACGAATAACTTATCTCTCCCAACTTTTCTTCATCCAAAGGCAATATTTTGGAATTTCCAATATAGGACTCTATTTCGTCCTGTAGTCTTATGGCATCCAATGCCCCATTCTTGTGGCAGAATATATCTATCCGGTCATATTCCCTCTTGGAAATATAATGGACAAGTTCCCTTATCAAAGGGATAAAAGCATTAAGCACGTTGTCATTAGCACACATAACATTCATTTTTTAGTTTTTGGCAAAGATAAGCCATTCAACAGACACAACATTTACGATTTCTGACATTAATTTACTGATTTCTGATCAAAATTACATAATATTTTAAAAGAATACAAGCATCCACTACTCTTGACAATTCATAATAACCATAAAGGTCAAGTCCCCCCTGCTTTCTTAGTCATTATCTATAGCTGAATATGTCATGACAGCAACAGCATGGATGAGAAAGACACCTATATGTCGCCTCTCCAGAACCATGGTGATAACCTACTTAGGAAATGGATAAGCAGAGCCAACCAGCTCCGCCTACTTGTATCTTACCGGTCCAAAAGCCAGTCTATCATAACCGACAGCTCCTTCAGTATGCAATACCTATTACTGCCACCAGTGTAGTTCCTGGCATGTGCAACTGCGCGTATCAGAAAGTTGTCCAGCTCTATTCTCACGCCGCTGTCCGTTCGGGAGAATGTGGATGGATGACTGATATATACAAACCTGCCGTTACACTCCACGAAACAGGAGGTACCGTAATGGTCTTTCAGACTGGAAACCACTTTGGCTCCGGAAGCGGTTGCGTATCTAGTGACACAAATAAGAGCCGTCGGAAACTGGCGGTATTCCCAGGAAACGGAACAGCCTGCATCCGCAAGGGTGGCAGTCGCCACCTAATGTAAAATTTCTGTGTCATATTCTCTGCTGTTTTAATTGTGTAAATAGCTTTCCCAATTCTCATGGTCAATGGTCAGCTGGCTCATTTCCCAGTCGTATTCCACTTCCGGCATATTGGAATATGGGAAATAGACCGTGTAACCTATCTGTCCGTAGGAGCAATGTAGCGGCATGACGCATATCTCCTGACCGAAATAAAACTTTGGCGTACAATACTTCCGCCAATTGAAACGACCTGCAACTATATTGCAGCAAAGCATCTTTAGCGTTACGATGCCTTTCCAGCTCTGATAATCTTTAGGCTTAACTTTTTCCATCTGTCAATGTGCTATATCATAATAAATTTCGGGTTCACTTGATACGTCGTAAATCCAACTGCCACAACGTACCAGCAGGGCATTCTTGCCGTAATATAGTTTTTTCATTCCGGATATGCTTCCCGTACGGTGAAAGTTCGGAAAACGGCTGATGTCTATTCTTTGCGCATCGCGCTTGTTGAGTGTCTTGGTTTTCATTGAAAAGTTATTTTTAATGTTTCATACAATGTCTTTATCATGGCTTCGGCATCCTCCATATCACTGACAATGTCCTTGATATGGTAAGGCGCACCGTTTCTGCCGTGACCATCCGAACCTATCCACTAGACTTCATAGTCAGGGTTAAAGCCCTCGTAATAATCCTCTATTTCACTGATAAGATTGCCGGTATCGTTGCCTTTCATGCCGACCATGAAAAAAAATCCTGCCCCATCTTCGTATAACACTGAAACTCAAGCTCCACCCGTTTTTTTTGTGGATGTCGGTCTTCACTTTCCAGCCCAAGCTAGCGGCTACTGCGGTAATCTGTTGAATTGCTGTCATATCAGTAGATTTTTTATTTCCCTCTTCTTGAAGCCTTCCGACTTCGCCCAAGGGGTTGTTTCATGTGCAGTCCAAACGGTGGAGATAAGAACTATGGGCAAGCAGCCGGGAATGAAATTTTATGAAATGCCGTAATCTGTGATTGCGGAAAGTTTTGTCAAATTTCCTTTCAGGAAGCGACAGCGGTGCTTGACCGATGTTCATCCACCGTACCTTTGCCTCCGAAACAATCCTCACGGCGTGGTCGGCCTGCAGAAATGAATAGTTCATTAGAACCGGAAGAAATACAGATAGAAAAGGAAGACAAACAATGGGATGTGTAAGTATAAAAGGAACAGACTGCCCGACAGGAAATCCACCCGCCGATGAAACGGGTGGACAATCAGAACCTACGAATACATCAGAAATGGTAATCTATCACTCCTCCGACATAGAGCATCGTTCCGGGTTCGAGTCCGCAGACAAACTTCACAAAGGCAAAGGATGTTTCGGCATAGGTGTTGGTGCAATCGTCGTCCAGATAGAAATGATAAAAAGTGTCCAACGGATTTGACAAAGCTTTTTCAATGGCATAGACCGATTTCCATTCTAGCATATTCTCGACGGTAATGGCTTCCGCTTTCTTGCGTACATTGGCAACAAATTCGGCTTTCCACTGCTCCACACCACCTTTATAAAGGATGGTGTCTTCGGATGTCTGTTCAAACATTTCTTTTGGTAGTTTACATGTCACCAGATTAGATATTTCCTCCTTGCGCTCTTCCTCGCCCATCTTCGCGCAATAGTCATAAAAACTGAAATTTCCACCAATGAATGTTTCTTCGGTGATGTAATTTTCCTTGCTGATCGGCTTGGTTGAAATCTGAAAAATACTGCTGTGCATAACGATAAATTTTAATGTTAAACTTATTATTTTTTCTTCCCTCTGATAGAGCCTTTCGGCCTCCTTTTCGGGATAGATTTTACATGCGGTCTCAACAGCAAGGACAGGACGGTAAAAGGCAAGTAAACGGTCAGGAATTTAGCGGAATACCCAAATCTGTGATTTGAGGAAGGCTGCCGTTCAATTCTTGAACAACATAGCACAGCGGTACTTGACGACCGGACAGACGCTGTACCTTTGCATGGGAAAATCACACCGACAAGGAGGACCGGAGCGAGATATGTGGAAACCGTAGCGCAACCGATAAAAGGGGAAAGAAAACGGAAAGTAAAAAAGAAAGATTTTTCTAAAAATTGTTTTTTGGGGAAATAGGTATAAAGGGGCTTATTGGCATAAAACAGCATTTCTCGGGTTGTACTACTCATATTCATATACGTAGCCAGCCCATTTTTAACTGCCCTTAGCCGGCATTGAACATGGTTCAGTGCCAGCCATGGGGTTTCAATAGGACTGCATCCTATAAACATTTTCAATCCACTACCGTAAACTCATTGATATAGCAATAGGCATCCGAATTTTCCTGTTCCCATTCCTCACCCAACGTTTTGGCATCCTTTATGGACTGGATGGGTTTGCCTGCTATCTCTCCAAGCCATTCCAACAGGGTCTCTGTGTCTTGGAAATACTCGACATAATACTTGTCATCAGCAGTACACAAGTCAACAAGGTATCTGTCGGGGAAATATATCCCTTCGCTGTCGTTGGTCTGATAGACAACACATCCCGGCTCTTCTGCCTGATAATAGTAATAGAGTGACGGGAATTTCTCACAAACAAGGTCAAAGACTTCGTTGCAAGGTGCCCATGCCGTTTCCGTTGTAAACTGAAGATTGTTTCCGTTGATTTCAAGGTTGCTCCATTCACCACGGCAATAGGTCTTGTTCCAATCACTACCCAAGGCATCTACAAGGCATCCTAACCATGAAGCTCCGAACCCGTTTTCAACGGACGGCTCTTTCTGTTCCTGTAATCCTTTCATCAACTCATAGAGGCTTTTGACTTCTTTTGCGTCTCCCTCTATAGCATACGCTGTGCTGCACCAATTTGGCATAATTCTAAGTTTTAATTGTTGTTGAACACTGTTGTTTTATTTCCCCTTTTTTGAAGTCTTTCCGACTTCTTTTCGGGATTGATTTTACATGCGGCTCAACAGCAGGTAAGGACAGGAAAAGCAAGTAAACGGGCTGGAATTTAAGGGAATACCCAAATCTGTGATTTGAGGAAGGCTTCCATTTCAATTCAAGCATCCGTTAGCATGGCGGTACTTGATAACTGGACGGCTGCTGTACCTTTGCATGGGAAAATCTCACCGACAAGGAGTCTTGAAGATGAAATAAAGAAATGGTTGGAAAGAGCAATAGAAAAGAAAAAGATAGATATATTTATTGTGCTAGAAGTGAAGAAACTACGAATATATTTTAGTAGAAATAAAAATTCGTATATTTGCTAGATATTGTATAACATAAAACAGGAAACAATGGAAAAGACAGTTGCACAAATCAGTGAATTATTCGCTCAATTCTCCAAAGATGCCGGTCTCCAGATAGAGAAAAGAAACAAGGCAGCAGGCACTCGTGCCCGTAAAGCATCGCTTGAACTCAAAAAGCTACTCAAACAATTCAGAAAAGAATCGTTAGAAACATCTTCAAAACAAATTTAGTCTTATGAGGTAAACCGTATCTGATAAAGCCTCTTCATTCAGCGGAGAGGCTTTATTGATTGTAACCAAATCAATCCTAAAGGTTAGAATAATATGCCATAAACCGGACTTGCATACAAGGAAGTGGTTTATGGCATAAAAACGAGATACAGTGATTTAAGAATCAGGACATTCTCCTTATCCACCGCGGTGGTGTCAAGTGAAGCCAGATAGATACAAGTGGTATTCTCAGAATCATGCCATCGCCTCATTGATGATGGCAATAGGAATATTCTTGCTTTTGGCGATGCTTGTCCAACTGTGCCACGATATATAGAATATAAAAACAAAACACAAGAAAAATGCAATTATTGCACAATATATCAATGTATATCAGGTTTTTATAAAAAGAATGTAGAATTGCATTTATTGTTGATTTTAGCCATCGATAGTGTTATTTACAGTTTTTATGTTACTATTTTGTTGTGAAAAAAAGCACCTGTTTTCGATTAAAATCTGTATTTTTGCCTAACAATTAGAACAATGGAACAAGAACGATTTAAAGAAATACTGGAAATAGGAGAAACCATTCGGGTGGAGTTTAAACGCTGTGGAAATGGCATTGAAAGCGATACCTATGAAACGGCATGCTCTTTTCTCAACCGTTTTGGCGGTGATATATTTTTAGGCGTGACGGATTCCGGTCGTGTTGTCGGCGTACCTGAAAATTCCGTATCTTCAATGATTAAGAATTTTATCAGTTGTGTCAGCAATTCGGATTTGATAACTCCTACTGTTTATTTGGAGCCCAGACCGCTTCTCTATGAGGGTAAAACCGTGATACACATTCATGTCAATCCAAGTGCAGAAGTTCATTCCTATAAAAAGGAGATATTCGACCGGGTGGATGATGCGGACGTACACGTGACCAGCACCTCACAAATAGCGATGATGTATATCCGTAACAAAGTATCTTTACAGAACGGAAGGTATTTCCATATATAAAAGTGGAAGATTTGCGACTCGACCTTTTGCCGACTATCAGACAAATGGCTGCTAATTCCGCTAACGGTCGGCATATTTGGCAAAAGACGGATGATATGGAGTTGTTACGCTCTGCCGGTCTGTTCGGTACGAATCATGAGACAGGAAAGCATGGACTGAATCTTGCAGCTGTATTACTGTTAGGTCGTGACGACGTTATAAAAGATGTGGCACCGGCTTATGAAACGGATGCTTTGCTTCGCCGAATCAATATAGACCAGTATGACGACAGGGAGATCGTATGTACCAACCTTGTGGAAAGCTACGACCTGTTGATGGAATTCGCCCAAAAACATTTGCCGGATCCGTTTTATCTTGAAAATGAACAACGGATAAGCCTGCGTGGAGTAATATGCAGGGAAATGGTATCAAACATACTCATCCACAAAGAATTTTCAAGTTCTTATCCTGCCAAATTCGTTATTGAGAATAACCGTATATACACGGAAAATGCTAACCGTGCCTCGTGGTCGGGTGAGATAACCCTGGAAAATTTTGAACCGAATCCCAAAAATCCAATCATCGCCTCCTTTTTCCGCAATATCGGATTGACCGACAAACTCGGTTCCGGTGTGCGTAATATTTTCAAATACGCCAAGTATTATCAAGGTGGGCATCCCCATTTTTTTGAACAAGATGTTTTCCGTACAAGTGTTGAGTTTGAAAGTGAGACTATAAAAGTGGCAGATGCGACTATAAATGCGACTATAAGTGAAGAGGATTTGCAGATGTTGAGACTTATTCAAGCCAAGCCTGACATCACCTATACGGAATTGTCCGAACAGTTGAATTTGCATCGTGCTACGGTTGCCAGACGTATCAAGAGCCTTGCGGAAAAAAGAGTCATATCGAGAATCGATGCCAGAAAAACAGGTGCATGGAAAATTAATATATCTTTATAAGACAGAAACATAAGTAACCAAGAAACAAACTATCCCAATGTTTTCGGGAAAAAGAGAATACCGCACTGACAAAATCCTGTTGATATGGTATTTTCTATTGCTTATTGATAACCAAATTAAGAATGAGAATTTAGGAGATTGTTAGTCAAATCATTTATAACTATGATATTTGGATGTTCTTCGCAAAAAAATGTATCTTTGTTATGGCAATTATGATTTATTCTTTTAGGAAGGAAATGGAATGAATTGACCAACTTGCAGTTATCTATTTTCACCTAAAATAAGAATAAAATGGATTTCGATAAAGATAAACTAATTTTAACACTAAAGAATGTTTAAGTTAATAGCAGTCAAACCACTAAAAGGATGTCGTGACTCAGTCTGTAAATGTCTGAAAACAGGAAAAATGTACTATTTTTGCAATGATTATTACATTACAGAAAATGGCATATGTTTGCGTGACGAGTACGTAAAACCGTTACCCAATGATTTCTTCTCGCTAGACACTAATTCCAAATTGCAAATAAATATTTCTGCTGTGGTTGGAATGAACGGTGACGGTAAGAGTACCCTAATAGAATTAGTAATGCGTTTAATTAACAATTGTGCAAAGCACTATAGATTAACAGACAAAGATAACTTATTGCGGATAGATGGAGTGAAGGCTGAATTGTATTATCTGCTTGATGACGCAGTTTACTGTATAAGAGAAGTTGAGGAAAACAATTATACAAGCCTGTTGAAATATGCAGATGTGAGTGATTCTAATGCCCGACAATGGAATAAACAGATGACTCCGGTCAAGAGGGTTAGTAAAATGAATGAACTATTTTATACCATTGTATCGAACTACTCTCATTACGCATACAATACAAAAGATTTTAGGGCTGAATGGAATGACAACATACAATCGCAAGAAGAAAGCGAGAAATGCTGGTTGCATTATTTGTTCCATAAAAATGATGGTTATAGGACACCCATAACGATTCATCCTTACAGATACGAAGGTAATATAAATATTAATAGGGAAATCGAGTTAACAATGCAAAGACTAATGGCTTTGTACATCCAGGAACCTAATCTTAGGGAGAATGACCATTCGTTCAGAAGAATAGGTGATAAAGATGCTGAAATTTTGCAGTTGACAGATTTGGGATATTCAAAACTTCAGGAGGTAACCATTGTTCAATACTTTAAAGATAACAAATCCAATTCATCATTATCAGGATGTATCAACCAAATAGAAGAAGTTGTCAAGAAGTATGATGATATGGTTGTAGAAAATCTACACGACAATACGCTGGAGATAATAGAAAATTGTCTTGACTTACTGACTGGCGAGAAAGAACCATCATATAAAAAGTTTCTAAATCATTGTTATGAATGGATTGGCAAGAGACGTAGTATGTATTCAAGCAAAAGTGACTTGAGGCAGTTGTTGAATGCCCTAATGAAATATGTAAATAATGTAAACGACAGTCTACCATTTAATAGATTTGCTAAAAAATATAAGAGATATGACAAACTTAATATTAGGCAATTGACAAGACTCAGATTACTCTACGAGACTATGAAAAGTTGGAATTTTTCAACTAATATTTTCATGGTAGAATATGAAAAGTTAACCGACATTGAACGTTGCCAGCACTATATAGTTTATAAAACAATAAATATCTGTGCAGTCTATCCCGAATATCGCGACTATCTTGATAAAAAAGATAATGGATGGAATAATACTGGACTAGTATTCAATACTTCTGTTATCACTGAAGTAGTAGAACAAATCAAGATAGATACGACACACGTTACCTTAAAGTTACGTCAATGTTTGAATTTTATTGATCAACGACAAAAAGAAGATTGTAATATTTTCGAATTTCTTTCTGATGCAAATTTGCAGTATAAATTAGGAAATGATTTTAAAGGCTGTTTATTAGTGAGATTCGATAATTTAAAATCGTATTATAAAAAAGACCCTTTCCCATTAGACTTGTTACCGCCACCTATTTATAAAACAGATATTCTATATCAGTCAGAACGCTATGAGAACACCTATATCCCATATAAGTATCTGAGTTCTGGAGAGAAGCAGTTATTGAATAATTTTGGTGCACTAATTTATCATCTAAGGAACTTGGATTCTGTAACAGACAATAAAAGACTATACGAGAATATCAATGTTTTTTTTGAAGAAATAGAATTATATTTTCATCCAGAATATCAGAGGATAGTGGTGAAAATGTTAGTGGAAAAGTTACATGCGATAGATTTCCACCATATCAAAAGGATTAACATTACGTTTGTTACACATTCTCCATTTATCTTATCGGACATTCCCCTGTGTAATGTATTATTTCTAAAGGGAGGTAAACCAGTAACGGAAAAGATGCAAGAGAACACGTTCGGAGCCAATATCCACGGAATGTTAAGGAATGGCTTCTTCCTACCGTCACTACCAATCGGGGAGTTTGCTCACGATAAGATTAACAGACTTTTTGAAAGGCTTAATGGTTACAAACTAGATTCAAGAAGTCAAAAACAAAAAGAATGGTTCTATTCTAACATTATGAGAATAGGAGAACCATATCTAAGAGAGCAGTTAATGAAATTATATAATATGCATTATCCAACTTACGACAATGATAGATATTAAACGAAGTCGATATGTAAATCAAATTGCAGAAGAATGGCTTGATATGGTAAAAAAGTTCTTTAATGATTCTTGTCGTCCTTATATCGAGTTGTCATTAAGAAAGAGGCGATATTTCAATTCATACGCCCAAAAGTTAAAGTATGAATGTTTGCGTGTGGTGTTTGATTATGCCAAGGATAGAAGGCTTAAAAAAGCATATATGGCAAAACTTGACTATTGGTGGAAACACATTGATGGCATCATATTAGCGAATCCCAATGTTATGGACACACAAATAAAAAAATGGAAGAAGAAAAAAATTGGGGATATTATGTTATTGAAAGTACTATCACCTGTACTCGTGAGCTATTATGACAATGTATCAAAAAAATATGGCCGAGATTTAGTCGACAAATTAAATATCAAGACATGCCCGTATTGTAATCGGCAATTTATATATACTTTCAATGGAAGAGCACCAGAACGTCCAGAACTGGATCATTTTTATCCGAAAGCTGATTATCCACTTTTCTGTTTGTCATTCTACAATCTTATTCCAGCCTGTCATTCTTGCAACCATGTAAAATCTGAAGAGGAAATAGGTATAAATCCTTATTATAGAGCTTTTAAAAGAAAATTTGTTATAACGGATAAATCAGGGAATATATTAACAAAATCCCAAATTTACAAACTGACAGAGAAAGAAATCAGATTGAATTTTAATGGTAATGATGTTGCAGAAGAAGCGAATGTGAGTGTATTAGGACTAAAAAATGTATATAATAAGCATACTGATTATGTAAAAGAACTGATAGACAAATCTATGGCTTACGATGCTAATGCCAGGAAAGCCTTGGTAGAAAGTTTTCAAGGTACAGGATATCATCCACGTCAGGTGTATGATTTTGTATGGGGCAGGCATTTAATGGAAGCTGAATACGAGGATAGACCTCTTTCAAAGCTAACAAAAGATATTTTGGATTTGTTGGATATTAGAAGGAGGTAAACGTAAAATAGGAAATATTATTATGAAAGGGAAGCAAATAAAAACAAATCCCTGTCGGTCGCACAAATGATGACCTACTGGGATGGTTGAATTATAAATCAGGCAGATAGCAATATGGGCATAATCAATGCTACGGTTTCCATCTGGTCATCGTTGGTTACAGGGGTGATAACACCTGCACGTTCTTGCGTGCTTAACTTGAACTGTACCTCTTTGGTGGTGATATTTTCCAGCGTTTGTTTCAAAAACTCCGCTTTGAAGCTGATGCGCAAATTGCCGCCTTGATAGGCACAAAATACCGTTTCTTCGGCATGGGTGGAACAATCAATATCCTTTCCCGAAAGCACCAACGACAATCCCGAAAAGTTCATGGCCACCTCGCAACATGCCTTGTCCGCAAATACGCTTACCCGTCTGACGGCCGCCAACAGTGTATTTGCAGGTAAGATGCAAATGGGGACCGGTACTGCGCCCCGTGTTGCCGGTAATGGCAATCACCTCGCCGGACATGACGAAAGCCCCCCGACGAACCAGCACTTGGGAAAGGTGGCAATAGCTGACGGTGTAACCACCGTGACGGAGGGTGACGAAGTTACCCGAACGCCTGTCGTACCCCACCTTGACCACCACGCCCGACAATATGGCGTAAGCTTCTTCACCTTTGGCACGCAGGTCGATCCCGTTGTGCCGACTGCATTTCTTGCTGAAAGGGTCGATACGGAGACCATAAGATGAAGTGACAGTAATACGCTTTAACGGATAGGAGACGCTCATGTATCGCCGCACCCACTCGCCATACTCATTGGCAGGGGATTTCCCTGCCGTAGAAACAGATTCCTTGTCTTGACAGAAAACCTTTTCCGCTTGGGGAAGGTCTTTTTTTATGTCTATGCGACAGACTGGCTGCCGCCCGGCTACGGTGTGGAATTGCGCTTTAGCGGACAGACACACCGAAAGCATGGATAATAGAAGAATCGCTTTCATACGAACAAAGGTAGGAAGAAAACTTCGGACACCTTCATATAGTGGATGAAAAGCACTGAACTTTAACCTTGTATAGGCAATCATACCCAGTAATCATACCCGTAGCCGCCACACGCCGAAAGTGGGTCGTATTTTCCGTTTGGAGTATGATTGACAGTCTGATTTTTCCGTGTTTCCATAAATAACTTCAAAAACGGAACGATTTATCGTTTCCGCCCGATGCAGGCGCAGACGATGAATTTATTTTGCCCCCAAAAGTGAACTTATACCCAAAGGATTATGAACTATCAACACAAATTCAAGGAGAAAGAAATACCTTACGGCATCCTCGAAAAATTCGGGCTGACCCGCGAAATGATCGGCGACTTGCCGCAATCGGTGTTGCAACAGGTGTGTGACGGCCACCGTTCGCCGGTACTGCCTATCCATATCACGGATGAAGGAGGGAATATCATACAAGGGCGCACACGCTTCGCATTGGTCAGAACCGAAACAAGGGAAGCGGACATCCTTTTTTATCCGGTACTTGCCCAAAAGCCGGTTGGAGCAATTCAGCGAGGCAAACCGCCAAAAGCTGGAAGCCGGGAAAGCGGTGAAGGCTGCCATGACTGATGCGGACGGCAGACAGGTGCAAGTCTTCCACCAGCTAGACGAAGGCACCGGACAGATTCTTTCCGTGCCGACACCCGTCATCGGCCGCAACCTGCAATACTTCTGCGATTATTTTGAACTGAGCCACTATACTGTTTCCTTGCATCTTTATTGTACCCCTTGATGATGGGCAACAATTAAGGCGATAGTATCGAATTTGTCAACCCGTGCGGAAATTCGACTTCCTTGTTATCCGCATTAGAGATACATCTGTCCTAAAATATAAAAGAGTGTCTTTCGAGCACTCTTTTATATAGGTTGAACTTCGATATCTGTTATTCCGATGTCTCAGTCACTTCTGAAATATACAGTTCAGCTTTCGTATATCGGTTGGCTTCTGCAGGTGTATGGTCCGAAATTCCACCACGATAAATCTGAACAATCCGTTGGACCGGAATGCCACGGCGTTCCAGTTCTGAGACGATAAAGCCGGCTCTTGAAACACTCAAGGATTGGTTAATATCGGCTGTGCCGGTCATGCTATCAGCGGCACCGGTCACCCTTACAGACAAATTGAATTTCTTTGCCACACGAGCCAGTTCATCCAGATTGAGAGCTTGCGACGCATCTGTCAGGCGTGTGGAATTGAGCGCAAAAAAGAAATAGATCGGTGCTCCAATACATTTGCCGTCAGTATAAGAATATAACGTGGAATCCATGGCAAAGTCACTCCGACTTCTGATCGATATGCGTTGTAAAATCGGATTTTCGCTTCCGGATTGGATGGTAGCAGAATCAAGAGGTGACGTGCCGTCCCAATGTCTGTGCTTCAGCCTTGCACGCAACGAGTTCAGTCCGCTGTAATTATTCACAGGATATTTGGTCCTATTCGTGTCGTCCTCGAAAAGATGGCTGTATGTATCAAGCAGTCCTTCAATTTCCAGAATCTTCTTCAGTTCGACAAGTATCCGTCTGTCTCGGTCATAAAGTCCGGCATAACGTCTGTTATCCTCCGCCAAGTAGTTGGCATAGTCAACCAGCTGCTCGTTGCGACGGATATAAGGCATCGCATCCACGGCCCGTTTCCAGCCCACTTTGCCAAGGTGAAATGTGAATCCTGCAGTCAATGAAAGCATGTGATCACCCAGACGGTTCGCTCTTCCATACCCATCGAAATCCCGGAAAGTGGTCGTATTGGACAATTCCAAAACTGCACTCACTCTTTTTGAAATGCGATATTGTCCCTGCACACCATAAGAAACTGCAAACGGATTATGCCCGTTGGTAGCGTGATGTAGCAGGCCGACACCAACAAATGGCACAAGTCCCCAACGTACCTGTTCCTGCCGGGCATATCTGCGACCAAGTACATTCCACAACAAGTCTGCATGGATGTGATGATATTCTTGTGTGGACAATGCCCCGTCCTTGAATTGCAATCCACTGTAGTTTATCCTTGCACCTACCGAAGGTGTAAACCATTTGCCGACAGCAAAACTGTAGGACGATTTCAGTCTTCCGAAAATATCTTCGCAACCGAGTGGCATACCGAGGAAAGCGGTTACTCCACCTGCGATGCTGACAAACCAATTGCCGCTCCGCGACACTGGAAGCACGACTCCGTCAAGATAGACAGGACGAAGCGGTTGAAGCAGTTCCATGGATTCATAATGGACAGCATATTGTACACTGTCCTTTTGTATGTGTTGTACACTAGCATGCAGCTGCAACGAGCAGAGCAAGATGAAGATGAAAATAAAATGTTTCGTCATATTCTAATGATTAAATTCGTTATACATTTGATTGATTTCAGAGCGGTGCCACTTAGCGTTTGGGCTTCTTGCCACTGGCAGGACGCATCATGCGCGATGCCATCCTCATGCAGCGAAGCGCCCAGGCACGGTTGTCCTCGTCGTCATCACGCCCCCATTTGAGGTCGCTTCCGCCACCTCCACCGCCATGCGTTTCGGCAAATGTAGTGGCATCATCCACCATTCCGAGAAAAAGCATTGTAGCACACTGCATGACTTCCGTACCACGTTCAGCCACAGACCTGACAAGTGAATTGTCAAAAATCTGCCGGTCTGGAAGAGACAACCTTGCCGATAGACCACGATGCTCGTTCACCATTTCTTCCAGCATAGCATCCTTAAGCAGACTGTCCACTTTGGAATGCACCTCCCGTGAGTAACGGTATGCCTCTTCTTTCAGACCTTCCGTCCGCTCTCGGACACTGTCCATTTCGTCTTTTAGCCCGGCCAGCTGTCGGTCAGCCAACTGCAACTTATCCTGCTTGTCTGCCAGTCTTGACTGGATAGCGAACAGTTCCTGTTCAAGTTTTTCCTTTTGACGAAGAATGGCAGCGGTATCTCCATTCTGGGACAGAAGCCGGTTCTCGATTGCCGATAGTCTTGCCTGCTTTTCCTCCATCTCTTGACGGATATTATCCACCATAGTGGTAAGCCCCTTTACCCTTCGCTCTGCCAGTCGGATGTCGGATCGAAGCGATGAAAGCGCCTCCTGATGTCGGACAATGCTTTCCTCTATGCTTGTACACTCTTCCGACAACATACGGCGATATTCTTCCGTTGTCCTGTGTCTGGCACCTGTTTCCGCAATACTGGAACCACGTGACATTCCCCACTTGCGGTTGACTTCAGCAAAGTCACTGTGAAGCTTCTTCATGCGTTCGCTATATTCGAATTTGTCCTTACCGGCAAATATCTCCTTGTATGCAAAGCGCCCGTCCTTAATCGGCAGAAGTGTGCAGTGTACATGCGGATTCAACTCGTCGAGATGTACAACAAAAGCCGCAATGTTCTGCTCACCATATTTGCCACTCACGAATGTATATACATCCTTGGCCCATTGTTCTATTTCCGATTTTCTTTCGACATGGGAATTGTCGGAATTGTTTTCAAAATCCACAGTCTGACTGCCAAAGGCAAGCTCCTGCATACGCTCTCTTGAACCTCCGAAAATGATGTTCACCACCGTGCGGAATTTCGGCTCCTCCAACCCCTCGTTGGGGTCCTTGATACCCCGGCTGCGCAATATTTCCGCCATACGGTCAGGTATGTTCCGGCTGGTATCAACAGACCGGATCTTTCCTCCTCGGACCACCTCAAAATTCAGGTGTTCGCGTGTGGGATCGTAATTCCCCTTGCTCATGGCATATTCCCTTGCCTTTTCGCTACGGCATCTGAGATGCTCGTTGCTTTGCGCACGGGTTATGCCTTTTGATACGTGTACGTCAAGTACCTGTTTTGCCTGTGCCATACTCTATTTCCAATTGTTTCGGATAATCCTCCGTGTCCCAGCTTGCTGCTTGCATGGACACCTCTCCCTGTGACGTCAGTCAGCAGGGGTATTAGGCTCCCCCTTCCCTTTGTTCCATGGCAGACGGGCAAGCCCGGATACCTGATAAAACCGGCAGGACGTCCAGCCTACTAGACGGACGGATTATCTGGGGTTATACAATACTTGTAATGAGCTTTCGGCTCAGAAAGACTCCTGCGATTTCGCAACAAGCGCAAGGAACGGATTCCTGAGCGATTTAAGACACTCTCTGCCTTCAACGGTAGAGAAATCAGGAACGGATGATTTGCTGCCAAGGACAAGCTCTACAAGCTCCTTGGAAGCATCAACAAACGCATCCCATTCCCCACCAAGTTCCTGATGGAAGAACTGTAAAACCGGAGTGGCATCATCGAATCTGAACTTACGCAGGACTTTCTGATGGGCGGCATAAGCTATACAGCCGAGAGCTTTTTCCTTCACAGCATCTTCCGCACTGACGATGCCGGACTGGCGGTTTTCTGCATCACCCTGGATACATGACTGAGCAGCGGAACCGGCAAGCCGATCAAGCTCCGCACGAACAAGTCTGCCACACGCCGCACCGACGGTTTCGGTATCATTTCTGCCGATTATCCAATCGGACAATACATCCATAAGCTGCATGACAAGGTCGGGAGTGTCGTGTACAACATCAGGGGATGAAGGCTGTCCAGTCAGTGAAGTCATTGTAATAATCACACTTTTTGCCCGTTTTTCCCTTTCAATCTGGCTAAACTGCTCAAGCCTGTCGAGGAAGGAACGTACCGTAGCACGGTGCCATCCCCAGTCCGACGCAAGGTCGGAAATGTTCACATGGCACTGGCACGGCCCGAGGTCAGACTCCTTCTTTCTTAAAAAAGGGGAAATAAAACCATCGTTAGCCTTGTACATCAGATCGAGATAGGCTTCCATCTTGGTTTTCCGGTCTCCGGCCTTTTCGCTGAGATATTCAAGCACCTTGATATCTGCCGATATGGCTTTGTTCATTTTTTCTTTATTCTTCATTGTTTTCAGTGATTTGATATTGGTTATCGTGCGGATTCATATCTTTGCCACTATCCGCACATTCGTGGCGTATTGCGTGATGAAAACAGTGATAAGCCCTCATTATTTCTTCAGCCTGCTCCTTCCAGCATTCCTTCTTGCCATACCTCCAGCATTCCTGCATTATCCTTGATGATGGATAGAAAAGGGCTGCCGTCATAAAATACACTATCGTAGCCGCTAAGGTGTACAAATGGGGAATTGCCATGATAGCCATTGCAGACAGGGCCAATATGACAACCAGTTTGAGTCGTTCGTGTACCATACGCAACAGTTTGTCTGTCCTGCTATATGAAACCAGAATGAGACACAGTACTGTTGAAAGCAGAACACCGTAGTCTCCCGGCTGTACTTTGATATAGATATAATGGAAGACAAGCAGAATGATAAGCCAAACGCTGATATAGAACTTCCTTACCTTTTCGTCTACTGCCATTGCCAAGTAGAACCTTATCATAAAACGGTGTTTGCAACTGTACAATACCATTGGCAGAACAGAGGGGATGAGAAGTATTAATGAAAGGAATAAATAATTAATCATAAAAGAATGTATTAAGGTTTGAATTTAATGGCATGGATATAAGATTCAAGCGGACAGCACCACCGGTAGAAAGCCTTATGATTTCCTCCACATCAGCCGGCCTGATGTAGTCAGGAGACTTTTTGATTTTATCTCTAAAGGACCTGTCGGTTTTGCGATATTCAGCCAAAGCCCTGTCCAAAGCATATTCCGATACAATCCAAGTAGTATCAGCATCAATTCTATTATTGGACTTATAAGCCCGAAGCAGCAAAAAACGTGATGTAAAATGACATGCGTACCCTCTATAAAGGAATGCAAACACACCATACATATCGGCATCAACCACGTCAATCCATGTACGCTGATTCTTTATCAAAAACACTATTTTCCTATAAACCGGTTCCCGCATAAGCACGTTCCCAATTAAATGAAATCGACAAGAACATGCTCTTTGTCACGCTTGTATTTGAACATTCCGGTCCTGGCATGGAGATCAAGATCAAGACAAAGGTCTCCATACATAAATTCAAGAGAATCGTAGATTGTAACAAATATACGAGTGACACGCCCAGTGTTGTCAGTTTGGGCATTCATTTTATACATCTGACCGAATGCCGGATTTGAATAAGCACAAGTACTGTGCCCACTTTTATCACCCAACCGGGGTGTATGGTGATACAGCGTAATAAGTTCCATATCATCTTCAAAAATATCCATCACCTCCTCGAGGTCGTATGGCTCACGCAAAGGAAATGTAAGCAAAGCATAATCGCCATAGATTTTGGGTTCTTCCATTGTAGTAACATCAATCAGTTGTGGAAGCTGAAGCGGTACAAAGGCGAGAAAATCATCCATAAAATGTTTCAGTATAATCATGTTATTATAAAATATCTAAATGGTTAATATTAGAATTTCAAGAAGCATCGCCGGCAGTTCGGATAACCTGTGTCTTTCAGAGCGAATAATTTCATGAAGACGCAGTAACGCCCCGGACGTGTCAGACACAATTCCAGTCAAAACACATCTTTCGTCCTGTGACATCAGAGCCATACAAAGACCATCCATGGAAACATATGGCTGAAGTATCATACAGGCGTATGCCCACGCCTGCTCTCTGCCATGTACCCTACCGCAACGTATATCTCCGAGGCAGGCAAGAACATTCTGAACAAGCCTTCGATTGCTTCTCAAAGCCATATATACTGTAGCTTCCCGATAGCTGACACATCCCCTATTGGCTGCATCGAAAACCAGGCTGCAACACTTTTCGGTAGCCCGGGTAATATCCGAAAGGTCTGTATCACCATAGTCGTGAAGATAGGCAAGAAAAGACCTGTACACGACATCCTCTTGCTTTATGAACTCCTGCAGTTCTTCAATATCCATAATACTGTCTTTCAGTGTTTCGGCCAGAAAAGTACGATAACAGGATAACACTTTCTGTTTTCCACCGACAATCATTCCGTTTTCATCCAAGGAGTCAAAGAATGGCCGTATGCTTCCTGCCGCTTCAACCAATTCTCCATCCCCTATATATGGAGAAATTTTCTCCCTGACCAAGAGCACATCAGAAAATGAATAATTTCCCGATGCCGCCACGCGTGCAAGCTCCATCCTTACAGAATCATCTATAAGACGGCATTCAACCTGAAGTGCTGAATGCGGATTTAGAGTATCACTGCGCAATGTCATAAATACGGAATCCCTGAAGCTTACCCATTCTGTAATATGTGCCGCCAACGAATCGGCCGGGAGAGTTTCTATTCTCCGAATATGAAACAGCCATGTTCTGTATGAACAGACAACATCGGCAAAATTTTCAGACTCTGAAACCTTATTCCTATTGGTACAGGAACAGGCTATAAGAATGGAAAAAAGCATGACCATAATACAAGATTCAGTTCTCACATTTCTTAAGTATGACATAATATATTTCATGTTATTTAATTTGATAACAGACACAAAATTAGATATATTTGATATATTTTCATAGGTATAAAACCGCTAATTATTCATATTTATATATCATACTTTAGAGTATGATTTCCAATGATAAAAAAGGGATAGAAAGAGAAAAAATAGAGTATGATTTATGTGAAAAATTCATTTGAGTATGATTGAATATAAAATTAAACTACTATCTTTGTACACAGATACTCTAAACAGGACAATGATATGGCTAAAGTAGGATACATATTCAAGAAAGAACCTTATGAAGATTTCAATGAAGACAAAAACTGGATGCTCCAATTCGGTTGCGTAAATGTGGTAGAGGAGCAGAAGGAACATGAAAAGCTACGCCCCAAATGGAAACAGCTCCTGTCGAGTCTGGAAAGAGGCGATGAACTTGTAGTAACAAAATTCAGCAATGCCGTAAGAGGTTCGAGAGAACTCGCTTCACTGATTGAACTCTGCAGAATCAAGGTAGTGCGAATCATTTCAGTGCATGACAAGATAGATACGAAAAATATTTTGTTTCCTGACACAAAAGTATCTGATGTTATCGAAATGTTCGGTTCATTACCGGAAGAATGCGCCGCACTACGTAACGCATCGTCGCATATCGTACAACTGCAGCAAGATATAATAGTTTCCAAAAAGTGGAATATCACCAATGCGGAGGAACGGGCCAAGACGATAGTAGATATGTATAAAAATGGATACAGCATTTCAGAAATTCATGCCATCAGCGGTTTTAACAGCAGGAGTTCTGTATTCCGCATATTGAACAAATACGGGGTCAAATTAAATCGGGGACGTTTCAGCGGCCCTCTTGGGAAACGTAAAAACAAGAAAGACAATCAGGAGAATGAAGAAAACAGTTAGTGCTTTACGGCAGGTATCTGATATAACAGTAAATTGATTATCTGTACATATCAACAATGCACGGCCAAGCACCGTGCATTGTTATTTAAGATGAATAAAGATTGATAAGTCTTAGTCTATTTTCTCTTGCCTTCTTGAATGTATAGTAGGTTCCACCCTGTAACTTGCCATCATAGTATGCCACAACCGTACTACATCTTTTCAGCATATAATCGTTTCTTCGCAAAAAGCATCCGTGAAAATACTCTTCACTCAATACTATTATTTCATCCGCTTGGTCAAGGATGAGACCATGCCTTGCTTTCTGCATACTATTCCACATTTCGGACTGTGCCCTATATGGCAAGACACAAATCAGGCGAATATCGGAAAACTGCTTCTTTAGAGACAGGACGACTTCGGCACACAACAAATCAAATCCCAATGCCATCCCACACAGGTATTCAGTCTTCCCACTGAGATAAAGATTCTCAACACAGTCGGAAATCCTCTGTCTAAGGACATTGATTGTTGCAAACGGAATGCTTCTGTGCCCTGTAAAGGCAACCTTTTCATTACTCATAACAGTTTTCATCATATCAGCTATATCTATAAAATGTTTTACTAAGAAAGAGACCTCCCAACACATTTGCTCCGAAGAACTCAAGACGGTCAGCCAGCTCTGCATAACTCGTTCCGGTGGTGACAACATCATCGTAAATCAGTACGTCTTTTTCCTTGAAGAAATCTTCGTCAAACTTTACAGACAGACCTGAAAAATCGGCATGTGTCTTTTTCTTTCGGTTTTCATGGACTGACGGGCGGTCAGCTAGAACCCTGATATGAGAAAATCCGTCCATGACTCCAGTCAGCCTGCAGACCTGCTCGCAAAAGAACCTGTACCTGTTTTCATTCTGTTCGCATGTACTTGCCGGAATACATACAAAAACGATATTTTTTACTTTGTCACCAAACTCATTCAAAAGATATGATGCGGTCATCCGTGCCACTTTCAGCGTAATTTCACGGTCTGCATCCTTGAACCCCCATACGAGTTTACGGTTTTCGATTGCATCTTCCCCGACATTCCTGATACGTACAGGGAAATATTTAACGAAGTGATACATCTTCTTTGCCAACTGCTTTTTAAGGTTTTCATTGATTGCTGCCATAGGCCCATTTGTTTTACTTCCCTCTGCTTGCCGGCTTTCAGCCAGCCCGTCGGGATATTTTCTGCCCGTCGGGCGGAGCTGCTGCAACAAGGCAAATGAGGGCATGAACAAATACGCTCTGCACGGCAGAGGAAGATTTTTCGTGAACAGGCAATCTGTCGGTGTCCCGGTTTGACGGTTGACAAAAGCAGATCCGCAATTTTGCAGAGAATATCCGAAAGAGGTGGCCAAACACAGGCAACGATGCCGAATGGTAAGAAAAACAAGATACGGCTTTGTACACCTCTTGGAAAAGCCTTAACTTTGTATGACTTTTACATCAAAAACAATCATGGAGAATTATATAGCAAAAGCTGCGGATTCCTTCCTGACAAGCCGTCCGTACGGAATCAGACTTGATTTTAAACGTAAGGGATTTGTAATATTCAACCACCACATGAACTTACTGGGAAACGGTACTCCCTGTAATGTAGATTCACTACCATTAGAGGTTTTCACTTTAGAAGATATACCGCAAACAGGTGAAAGAATTGTAAAAAACGGAGATATAATGGATATTTTTTTCTATGATGAAACGAGCAATCCATATACAGGATATGGCGTAGATCTGGAAAAGCTCAAAACATATAACAAGTATATCTATCCATTAGCTTTAACACTGAACAGAACCTTATAACAGGAATTGATATTAACCAGTATATAATCACTTTGAAGTCTCTGTTTCGAAGTGATTTTTTAGGATTGGTAAAATAAAAATTTTAAAGCTGGGCAAGAAAAGCTACAGATAAAAATCAACTGAATCAGAAACAGTACGATACACCAATATACAATCTATTGTCATTCATCAAATTTATCTTTTCATATTTTCTAATAATACAGAATAGTATTAATAACAATAAGCCTATGCATCCAAATATTAAAGAGTGGCTAATTATAGATTCTCTATTTAATAGAATATTTTTTTAAGGATAAGCACAATGATTCATCAAAAAGAGCTGTATCACCATAATTAATTCATACAACAACAAGTATAAAACACCAGCTAAGAAACCGATAATAAATATAAATTTATACAGCTTATTCATTAATAAATCAACTTAGGTTTAAATATGCTGTACGGCACATAAAAAAGGGATAATGGAAACTTCAGAAACTCCTGAAGTCTGCAAAATCTACTGTATGACCTGACTTTACAGAACTTCACATTACACATATAAAAGAGAGAATATATGTATAAAACAGGAGACGATTCTGCCAAAGTCAAAAGTTTCCAGTCCCGATTATGGAACTGGAAAACAGACAGGGAAATCAAATATAAAGAATTTCACCAATTTCCGGATGAGCATCACAAAACTTCTTATACATAAGAAATTTCGCGCCACTCAGGAAGTAGAATTCGGGATAAGAACAGAAACCTGATGCCGCATAACGTTTCGTCGGTAGACCAAAGCCGTTATCTACAAGCCAATCAATAATTGAAGAGCCATTATTGTTGGTATCGATAAACTGGCACCCAAAGCCACGCGCATACTGAGGAAGATTGACAGTAACAATAGTTTCCTCTTCGAATATGCCTTCCTTCTGATTCCACGAAAAAAGGGTAATGCGAATAGGCCTATTTTCACCCGACAAATAGTAAGAAATAAGAGGAAATACCCACTTACCATTCCACTTCAATAAAATGAATTTGCAACCACCTACTTTAATAACTTTTTCAGCCATAATCATAAAATTTAAGTTCAACTTTTCCCTATTATATTGTTTATCAACCGGGAGTAATTAATTCAATTTTACTGCTTCATGTATTGATGCCAATATCTGCAAGGTTTATGGCTGAAATACTCTTTTTCTTCAGGAAAAAGGAAGATTTATGACATAACTGGAAGGGAACCTTGTAAAGATATGGCTGGCATCAATAGAACTTTGCAGTGAAATGAATAGCTACTTCCGATGTAAACAATGAATGCTAGAACAACATCTATAACGGGAAGCATGGAAATAAAAAGGGAAAATGTGAACTACAAAGGGCAGTGATGAATCCAGCAGGCATTGATATAAAACCAACGCCTGTGGGATTAGATAGAGGATTGCATGTGGATTATTCAGCAGACGGTATCATCTGTCTGGCGTAATCCTGAATCTGGTTCATAGAGAGCCATTGCGGTTTGTCTCCATCGCTGAAACTTTCATAAATCCGTTTCATGTATTCTATCTGCTTCTCTTTGTTACCTGCCCATAGGCGGGACTGATTCCTATTACCGAAACCAAGATAATACTCGCAATCTGATTGCATACGGCCAAGCAACATATATCTGAATTTTGAATCACACTGTAAAATTTCTCCTATTCCCATTGTATTATCCGATTAAATTGAACATTAAATTATTTATTTCCCTTTGGTCGTACATCTTTTGCCAAAAGGTTGATTTTTTCTGCCTAATGGATTAACGACAAGTCAAGACAAGGAGGATGCCCAAAATACGCTTTTCATAAGATGAAAAGGAAGATTTTAGAGCAGCAAGCCGAAGTGTTCCTTGACATGACGTCAGGAGATAATCGAACTTTGCAGGGAAAATAAGCGGATTTTGGCATTGATGATACTAACCGGCAACAAGTATATGGGAAACTTCCGAGATTAACAATATATAAATGTAAGAGGATGTTTTTTTCTCCTGACAAACTATTAACCATCTTCATTGTATACTAATTTCAACACTTACCGACTGTTGACTTCAGATAACTATAAAAGCGAGAGGAAGTGCACGATGTTTGAGATAAAAGGGAACATATCATCATCATGACATTTATGCCAATATCCATTTTCCGTATCTCTATTACTTGAAATCAACAACGTCACACCAAGATTTTAGTGTAAAAGCTCTGTGTTCTGGCTTTACGTCAAACCGAAACCAAATAAAGGAAAATTTTGCATACATGTCATTGACTGATTCAGAAAGTGTAAGCAGCAAGAAGCCTGAAGCTGAAATATAGACTGAAACTCAGTGACATAAACGTAACGGCGGACAATGTGGCTGCAATGATATTGAGAAAGATATAGATGTACAGGAAAACAGCAAAATACCATTGTTAACGAGACAACAAATTATATAATTATACATTTATTCAAATATGTTTTTAATTAATTATATATCTATATAATTATATTACCAAATTATGCCATTAATATAAATCAAAAGCAATATACATAAAATATATAATAAGTTATATATGTGTTATTTATAATCTGAAATACATTATACAATTATATAATTATATAATAGAATGTTTTGCATTTCAACGGTCTTTATATATCTTTGCAAAAGATAGAAACTATATTAAAAGGAGAAGGTATGGAAAATAAAATTGTAATTTTCAGTAATATAAAAGGAGGTGTAGGCAAAACTACCCTCTGTGCGCTTTTCGCAAGCTACCTTGCAGAAAACGGAGTGCCTGTAATCACGATAGACGCAGACCTCCAAGCCTCACTCTATCGCCATCGCCAAAGAGAGCAGGACGTAGCTGCAGATGTAAAGGCTCCATGGAACGTAGATTTGCTTGACACCGCAGACAGCAAGCAACTGAAAAAGGTAATGGAACAACTTAAGAAAGTTCCGGGTATCGTCCTTATCGACTGCCCGGGAAACCTGAATGACCGCAATCTTGAGTACATCTACAAGAATGCAGATACAGCTATAATCCCGATCTCATTTGACCCTGATACAGTAGACGCGACTGGTATATTCATCAAAGCTCTGAAGAGTGTATCAAAAGCCAATCTCGTATTCATCCCCAATCGTATCATCACATCGGAACGCAAGTCAGAAGAATTGAGGCAGAGAGCACAGACCACCGAGCTGCTCGGTCTGGTAGGCACCGTAATGCCGACAGTAAAGCAGAGTGTAGCCGTAAAGCGATACACAACATTGTATCCTTTGGAAAAGGCACAGCTTGACATTGTAGGACCTGCATTCAGAAAGGCCATGGAAATAATCTAATAAAACTCAAATGATATGAAAAAGAACGAAAGACCCGCAATAGACAACCCATTAGCAAGTATGGGACTTGACCAGATAGTACGCGGAATAACTCAACCGGAAACGCCGAAAGAAAAAAAAGAAAAGCCTAAAACGGAAGAAGCAGTAAAGGCAGAAAAGAAACCTAGAACCAGAAAAACCAGCAAAAAGTTCTTTGAAGAAAATATAGCAAAGTACACTGGCTTTGGCGAACAAGGAGTAGCAGTATGGTTGCCGAAAGAAGTAAAAAAGGAACTAGAGAAAATACGTATTAACTCTAACCGAAACATTCCTATCAGAACGCTTGCTTCAGCCATAATAATGACATACATTGAAGAGAATAAAGCAAAGTTTGAAAACCTATAATCTGCTTATAAACAATGCATAATACTATAAAAACAAGGTAATATTTATATAATTATATAGTTATCTAAATATTCAATTATATAATTATATAATTAAATAATCACGCTATGGAAGTTATAATAGTAATAGTAACAATATGGATATTTGTCAAAATAGTAAAAGTCCTGCTAAGAGGCTACGGTAAAAGCAACTTCAGGGATGACAGATGAAATAATATAAATGGAATAATCGGGACCTTTGGGCACGATAATAATCTGCGTTAAAACCGTACAACATTGAAAAATCAATGCTGCTAAATTATATTTGCCATCTACAGCATTGATTGATAATGACGGCTGCATATATGCAGCCGTCTGGAGTATTATTAACCTGCTCCTAACATCTCAACCGCATAGTGTCGAATCTGTTCCATTGTCAGCCACTCCGGCTTTTCATCGGCTTTAAAACTCTCGTAAAACCTGGTCATAAACTCAATTTGAAGAGCTTCGTTGCCTGCCCACAACCCTTTGGGATGTCGTCCCCCATGATGAAGATAATACTCACAGTCTGACTGCAGGCGGGATAATAGCATGTATCGGAATCTCTTATCACGATTGACAACATCAGCAACTGTCACACGAGTGTTTTCCCCCATAGGTATTGTATGTGTACTCATATTCTTGTAAATTAGTCTGTTACTTCATAAAAATAGTCCAACTCCTCCCCTTTAAGATTTTCAACGGCATATAGGCCTGCCTTTTCCCATAGGCTATTATACAGCGCTGCAAACTTGGGACATTTCTCATGATATTGCCATATCTTGTGATTAAGTACCAAAATCAACTCTGTAAGATACTTGTAATGCCCTTTCCACTCTTCAAAAGCATGGTCGAATGTTTCTTGGATGGCTGTCAGACCAAACATATCAGCTATTGAAAAGTCTTCCCAAAATGTTGTCTGCAACTCATAACCGTTCTCTTGCATAAATTCTTTGAATGTCATAACTATATTTTTTAAAGTTGTTTTATTTCCCTTTGGTCGGCTTCCTCGTAACCGGATCCGCTTCGGGTTTTACGGTGCTTTCCAGGGCTAACGATGAAGCCCTTTCCGATGTTTTTTCTTGCCAATTACGCTTCGCAGAAGGAAGAATTTGCAAGAAATGCATTTTAAAATGACGGAATCAGGCGCGACAGCCCATATTTGCACCGATAAAACCGATGAGGTAACGGACAAGAAAGCCTGACGGAAAAGAATACGGAGACCGGAAAATGGTAGAAAAGGATAATGGAAGCTAAAAAAGGGATTTATCTACAATCTATATATGATACAAAACGAGCAAAAGATGGCAAGAAATAACAGGAAGCCTCTATGTGATGCTATAAGATAAAAAGGTCGGTCCCTTGTTGCAAACCGATAAGAATACTATAACAAAGCCTGCTTCTATATCAGTCCGCGAAGACTACGGCATCGCTTCGTGAACCGGTAAGAGTGATTTCAGAACAACGTGACCTACCAGTCTATCCCAATAAACAACGACTTCTCAGCGAGATGCCATCGTTTATCGTCAGCTCACTGCCAAAACATTTGGGAAATGCTTCGTCCAACAAGTGAAATGCGAACAAGCTGTTATACACGGTGAAACAAGCCAACCAAAGGTACACGACATAAAGAGAGAGGACGGATTCTCCGCCCTCTGCCCGTTCATACGACACCTTTCTGAATCTGTTCCGAGTAATCATTGCTTGAGGTTGCAGAGCGGAACCCATACTGCATTCTCACCGAAATCCTCTATGCCACACTCGTCTTGAATCGGCTCGCTCAAGCTATAGAGAGCATCGTTAGGTTCATTTGGGAAAAGATACAGTTGCGATTCCGGCCAACGCAACGGCTTGAAACACCTGTCCGGCTCCGGTCGCTTCTTGAAACGGGCGATGTAATCATATTCAGAGACATAACGTGCACCATTGTCACTGCTGCCAAAGGAAGGATAGCCGATACATTCTTCTTCGAAGAAAGACGTGTCATCAGGAAACTCAACCAGGACATACAAATATTCATACCACTCCTGCCTACAACTTTCACAACGGAACGTTCCTTTTTGCCAATCAAGACAAACATGCCGGCTGGCGCAAACCGGACATTCGGGGTAACGCGGAAACTCCAACCCTTCGGCGATAATTTCCATGCTTGACCAAAAAAGCTGCTCGCAGTAATCATTTGCCATTTTTTGAGCCAATCTACGCATTTGGCCATCCGTAACGGAACGTATGTCGAAGCCGTAGGCCTGCAAATCTTCCCTGCTGACGGAGGTAATAGGAAAGAAATCATCTTTCAACCGCTGCAGGAGAGCCTGCTCTTCTGGTGTTATCGTGGTCTTTGCCTCGAAATACGTCCGCAAGTCATCTAAAATTTGTTGTACCATAGTTTACTAATTTTTACATTTTGCTTTTTCTGCCCTCTGGTCGCATTCTGGACCGAAGGCTGATTATTTTTCTGCCCAAAGATTGGCAAGCAGTCCAGCCAAGGGTGGTGCGAAAAATACGCTTTCATCGAGGCGGAAAGGAAGATTTTTCAGCAACACGCTGAAAGCAAACCTTGACAGGACGAAGAGAAGGCTATCGAACTTTGCAGAGAAAATAATCAGGGTCCGGAAAAGAACGCACATCGAGGAATAGGAACTATAAATATCAAAACAGGTTGTTCCTGTACTGCAGGAGTTATAAAAGGAGTACCACCAACATTTACTACGGATGTTACTGTTTAACATAAGCCAACACTTATATCAAAACAACATCTACTGTAAATGTTGATTGCCTCCTAAAAGAGATTTTATGCTCTTATAATATTAAAAATGGCTTGAAGTATTTTTAACAGCCTTCTTTTTTGTATTTTTGTTGCAGAAAACAAAAGGATGGCCACAAACGAAAAAACCCGTTCTTGATGAACGGGTATATC
>ERZ791704.111-NODE-111-length-77569-cov-47.1453_pt1 | contig 77569 bp, 80 predicted proteins | sample MGYA00510045_ERZ791704 | MGnify/ENA primary metagenome ERZ791704 (study PRJEB30046, sample SAMN00715247) | human gut metagenome | study: EMG produced TPA metagenomics assembly of the A metagenome-wide association study of gut microbiota in type 2...
ACGATCTTCATAGAATAACCCTTTCTCTTCTCCTGCGCCGTCTGGGCGCTATTGAGTAGATTATAGCACATCTCGGGCAAAACATCTACAAAATCGGCCCTTCTGTTGGCTTTATCCACTGCAAAGCGCTATTTCGGCGGAAAAACGGCCCCGGAACACACAGATCCCGGGGCCGTTCTCAGCGATTCAGGTATTTCAGTACCGCTCCACGCCGTCCTTGGTGACGAGGGCGTAGACCAGCGGGGCTTCCTCGGGCTTTTCGGGGCCGTAGACGAGGCCGCTGCGGTACTCGGCGGCGGCAGCGTCGAACTTATCCGCCGCGCCGTAGAAGGTGGCGAGGCTCTCGCCCTTGTGGACGTAGTCGCCGCGCTTCTTGTGGAGGATGATGCCGGCCGCGAAGTCCAGCGGGTCACCCTTCTTCTGACGGCCTGCGCCCAGCAGAACGCTGGCAGAGCCGATCTTCTCGGCGTCGTTGGCGACGATGTAGCCGTCTTCTTCGGCCAGCAGCTCATAGCTGGCGGCGGGCTTCTCGAAGAGGCTGTAGTCGTCCAGAACGCGGGTGTCGCCGCCCTGGGCCGCGAACATCTCCTTGCACTTTGCATAGGCAGAGCCGTCTGCGATGACAGCCTCGGCCATGGCGCGGCACTCGGCGGGAGACCCCTTGTCGGCCAGCACCAGCATATTCGCAGCCAGCTGCAGGCAGACCTCGGTCAGGTCGGCGGGGCCGTGGCCCTTGAGCACGTCCATGCTCTCCATGACCTCAAGGCTGTTGCCGATGTTGTGACCCAGCGGGGTGTCCATGTCGGTGATCATCGCAGCGACGCGGCGGCCATGATGGGTGCCGATGGAGACCATCAGCTTGGCCAGTTCGATGCTCTGGTCCACGGTCTTCATGAACGCACCGGTACCGGTGGTGACGTCCAGCAGGATAGCGTCCGAGCCGGAGGCCAGCTTCTTGGACATGATGCTGGACGCGATGAGGGGGATGCAGCTGACGGTCGCGGTGACATCGCGGAGGGCGTACATCTTCTTATCTGCCACGGCGATGCCCTCGCTCTGGCCGATGACCGACAGGCCGATCTTATTCACCTGTGCAAAGAACTCCTCCTGCGAGAGGGCAGTCTTTGTGCCGGGGACGCTCTCCATCTTGTCGATGGTGCCGCCGGTGTGGCCGAGGCCGCGGCCGCTCATCTTGGCGATTTTGACGCCGCAGGCCGCGACGATGGGCGCGATGACCAGCGTGGTCTTGTCGCCCACGCCGCCGGTGGAGTGCTTGTCCACCTTGATGCCCGGGATGGGCGAAAGGTCCACCATGACGCCGCTGTGGGCCATGACGTCGGTCAGCTCGGCAGTCTCCTCGTCGGTCATGCCGCGCAGATAAACTGCCATCATCCAGGCCGCCATCTGGTAATCGGCCACCTCGCCGCTGACGAAACCGTTGACGATGGCTTCCAGCTCCTCGCGGCTGTGGGTGCCGCCGTCCCGCTTCTTGGCGATCAAATCGTAAATGCGCATAAGGTCACGCTCCTAAATCGTATTCTCCGCCGACGGCCCGGGCCGCGCTGCCCCGCCTCCGGCAATCGTATGACATTGTAATTCAAGTATAGCAAATTTTCCCGCAAAAGCAAGCGCCGTTTTGTGGAATCTGTTGAAAAAGAAGCAAAAAGGGCGCAGCCGCCCGGAAAAGCAGCTGCGCCCGGAAAATACGCTCGAATCAGCGGGAACCCTTGTCGTAGGGGATACCCTCGGCCTTGGGAGCCATGCTGTTCTTGGAGGTGAAGGCCAGAATGACCATGGATGCCACGAAGGGCATCATGTTGTAGATGTTGCTGGACCAGTGGAGCTGTGCGAGGAAGGTGGAGTCGGCGATGTTGGCCAGACTCTTGAACACGGCAAAGAACATGGCTGCGCCGCAGATGTTGAAGGGCTTCCACTGACCGAAGATCATAACGGCCATGGCAAGGAAGCCTGCACCGGCCACACCGACCTCGAAGTTCCAGGTCTGGACGGGAGGCACGATATAGGCCAGACCGCCGATCGCACCCAGAGCGCCCGAGATGACGACACCGGCATAGCGCATCTTGTAGACGTTGATGCCCACAGAGTCCGCAGCCTGAGGATGCTCGCCGCAGGCGCGCAGACGCAGGCCGAAGCGGGTCTTGTACAGCACGATGTAGCTGATGATGAGCAGTGCGATGCCCAGCGGGACAAAGATGCTCAGCTCCAGGCCGCCGATGCTGAACAGGAAGGGCTTGTTGGAGTAGTTCAGCTTGGCGCTGCCGCTGTCGCTGAAGTTCTTGGAGATGACCACAGCCACCGCCGTCGCCAGCAGGTTCAGGGCCGTGCCGCCGATGGTCTGGTCCGCTTTCAGATTGATGGACGCGAAGGCCAGCAGCAGGCTGTAGACCATGCCGGCGATAGCCGCCACCAGCACAGCGATAAGCACGGTGGCGAAAGCCGGCATGCTCGCGGGCAGCATGGTGAGGGTGAGGACACCCGCCACACCGCCGATGACCATGATGCCTTCCAGTGCGATATTGATGATGCCGGAGTGCTCACTGAACATACCGCCCAGAGCGACCAGCATCAGCACGATGCCATACAGCAGAGTATACTTGATGAGAAGCAGCATATCACTTGCCCTCCTTCTTGGTTTCGGTCTTAGCAGGGGCAGGCTCTGCATTCACGTTGGTCTTGTCCGCATTCTTGAACAGCATGGAGTGGATCTTGCCACGGAACAGCATGGAGAATGCGCACAGGTAGATGATGATACCGCTGATCAGGTCGGAGATCTCGGTGGGGTAATACTTGGTGGACAGGAAAGAGCCGCCGACCGAGATGTGGGAGATGAAGATCGCGGAGAAGATGGTGCCGATGGGGTTGGAGCTTGCCAGCAGGGCCACAGAGATGCCGTTGAAGCCCATGGCCGGCAGGCTGGTGGAGTTCAGCGGGTTCCACTGAGAGACATTGGACAGGTAGTAGAGGCCTGCGCCGAAGCCTGCCAGAGCGCCTGCAATGGCCATGGAGAGGATGATGTTCTTCTTCTCGTTGATGCCGGCGTAGCGGGCGGCGCTCTTGTTCAGGCCGACGGCCTTCAGCTCATAGCCAAAGGTGGTCTTGTTCAGGATGACCCAGATCAGAATGGCGACTGCCGCAGCAAGGAAGATCGCGATGGTGGTGCTGTTGGTCTGGAACATCTTGTTCAGGCCGAAGTCCGGGATGAGGGACTGGGACAGTTCGGCGCTCTTTCCGAGGTTCAGGGTACGGGTGTTGCGCACGTCGTACATGGGGCCGGTGCCGTTCTGGTAGATAAGCTCATTGACCAGATACAAACCGATCCAGTTGAACATGATGGAGGTGATGACCTCGTTGATGTTGAAGTAAGCCTTGAAGAAGCCGGGGATAGCGCCCCAGATGCCGCCGAGGATGGTGGCGACGATCAGGCAGACATACCAGGGCATCTTGAGCATGATGGCGCAGTAGAGTGCGCCGTAAGCGCCCAGCGTGTACTGACCGGCAGCACCGATGTTGAACAGGCCGGTCTTGAAGGCGAAGGCCACGGACAGACCGGTCATGATGAGGGGTGCTGCGTTGGCCAGCTCCTTGCCGACGCCGTAGGGGGCGTCATGGAAGCCGCCCTTAATGATGCGGACAAAGCCGTCGCCCCATGCGTGGGCCGGGTTGATGGCCAGCAGCACGAGGAAGCCCACAGCCATGCCGATGACGATGCACAGCAGCGCGGCCAGCACACTGGTGATGGAGCTGTTGAGATTGCTGTGGGAAAGTTTTTTCTTGTTCATTTATTTGCTCTCCTTTCCCTGCTTGCGTGCGCCGGCCATGTAGAGGCCCAGCTCCTGCACAGTGGTGGTCTTGGGGTCGAACTCGCCTACGATCTCGCCCTCGTACATGACGAGGATGCGGTCGGACAGGTTCATGACCTCATCCAGCTCGAGGCTGACCAGCAGGACAGCTTTGCCCTTGTCGCGCTCGGCGACGATCTGGCGGTGGATGTATTCGATCGCGCCGACATCCAGGCCGCGGGTGGGCTGAACAGCCACCAGCAGCTTGGGGTCTTTGTCGATCTCGCGGGCGATGATGGCCTTCTGCTGGTTGCCGCCGGACATGCTGCGCACGATGGTGGAGCTGCCCTGACCGCTGCGGACGTCGTACTGAGCGATGAGCTTATCGGAGTACTCGCGGACTTTATCGGACTGGATGAAGCCGCCCTTCTGGAACTCGGGCTGCCAGTAGCGCTGGAGCACCATGTTGTTCTCGAGGCTGTAATCCAGCACCAGACCGTGCTTGTGGCGGTCTTCGGGGATGTGGCTCATGCCGTCCTTCGAGCGCTGACGGATGCTCTCGCGGGTGATGTCCTTGCCGTCCAGCGTGATCTTGCCGCCCGACAATTTTTCGAGGCCGGTGAGGCCATAGACGAGCTCGGTCTGGCCGTTGCCCTCGATGCCCGCCAGACAGACGATCTCGCCTGCGTGGACCTGGAAGGTGACGTCCTTGACGGAGTCCTTCTTGCGCTGGTCGTTGTGGATGGTGACACCCTCCACGTCCAGCACGACATCGCCCGGGTGAGCGGGCTTTTTATCGACCTGAAGCTGGACGTCACGGCCGACCATCATGCGGGAAAGCTCTTCCTTGGTGGTGTCCTTGATGTCCACGGTACCCATATACTTGCCCTTGCGCAGGACGGTGCAGCGGTCGGCGACCGCCATGATCTCGTTGAGCTTGTGGGTAATAAAGAGGATGGACTTGCCCTCCTTCTTGAATCCGCGCATGATCTCCATCAGCTCGTCGATCTCCTGCGGGGTCAGCACAGCGGTGGGTTCGTCGAAGATGAGGATCTCATTGTCGCGGTAGAGCATCTTCAAAATCTCCACGCGCTGCTGCATACCCACCGAAATATCACTGATGAGCGCATCGGGGTCAACACGCAGGCCGTACTTCTCGCTCAGGGCCACGACCTTCTTGCGGGCCTCGGCCTTCTGCAAAAAGCCCAGCTTGTTGGGCTCCACGCCCAGAATGATGTTGTCCAGCACGCTGAAGCACTCCACCAGTTTGAAGTGCTGGTGGACCATGCCGATGCCCAGTGCATTTGCATCGTTGGGGTTGCGGATGGCGACCTCCTTGCCGTTTTTGAGGATCTTACCCTCCTCCGGCTGATACAGACCGAACAGCACGCTCATCAGGGTGCTTTTGCCTGCGCCGTTCTCGCCCAACAGGGCATGGACCTCACCTTTGCGCAGCTGCAGGGTAATGTCGTCGTTTGCCTTGATGCCCGGGAACTCCTTGGTGATATGGAGCATCTCGATCACAAAATCCTCTGCCAATCTGCTCACTCTCCTTTCGTGTCCAAACGACACTTATACTATTGTAATGCCCATTATACCGTATTTTTGCTGTTTTGCACACTTCTTTTTGAAAATTTAGTGTTTTGCCATATCATAAGTATTACTTTTGTGCATTTTGACAGGCATTCCTTCATCGTCTTGAAAAAAGCATACAAAAAAGGCGGGACGCCCTTTGCAAAGCGTCCCGCCCGGGAAGTTTCTGATTACTGGATGTAGTTGACAGTGGTGAACTCGCTGACGGTGGGCTTGGTGCTGTCGTCAGAGCTGTTGTCCACAGCGATCTCGCCGCTCTTGATCTTCTCCTTCAGAGCCTCGTACTCGTCGGTGGTGAAGGTCTCGAAGTTCCAGCTGTCAGCATCGGTGGGCAGGCCGACGTAGTCGCCGTCCTCCAGACCGAAGTTGCCGTTGGAAGCAGCGATTTCGCTCCAATCGCCTGCCTCGATGTCGGACAGAGCAGTGTTGACAGCCTCGGTCAGGCCCTTCATTGCAGAGGTGATGAAGGGGTTGTAAGCGAAGGAGCCGTCTGCCACGCCGTTGACACCGATGTAGTTCTGGTCAACGTCAACGCCGACGACATAGCCGTTGTTCTTCAGAGCAGCCTCAACAGCGGAGGTGTAGATGCCGCCGCCGCAGGCGAAGACGACCTGGGTGCCGTTGGAGTACCAGCCCTCCATACGGGAGGTGATGTTTGCATCGCCGTAGAACTGGCCGCCGTAGAAGTAGTTGATGTCGATGTTGGTGCCCAGCTCCTGAGCAGCAGCGTCAGCGCCCTGCACGTAGCCGTAGCCGTAACGGATGACAGCGGGGACAGCCATGCCGCCGAGGAAGCCCAGCTTGGTCTTGCCGTCCTTAACGACAGCGTAGCCAGCCAGATAACCTGCCTGCTCCTCCTTGAAGGTGATGCAGTAGCAGTTTGCGGGGATGGCGTCGGTGCCGATGTCGCCCTGGGTGACATCGATAGCGATGAACTTGACATCGGGGTACTGGTCAGCAGCCCATGCCAGGGAAGCGCCATACAGGTAGCCGACGCAGACGATGACGTCAGCGCCATCGTTGACAGCCTGGCGGATCATGGTCTCGCGGTCCTCATCGGAAGCGTCAGCCTCGGGGATGTAGTACTGGCAGTCATCGCCCATGTAGCCGGAAACAGCGGTCCAGCAGGCCTGGTTGAAGCTCTCATCATCGATGGTGCCGGTGTCGCAGGTCAGAGCGACCTTCACGATCTTCTCGCCGCCCTCAGCGGTGGAAGCGGCTGCGCTGGTGGAGGCAGCTGCAGAGGAAGCAGTGGAAGAGGAAGAACCGCCGCAGGCAGTCAGAGCAGCGGCAGCAGCAGCGGCGCCAGCCACTGCCAGGAAGTTACGACGAGAAATCATCATAATGAAAACTCTCCTTTTATTTTAATATAATCGCGTTTTGTTGACGAAATGTGCGCACTTGCACATTTACTGGCTCAAGTATAGCGGGAAGAAGTGACAGATGCAAGCCTTTTCCGATTACAAAACATTTACAATTATTTTATCAAAATTGTATAAAAATCACACTTATCCCGGAAGATCCGCTCCGCCCGGCCTTTTTCGCGCAGCTGCGTTCAGTCTTCCACAGCCTTGTTGCCTGCCACGTTGGAGGGACCGAAGCCGAAGGGCAGCAGCTCGTCCATGCTGCGCTCGATGAAATCGTCCGGGCTTTTTGCCATGATGACATTCAGCTCCGGGCCGCCGAACTCGAACAGCGCCTGACGGCAGACGCCGCAGGGCGAGGTGACCTGCTTGTTGACTTCGCCCCGGCGCGCACCCACCACGGCGATGTCGGTGAACCTGGTCACGCCCTCGGCCACAGCCTTGAACAGGGCCGTCCGCTCGGCGCAGCTGGTGGGGGTAAAGGCGGCATTTTCCACGTTGCAGCCGGTGAAGATGCGGCCATCCTCGGCGCGCAGGGCAGCACCCACCATAAAGTCGCTGTAAGGCGCGTAAGCCCTCTCCCTGGCCGCAAGGGCCATCCGGATGAGCTCCTGCTTTTCTTCCAGAGTCAGTTTTGTCATGGTCAGTTCTCCTTTTTGCAATTTGTAGATACAGCGTTCTTCGTCCTGTGGGACGAAGCCAATGGATTCAAACATTTTCTGCGACTGGGTATTGAAGGAATAGATGTGCGCGAAGCACTCCGCCAAGCCCCTTTCCCGAGCCAGCTCCAGCATTTTTTCGATGACCTTCCGCCCGATGTGTTTATTCTGGTACTCCTTGCAGATGACGATGGCCAGCTCGCCTGTCGTCCGCAGGCTGACGTCACCACAAAGCACACCCCGATACTCGATATAAAACAGTTCCCCGTGTGTGTCCAGATAATGATACATCCGCTTCAGCAGCGGCAAATTATAAACGGAGTCCCTGTTATCTACCTGTTTGCAGAGCTGTGCATCCTGATACCACGCAAGTGCTGTATCGTAGGCCGGATAATACGGAACAAGCCGGATGTTCCCCTCCACAGAAATCGGACTGCGCACCATGTTCACTGTTTCTCTGTTCATCGGCCTCATTCCCTTCTGTGTCGTGTATTTAAGTATAAATCATTCTTTTAAGAAGTGCAAGCGGCGATAATTACGCAGCATTATGCAATGACAGCTCTTGCATTTATCATTACAAATGAATATAATAGAATCACAAAGGAGGCGCATCAGAATGGCAAATGCAGTCAACGTGAATTTTCGGATGGACCCCGACCTCAAGCGGAGCATGGAGGAGGTCTGCGCCGAGATGGGGCTTTCGATGACGACAGCCTTCACGATTTTTGCAAAGAAAGTGTCGCGCGAGCATCGGATTCCCTTTGAAGTCTCCGCCGATCCCTTCTATTCCGAAAGCAACATCAACCATCTCCGTCAAATCGTCCATGATATTGACACCGGCAAAGCCAAGCTCACCGAACATGAACTGATCGAGGTGGACTGATGAGGCTGCTGTGGGAAGAGGAAGCGTGGGAAGATTATTGTCTTTGGCAGACGCGGGACAAAAAGCTGCTGAAGCGAATCAACTCTCTCATAAAAGACATTCAGCGGAACACCTATGAGGGTATCGGCAAGCCCGAGCCTTTGAAGGGAGATTTGAGCGGATGGTGGAGTCGGCGTATCGACGACACCCACCGCATCGTCTACCGGGAGCAGGATGGAAACATCATCATTGCGTCCTGTTACGGTCATTACACGGATACCTGAAAAGCAAAAAGACTGCTGTCGACCGACAGCAGTCTTTTTGTATTATGGTTAAATCAATACTCCGCGCCCAGTGCGACCTTCATCATATCGGTGAAGCTCTTCTGGCGCTGCTCTGCGGTGGTGATCTCCGGGGAGACGAAGCTGTCGGAGATGGTCAGCAGGCAGGCAGCGTTCTTGCCCAGAGCCTCGGCGTTGGCGAACAGAGCAAAGCTCTCCATCTCCACGCAGAGGCAGCCGCGCTCGTCGCGCAGCAGCTCCCAGTAGGTGGGCTTTGCATCGGAAGGCTGACGGTAGAAAACGTCGGAGGAGTGGATGTTGCCCTCGATGAGCTTGATGCCCTGCTTCTTGGCGGAGGCGCGCAGCTTGTCATTCAGCTCCTCGCTGGGGAAGGTGATGTCGTGGTCGTTGCCGCTCTGGACGCGGGCATAGTTGGACTCACTGACAGCACCGGTGGCCAGCACGGTGTCGAACAGCTTGGCGTCGGCAGTGTAGCTGCCGGCGGAGCCGATGCGGATGATGTTGTCCACATCGTAGAACTTGAACAGCTCGTAGGAATAGATGCCGATGGAGGGCATCCCCATGCCGCTGCCCATCACGCTGATGGGACGGCCCTCGTAGGTTCCGGTAAAGCCCAGCATCCCGCGGACGCCCGTCACCTGACGGACATCCTTCAGGAAAGTGTCAGCAATGAACTTTGCGCGCAGGGGGTCGCCCGGCATCAGGACAGTCTTTGCGAAATCGCCCTTTTCGGCGCTGATGTGAGGAGTAGCCATAAAATTATCTCCTTTTTATAAAATTATTTCTTCCCCGGGAATACGTTCTGCGGGGGAATGTACGAACCATTGAGACGTATCTCGAAGTGGCAGTGGTTGCCGGTGGAACGGCCCGTGCTGCCCAGATAGCCGATGAGCTGGCCCTGCTTGACGGTCTGGCCCGCGCTGACGGTCAGGGACAGGCAGTGTGCATACACAGAGCTGTATCCGCCGCCGTGGCTGATGATGACCGAGTAGCCATAGCCTGTACCTGCACCGGCCTTGTTGTAACCCGCCTTGGTGACGGTGCCGCCTGCGGAGGCGTAGATGGGCGTACCGGCCGGGGCGCAGATGTCCACGCCCTTGTGGCGTCCGCCGTACCAGCGCGAGCAGTAGCGGTAGTTCGGCACAGGCCAGATGAACTGGCCGCTGCCGGTGATGTACTTGGTGCTGGAAGTCACCTTCTTGGTGCCTTTGACCACCTTCTTGTTCACCGGCTCCTTGATGACCTCGGTGGAAAGCACGCTCTGGTCCACAAGGATATTGTTGGTGTCGTAGACGTTCTGGAGGGTCACACGGCGCAGACCGTTCTCGCCCTCCTGGAGCACCTTGGTGGTTCCCTTCGTATATTCGTTGGATCTTGTCGTCTCCGTGGAGAATGCGATCTCTTCCTCACGGGTCTCGATGCGGGTGATGCGCACCTCAAGGCCAGCCTCTTCTTTGGTGATGACGAGGTGGTCGCCCTCAAGGATGCTGGACGTCTCGCTCAGCGGCTCACCCTTGAATGCCGGGTTGAGGGCGCACAGCTCACGGAAGGTCAGGTCATTGTTATGTGCGATGGACCAGAGGGTGTCGCCCGCCTTGACGGTGTAGACCTTCTGGGCCTGCTTCACGCCCACCAGCTCCTGCCGGACGGTCTCAAAATCCTGCAAGCCTTCCTTGAAGTAGAGGCCGTCTTCCAGCGTGACCTGCTTGTTGAAGCCCACGCTTACATCGGGGCCGTTCTCTTCTTCCTCGTAGGGGTCGAGCATGGCGGCGAGGTAATCCCGCAGCGCGTTGCCGTCGCTGCACACCGCCGTCAACTCGCCGTCCAGATAAAGAGCCGTGCCTTCGCTGATCTGGTCGCCGGCGCTCTGGATGATGGCGTTTGCCATCTCGTTTTCGTCCATCATGTGGTGGGCAATGGCGAGGGTGTAGCTCGGCTCGATGGTCCACTCGGTCTTGTCGGTGCCGGCGTAGCTGATACGCTCCATCACGTCCTCGCGGGCCGTGTTGAAGACGTCCTCATTCGCCACATAGCCCACGGTTTCGCCGTTGACCCGGACGGCCAGCGCATAAGGCTGGTGGATGACATATTGGAACACTGCTGCGCCCAGCGCCAGTGCGCAGATGGGCAGGGCATACATCGCCATGCGGGGCAGCAGACTGAGGTTGCGGCGGACGCCGTTTTTGAAGTAGTGGACGCTGGCCTCAAATGCTGCACCGAAGCCCTGCTCCCTGCGGATGCGGTGGGCATGGATGAGAAGGGACACGGTGCCCTTTGCAAACAGCACGATGGGGCCAAACAGGTCTTTGGCCACCTGTGCTGCGCCGGGGAACGCCGTCTCCGCCAGAGCCTTTGCAAAGCGGCGGATGCCTCCAGCAGCCCAGAGAGCGGCGTACTTGACGGCACGTCCCACCCGCACGGCAGCATACTCCGCGCCAAAGCCCAGTGCGTAGAGCACTGCGCCAACGCGCAATACCAGCTTCGACGAGCGCAGCTTCCGGGAGGCATTGTCCAGCCGGTGTCTGCGGCGGCGATACCGCCGGTGGCGGCGCAGCAGATGGACGCACTGGAGCTGCGCCCAAAGCGAGCGCAGCTTTGCGCGGAAGCCGGTGTGCCGCGGCGCAGCGGCTGGCTCGTCCTGCCGCGTTTCAGTTGTTTTATCTTCCAGCAAAAAGGATGCTCCTTCCTGTATCTTCAGGAGATTCTGATTTGTCTCTTTTCTCTGTTATCGACACGCTGCCGCATAAGGACAGCTTTTTTGACAAGAATAACTCTATTTATTATACACCCTGCCAGCGCCGAAACAAGCATTGACACAAAATTTGGGCTTAGCTTTCACTTACTTTTCACGAAATACACAAATTCAGTCAAAAAGGGCTGCCATATCCTCCGGCAGCGGGCTTTCCACCGTCACCGGCCTCAGAGTCGTCTCGTCCACCGGCACTTCGATGCGGATGCCGTCCGGCATCCGCTCGCAGCGCGGCACCCAGAACGTCTGTTTTGCACAGTGGAGCGCCTGCCGCCCGATACGCGCCCGGCTCCCGCCGTAGAGGTCATCGCCGGCCAGCGGGTGGCCGATGGATGCAAAATGTACCCGTATCTGGTGGGTGCGGCCCGTCACCGGGACGCAGGCCGCGAGGCTCAGGCCGTTTTCGGCTTTCAATATGGTATATTCCGTCCGGCTGGGTTTGCCATCGGGGGTGACGCACCGCCCGATGATGCTCTCCCCCTGCCGCCCGATGGGGGCGTCGATGACGCCCGGCCCGAGGGGAAGTTCTCCTTCTGCAACGGCGCAGTAGAGCTTCTCCACCCTCTGAGCCAGCAGCGGGGCGGCGTAGCCATTCTGGGCCGCCAGCACGAGGCCGCTGGTGTCCTTGTCGATGCGGTTTACCGGGCGGAAGACGGGGCTTCTGCCCTGACGCAGCGCCCAAGCCGCATAGCCGTTCGCCAGCGTATCCAGCGGGTAATTCAGGGTAGGATGCACCGCGAGATGGGGCGGCTTTTCCACCACGAGGGCGAAAGCGTCCTCGTAGACCACATCCACCGGGATGTTGTCCTGCGGCGCAACGCCCTCCCCCTCCGGCGGCAGTTCAAAGGAGATGACCTGCCCGGCCTCCACCCGGCGGTTGGCCAGGATGGGGGCGCCGTCGGCAAAAAAGCCGCTGCCCCGGAATTTCACGGCCCGGGACAGGTCGGTGGAGACACTGCACCTGCGCAGAAAACCGCGCAGCAGCATCCCGTCCGCCTTGGGCGGGACTTTGAAATAAAGCTTCATCTTCCCACCTCCAGCGCGGGCAACATATAAGATAAGTATAGCAAAATTCTCTTTCTCTTGCAAATCTTGTTTTTTTATGGTATCATGAGGAGCGGAAAACGAGTGGAACATACGGCGGCGGGGCGGCTTTGACCGCTCTGAGGAAAGTCCGGGCCTCACAGAGCACGGTAACTGCTAACGGCAGCCGAGGGTGACCTCAGGGAAAGTGCAACAGAAAGGAAACCGCCGCAGCAATGCGGTAAGGATGAAAGGGCGAGGTAAGAGCTCACCAGCGCATGGGTGACTATGCGGCTTTGTAAACCCTACCGGAAGCAACGCCTATATGGGACGTACAGCGCTGCTCGCGTGTCCCGAAGGCGGCACGAACCTGTCAGCAATGGCAGGTCTAGACAGATCGTCGTTTAATACAGAACCCGGCTTACGGTCTATCTCGTTTTCCATCTTTTGTTTTCAGCGCTGTCTGCGGTGTGCAGGCAGCGTTTTTTCGTTTCTTTAACCACACTGTCACTTTTCGTTTGGGCCGGTTTGTGGTATACTGAACAAAACCCCACAGAGCACGTCTCCGCCGGGGCCTTAATTCAACAGACAGGATGTGAAATCCTCCGATGAAAGATGGTTTTTTGAAAGCAGCCGCCCTCTCGCCCTCGCTGCGGGTGGCCGACTGCAATTATAACGCTTCCCAAATCGTCTCTCAGTTACAGGACGCTGCGGCCCGCGGCGTCAGGCTGGCGGTGTTCCCCGAGTTCTGCCTCACCGGCTACACCTGCGGCGATCTGTTCTTGCAGCGCACGCTGCAGCAGGGCGCGCTGGACGCCCTGCAGACCGTGCTGGACGCCAGCCGGGAGCTGGACGTCGTGGCCCTCGTGGGCCTGCCGCTGCTGGTGCGGGGCAAGCTGTACAACTGCGCCGCTGTCCTCTGCGGCGGGCGTCTGCTGGGCCTTGTCCCCAAGACCTACCTGCCCAACTACGGCGAGTTTTACGAAAAGCGCCAGTTCACCCCGGGCAGCACTGAGGTGGAAAATGTGACGGTCTGCGGGCAGGAGGTGCCGTTCGGTACGTCCCTGCTCTTCCGCTGCCGCCAGATGCCCAGCTTCGTTCTGGGCGTGGAGATCTGCGAAGACCTGTGGAGCGCTCTGCCCCCCTCCACCTTCCACACGCTGGCCGGTGCCACCGTCATTGCGAACCTTTCGGCCAGTGATGAGACGGTCGGCAAGGCCGAGTACCGCCGGGCGCTGGTGTCGAACCAGTCCGCCCGCCTGCTCTGCGGCTACCTGTACGCTTCTGCCGGCCACGGCGAGAGCACCCAGGACATGGTCTTCGCCGGCCACGACCTCATCGCCGAGAACGGCACCCTCCTCGCCGAGACATCTCCCTTCGAGGGCGGCTGGGCTGAGACGGAGCTGGACTGCCAGCGGATGGAGTCGGAGCGGGCGCGCAACACCAGCTTCGAGCCCAGCGCTGAGGGGTATCTGACCGTCGATTTCGACCTTGCCCTCACCGAGACCAAGCTCTCCCGCTGGGTAGACCCCACGCCTTTCATCCCCCACGACGAGCGCCGCCGGGCCGAGCGCTGTGAGCTGATCTTGAAAATGCAGGCCGACGGCCTCGCCAAGCGCCTCGAGCACGCCCACGCCAAGACGGCGGTCATCGGCATCTCGGGCGGTCTGGACAGCTGCCTCGCCCTGCTGGTGGCCGTCCGCGCCATGAAGCAGCTGGGCCGCCCCACCAGCGATGTGCTGGCCGTGACCATGCCCTGCTTCGGCACCACCCACCGCACCCGCAGCAATGCAGAGATCTTATGCGACGAGCTGGCCGTCAGCTTTACCGAGATCGACATCGCCAACACCGTCCACAGCCACTTCAGGGACATCGGCCAGGACGAGAGCGTGCTGGACGTCACCTTCGAGAACGGACAGGCTCGTGTGCGCACCCTCGAGCTGATGGACACTGCCAACCGCACCGGCGGCCTCGTCGTCGGCACCGGCGACCTCTCCGAGCTGGCGCTGGGCTGGGCCACCTACAACGGCGACCACATGAGCATGTACGGCGTCAACGCCGGTGTCCCCAAGACGCTGGTGCGCCACCTCGTCCAGTATGAGGCCGACATTGCCGCCTCCGCCGAGCTGCGCCGGGTGCTGCTGGACATCCTCGACACCCCCGTCTCCCCGGAGCTGCTGCCCGCCAAGGACGGCGAGATCTCTCAGAAGACGGAAGACCTCGTGGGTCCCTATGAGCTGCACGACTTCTACCTTTATTATGTTCTCCGCTTCGGCTTCGGCCCGTCGAAGATATTCCGGCTGGCGAAAGCGGCCTTCGCAGGCCGGGCCGAGTACCCGGACGAAGTGCTCTACAAGTGGCTGCGCAACTTCTACTGGCGGTTCTTCGCCCAGCAGTTCAAGCGCAGCTGCCTGCCCGACGGCCCCAAGGTGGGCAGCGTCACCCTCTCGCCCCGGGGCGACTGGCGGATGCCCAGCGACGCAGCCGCCGCGCTCTGGCTGGCCGAGCTGGAGCAGATCCCGCTCAAAGGATAATTTTTTATGAAGCAACACAAAAAACTGCTGATGGATCTGGTCTTTGCTGCCGTCATTCTGGCCGCAGCCGCCGTGCTGCTGCTGGTGCGGAAAGCAAACCAGACCGGTGCGCCTCTCTGCGCAGAGCTCATCTACGGCGACAGCAACACCAGGCTCACCTTTCCCCTCGAAAAAGACGCCGATTACGATGTGGACACCGGCTACCTCACCGTCCACATCAGGATCCAGGACGGCGCGGCCCGCTTTGTGGACTCGCCCTGCCCTGACCACATCTGCGAGTCCTTCGGCTGGCTCAGCGAGGAAGACCAGACGGCCACCTGCCTGCCCGCCCGGGCTGTGCTGAGCATCATCCCCACCACATGACGGCATACACATCCAAAGGAGTGAACGCCTATGTTTGACGAAAACGAGCATATCCATCCCCAGAATAACGACGAAGGCCCCCGGCACATCCACCGGGGCATCAAGCGCAGCGAACCCGACGAAGTGGAGGTAGACAGCGCCGATTTCTTCTCGCCGGAGCCTCCCCGCCCCAAAGCACCGCCGAAACCGGCACCGACGTCTCCGTCTGAGCCGCCGAAATCTCCGGTGCCGCCCCGCAGACAGTGGGAGCCGCTGCACCCCAGCGAGCCCGCCCCCGCTGACGACAAACTTCCGAAAGGAGGAATGGTCTTGCTGGTACTGCAGGCCATCCTGAGCCTTGCCGCGCTGGTGCAGCTCTGGCGCACCCAGATGCTGCCGGTGCTCTACCTCGTTATCATCACTGCGCTTCTGGTGCTGCTCTGGCTGCTGGTGCGCAAGTGCCTCGCCTCCCGCAGCGGTGCCGTCGTGGCCCGGGTGCTGTCCGTCCTGCTCTGCGCCGCGCTGGCCGTGGGCTGTGTCTGGGCGCAGCAGGGTCTGACCGCACTGGACAGCATGACTTCCGGCCTGCTCACCGGCGCAGAGGCGAATAAGATCACGAAAGAGCCCTTCGTCGTCTATCTCAGCGGCGTGGACAACCGCGGTGACCTGACCGAAAAGGCCCGCAGCGACGTGAACATCCTCGCCGTGGTCAACCCCACCACCAAGCAGGCGGCCCTCATCAACACCCCGCGCGACTACTATGTTGACCTCGCAGGCACCGACAGCAAGGACAAGCTGACCCACGCCGGCCTCTACGGCGTCGAGACCAGCATGGCCACGCTGGGCAACCTCTACGGCGTGAATGTGGAGCACTACCTCCGCATCAATTTTGCGGGCTTCATCAACATCATCGACGCCATCGGCGGCGTGGACGTCTACTCCGACCAGGCCTTCACCTCGGTGGGCAGCCCCGGCTACTACGACCCCACCACCTTCGCCGAGGGCTGGAACCATCTGGACGGCAAGTCCGCTCTGGCTTTTGCCCGTGAGCGCCACGCCTTCAAGACCGGCGACATCCAGCGCGGCATCAACCAGATGAAAGTCATCGACGCGGTGGCCAACAAGCTCAAATCCCCGGCCCTGCTCATGGGCTTCTCCAAGCTGATGGACGCCGCCGCCGACTGCTTCGTCACCAGCCTCTCGCAGGAACAGATCTCTGCGCTGGTCCGGATGCAGCTGGGCGACCTTGCCAACTGGGACATCCAGAGCTACACCGTCACCGGCTCTGGCGCGAAGAGCACCAAGTGCTACTCCGCCAAGGGCCAGAGCCTCTACGTCATGAAGCCGGATGAGAACTCGGTCAACGAGGCCAAGGCCCTCATCGCAGCGGTTCTGGGCGGCGAGGACAAACTCACCAGCACCAGCCAGACCCCCGAGAAGACCGATGTCTTCACGCCGACCGCCGACCCCAACGCCGGTGCATCCATCCCGGAGGAATCTCCCGACAGCGTGATCGCAGAAGAGCCCGCCGAGAGCGAAGTCCCGGCGGAAGAGGCCCCCGCTGACAGCCAGCCCACCGAGGGCGACGCCTCCGGTGAGCCCAGCGCTTCCACCGAGGTCCCTGCAGACGGCAGCGAAGAAGCCCCGGCAGACTCCACCGAGTCTCCGTCCTTCAGTATGCCGACCCAGGAGCAGGTGGAGCAGGCGGCTTCCTCCCTGCATCAGGCCGCTTCCACCGTGCTGGACGCCCTGTTCGGCTCCGGCAGCGGCGACGCTTCCAGCGCTGAAAATGATGCAGCATAATTGATAGACAGAAAGATCCCGCAAAGCAGCTGCCTTGCGGGATCTTTTCGTTTATGCTTATTTCAGGATGTCGCCCAGCACGCTCTGGCCGTCCAGCGTGGAGGCATCCACGCCCAGATAGTCGCAGATGGTCTGTGCGATGGTGCCGAAGCAGAGTTTGGTGCCGAGGTCAACGCCCGGTTTGACGCCCTTGCCGCAGATGAGATACGGCACATACTCGCGGGTGTGGTCGGTGGTCTTGGTGTAGGAGGGGTCACAGCCATGGTCAGCCGTGACCATCAGGATGTCGCCCTCCCGCATCCCGGGGATGAAGTCGGCAAGGAACTTGTCGAACTCGGTGGCGGCGGCGGCGTAGCCCGCCACATCGCGGCGGTGGCCGTAGAGCATATCGAAATCGACGAGGTTCACGAAGGCCAGACCCTCGAAGTCGCGGGTCTGCAATGCCCTGGTGAAGGCGATGCCGTTGGTGTTGCCGGTGGTCTTGATCTTCTCCGTCACGCCCTCGCCGTCGAAGATGTCGAAAATTTTGCCCACGGCGATGACGTCCCTGCCTGCGTCCTTGAGCAGATCCAGCATGGTCTTGCGGGGCGGCTTGAGGCTCAGGTCGTGGCGGTTGGTGGTGCGGTAGAAGGTGTCGGCGGTGCGGCCGAGGAAGGGGCGGGCGATGACGCGGCCCACGCCGTACTCGCCCTTCAGCATCTCGCGGGCGATCTCGCAATAGCGGTACAGCTCATGCACCGGCACAAGCTCCTCGTTGGCGGCCACCTGGAACACGCTGTCGGCGCTGGTGTAGACGATGAGGGCATCCTCCTTCATGGCCTGCTCGCCGTAGTCCTTCAGCACCTGCGTGCCGGAGTAGGGCTTATTGCAGAGGACTTTGTGGCCGGTCTTTTCCTCAAACTCGTGGATGAGGCTGTCCGGGAAGCCGTCCGGGAAGGTGGGCAGGGGCCTCGGGCTGACGACACCGGCGATCTCCCAGTGGCCGATGGTGGTATCCTTGCCCATGCTCTGCTCCTGCAGGCGGGCGAAGGAGCCGATGGGGGCGGCATCCTTTTCACCGGCGGTCACACCGTCGATGTTGAACAGGCCGAGCTTTTTCAGGTTGGGGCAGTTGAAATTGGGGTGGTTGGCGATGGCGCCGAGGGTGTTGGTCCCCTCATCGCCAAAGGCGGCGGCATCCGGCTCTGCGCCGATGCCGAAGCTGTCCAGAACGATCAGAAAAACGCGCTTTTCCATTACGCTTTCACTCCGTTTCTATCATTTTGCGCTCACCTTCATCCCTTCGGGGCAGAAGTGAGACTTTTGCTTAGCCCTATTATAGGCGATGGACGCATTTTTCGCAAGCGTTTTATCGCTCCGGCATCTATCACGAAAATTTAAGGTTTTCTTTGCCGAATTTTTTCTTGCTCTCTTGTACACAAGCGGTTATAATATAGAATGGTAAGGTTTTCAAACACCCCTGACCGGGCCGATGTCCGGCCAGCGGCCGCAGGGCATATTTTGCACCTGCGCGCCCATCATAGAGGAAAAAAGAGACTGTTAGAGGTATATTTATGAGAAAAACGAAGATCATCTGCACCCTTGGCCCTTCTACCGATAAGGACGGCGTCCTGCGCGAGCTGGTCGCCAACGGCATGAACGTGGCCCGCTTCAACTTTTCCCACGGCTCCTACGAGGAGCACAAGGGCCGTCTGGACATGCTGAAGGCTGTCCGCGCTGAGCTGAACAAGCCCGTTGCTGCCCTGCTGGACACCAAAGGCCCCGAGATCCGCCTGAAGGAGTTCAAGAACGGCGTTGAGATGCTGGAAGCCGGCCAGACCTTCACCCTGACCACCCGCGAGGTGGAGGGCACCAAGGAGATCTGCTCCATCACCTACAAGGACCTGCCCCAGGACGTCCACGAGGGCGGCACCATCATGCTGGACGACGGCCTCATCAAGCTGGCCATCAAGAGCGTCACGGACACCGACATCGTCTGCGAAGTGCTCAACAGCGGCAAGATCAAGACCAAGAAGGGCGTCAATGTCCCCGGCGTCCACCTGTCCATGCCCTACCTGAGCCAGCGCGACCGGGATGACATCATCTTCGGTGTCCAGCAGGGCTTCGACTTCATCGCTGCTTCCTTCGTGCGCACCGCACAGGACGTCTACGACATCCGCAACCTGCTGAACGAGTACGACTCCCACATCCGCATCATCGCCAAGATCGAGAACCGCGAGGGCGTCAATAACATCGACAGCATCCTGTCCGCTGCCGACGCCGTCATGGTCGCCCGCGGCGATCTGGGCGTCGAGATCGACTTCACTGAGCTGCCCGGCATCCAGAAGAGCGTCATCGACCGCTCCTTCTCCTTCGGCAAGCCCATCGTCACTGCGACCCAGATGCTGGACAGCATGATCGTCAACCCCCGCCCCACCCGCGCCGAGATCTCCGACGTGGCAAACGCCATCTACGACGGCACTTCCGCTATCATGCTCTCCGGCGAGACCGCTGCGGGCGCATACCCTGTTGAGGCCCTCAAGACCATGTCCGCCATCGCAGAGCGCACCGAGAACGAGGTCCACTACCGCGACAACCGCCTGACCGATACCACCGGCCAGATCAGCGTCAGCGACGCTACCGCACACGCTGCCTGCCTGACCGCAAAGGACGTCAACGCTTCTGCCATCGTCACCGTGTCCGAGTCCGGCAACACTGCCCGCCTGCTGAGCAAGTACCGCCCCTCTCAGCCCATCATCGCCTGCGTCATGGACGAGCAGGTCCAGCGCCAGCTGTCCGTCTCCTGGGGCATCACCCCGCTCATGATGGACCTCGCCTCCAGCACCGATGAGCTCATCGAGAAGTCCACCGCTCTGGCAAAAGAGCACGGCTATCTGCACGACGGTGAGCTGGCTGTCGTGACCGCAGGCGTCCCCGTGGGCGTCTCCGGCACTACCAACATGATCAAGATCCACATGATCGGCAACTGCCTGGCTACCGGCGTCGGCGTCGGCCCCGAGGGCGCTGCTCTGGCCAACGCCACCGGCAAGGCCTGTGTCTGCCGCACCATCGAAGAGATCCGTGCAAAGTTCAAGCCCGGCATGGTCCTGGTCGTCCCCTCCACCTCCAACGAGATGCTGAGCTACGTCCGTGACGCCGCCGCTCTGGTGGTCGAGGAAGCCGGTCTGAACAGCCACGCCGCCATCGCCGGCAAGGCCCTGCTCAAGCCCACCATCGTGGGTGCCGTCGGCGCTACCGCCCACATCCGCGACGGTCTGATGGTCGCTGTGGACTGCGCACACGGCAGCGTCCAGCGCCTGCAGGCCTGATCCCGGGAGGCGCAGTATGGAACGCATCGCAAGTTTCTGTGTAGACCACACCAGGCTCGACCGCGGCATGTACCTGAGCCGTCAGGACGGCGATGTTCTGACCTGGGACATCCGGATGAAGAAGCCGAACCACGGCGATTATCTCTCCACCGGCGCAGCCCACACGCTGGAGCACCTCTTCGCCACCTACGCCCGCAACAGCGAGTATAAGGACGGCGTCATTTACGTCGGCCCCATGGGCTGCCGCACCGGCTTTTACCTGCTGACCCGGGGCCTGACCCCCGCCGAGGCGCTGAGCCTGACGGTGGAGTCCTTCCGCTTCATGGCTGCGTTCGAGGGCGATGTCCCCGGCGCAAGCGAGGTGGAGTGCGGCAACTACCGCGACATGGACCTGCCCGCCGCAAAGGCTGAGGCTGCCGCCATGCTGCCCGTGCTCGAGGCACTGACCGCTGACAAGCTGCACTACTAAGCTATCACACACAAAGAGGCTGTTGCACTGCAACAGCCTCTTTTCTTTATACTTCCCCGATGACCGGGAGCAGGTCTTCGAGCTTATTGAAATAATTCACGATGGTGACCACATTGTTGACGATGGAGCTGCCCGCCGAGAAGATACGGGCCACATAGTTCAGCACCCGACCAATGTCCTGAAACGTCTGCCATGCTGTGGTCTCGCCGCCGCAGAGCAGCACCCTTTCGTCGTCCCCGATGGATGTATACTGGGCGGGCATCTGCATCCGATAATTCCTCATAGTATCCTTTCCTTTCCGTGGGTGGTGCATTATGTCCCGGAGCAAGGCCCGGTCGGCCTGTCCTGTAAAACAGCATACCACCCGCCCGGGACAAACCGTGTCAGAGCGTGGGGAGACAGCAAAAAACACAAGGACCCGGGGTGTTTCCACTCCGGGCCCTTGTGCCATTTTTATTTCGAGGAATAGATAATATCGTTTTATCGCTGGGCTTGTGTCAGCTCAGGTGCGATCAGTCCCGGGCCTCATTCTCAGAGGCAACAGCCTTGCAGGTGACGATAACGACGGTGTACTCGACCTTCTTGTCGCCTTCCTTCTTTTCGAAGGTCTTCAGGCCCAGCTCGAACTTATTGCCAGCCTTGGGCTCATACTTCTTGCCGTCCACGGTGATGTTAGCGACCTTACCCTTGTTCAGAACATTATTGGTGTTGATGGCCTTGCCACTCACCAGCAGGTCGCAGATCTCCTGAGCCTGAGCAACATTCTTCACATCCTCGCTCTTGTAGCAAGCGTACCAGACGTACTTATCGGTGATCTTGTTGGTCTCCAGCTTAGCCTTGACAGCCTCTTCCATGCTGACCTTGGCAGGCTTGCTATCCTCAGCCTCAGAAGTAGGAGCGACCCACTCAGTGGTGTCAGCCTGAACAGCCTTGGCGGCCTTAGTAGCCAGATCCTTAGCGTCGTTGGTAGCAGAGACGGTAGCCTTATCGTTGACGCGCTTCAGCATACCCTCCAGATCGCTAGCGATGTTGCGAGCATCCAGAGTTGCGCAGCCGGTCAGCATGGACACAGCCATGACACCGGTGAGAACGACGGCCAGCAGTTTTTTCATTTTCATGATTTTTGCCTCCATAAATAAAGATAAATTATACAGGCAGGCTAGCATTTTTTCGACTGTCGGCCTGTGGGCCAATTATACCCCCCCCCCCTACCGGTCTGTCAATAGATTTTTTGCACTTTCGTCACATTTACAAAATATGATTCCACCAACCGTGCATTTTCCACAAAATAACAGGATTCGAGGGGCTGAAAGCAAAAAATGCAGCCCCGGGGCCGCTTTTAGGGCGGCAGCCCGGGGCTGCAGGTGCAGTATTTTTTTCAGTCTCCCGCCGGGGGGCAGGGGGCTTTACTGGTACAGGGGGAAAGCTCTGGTCAGGGCCAGCACCCGGGCGGAGATGTCGTCCTTCTTCTCGTCGTAGTGCCAGATGCAGTCGGCGATGCAGTCCGCAATGACCTTCATCTCGGCTTCGCCCATACCACGGGTGGTGACAGCCGGAGTACCCAGACGGACGCCGGAAGTCACGAAGGGGCTGCGGGTCTCGCCGGGGACGGTGTTCTTGTTGGCGGTGATGTGGACGCTGTCGAGGCGGGCTTCCAGCTCCTTGCCGGTGCATTCCTCGTCCCGCAGGTCGAGGAGCATCAGGTGGTTGTCGGTGCCGCCGGACACCAGCTTGACGCCGCGGGTCTGCAGTTCAGCGGCCATGGCCTGTGCGTTTTCCACGATCTTGCGGGCGTAGTCCTTGAACTCGGGCTTGAGTGCCTCGCCAAAGCAGACGGCCTTGGCCGCGATGACGTGCTCCAGCGGGCCGCCCTGCGTGCCGGGGAAGACGGCGGAGTTGATGCGCTTGGCCAGCACGGCGTTGTTGGTCAGGATGAGGCCGCCGCGGGGGCCGCGCAGGGTCTTGTGGGTGGTGGTGGTCACGACGTCGGCGTAAGGCACCGGGCTCTGGTGCATCCCGCCGGCCACGAGGCCCGCGATGTGGGCCATATCCACCATCAGGAAAGCCCCGTAGCCGTGGGCGATCTCAGCCAGCTTCTCGAAGTCGATGGCACGGGGATAGGCCGAAGCGCCTGCCACGATCATCCTGGGACGGACCTTCCTGACCTGCTTTTCCAGCTCAGCATAGTCGATGCGGCCATCTTCGCCCACGCCGTAGGAGACGAAGTGGTAGTTCTTGCCGGACATATTCACCGGAGAGCCGTGGGTCAGATGACCGCCCTGAGACAGGTCCATGCCCATAACGGTATCGCCCAGATCGAGCAGGGCGAAGTAGACGGCCAGATTGGCCTGTGCGCCGGAGTGGGGCTGGACGTTGGCGTACTTTGCGCCGAACAGCTTGCAGGCGCGCTGGATGGCGATGTTCTCCACCTCATCCACATAGGCACAGCCGCCGTAGTAGCGCTTGCCGGGCAGGCCCTCGGCGTACTTGTTGGTGAGGATGCTGCCCATGGCGGCCATGACGGCGGGCGAGACGATGTTCTCGCTGGCGATGAGCTCGATATTTTCCCGCTGGCGGGTCAGCTCACGGTCCATGGCCGCAGCCAGCTCCGGGTCGGCCTTTTCCACGAGGCCGATGGTATCCATCATATCGTTGTACATACGATTTACCCCTCTCTCTGATGCAAAAAATCAGTTCGCGCGGGCTTCCTCTCATTCCGGCCCGCCTGTTTCCATGATACCAGACATCGCGGATTTCTTCAACAGCATTTCGCACAAACCGATACAGTTTGATTCGTTTCTTTTCGTTTGGATGAAGATATTTCACCCATCCTGCCAAAGCCTTGCTTTTTCTGCGCCCAGCGCTTATTATTATAACAAAAATCCGTTCCGGTTTTTGTGCAGATTTGCCCACCGGCTGCAGAAAGGAGCCCATTGCCATGACCATCACGGAGCAAAAAGCCGCACAGCGCAAAGCGGGCATTGCGGCCCGCCGGGCGTTGTCGGACACCGAGCGCACCCGTTCCAACGCCGCTCTCTGCGCCCGCATCATGGCTCTGGACTGCTTCAAAAAGGCAGAAAACATCCTGCTCTACGCGGCCTTCGGCGGCGAAGCCGACCTCTCGGCGCTGGCTGTGGAAGCGGCCCGGCAGGGCAAAACGCTGGCCTACCCCGTCTGCGGCGAGGGCTTTTCGCTGACAGCCGCTGTGCCGGGGCCGGACGGCTGGGAAGTGGGGCTCTACGGCATCCGCACACCCATTTTAAGCCGGTCGGAGGTTTTACGGCCAGACCAGCTCGACCTCGTGCTGGTCCCCTGCACGGCTTTTGATGCAGTCTGCCGCCGCGTCGGGATGGGGAAAGGCTACTATGACCGCTATCTCCCCCGTTGCACCCGGGCTGTGAAACTGGGCGTGGCCTTTGAGGCCCAGCGGGTGGATAAAGCGGCAGTGGACGCCTATGACGAAAAACTGGACGGATTCGTGACAGAGGGAGGACTTTACTTTGGATCTGACACAACTGAGCTGTGAGGACTTTCTGAGCCGGCTTGCCAGCAAAGCCCCCGCCCCGGGCGGCGGCGGCGCAGCGGCTCTCGTGGGCGCGGCAGGCGTGGCGCTGGGCAATATGGTGGGAAATCTTACCACCGGCAAAAAGAAATATGCCGCTGTGGAAGAAGAGATCCTGGCGCTGAATGCCCGTGCTGAAGCCCTGCGCAAACGGCTGGAAGCCCTCGTGCAGGCTGACGCCGACGCATTCACGCCTCTGGCGGCGGCCTACGGCCTGCCCAGAGAGACGCCCGAACAGCAGGCCCACAAAGCCGCTGTGCTGGCCGAGGCGCTGGACGGGGCCTGCGCCGTGCCGCTGGACATCATGGACGCCTGCTGTGAGGGCATCCGCCTTGCGGCCGATTACGCCGAAAAGGGCAGCGTGCTGGCCGTCTCAGACGCAGGCTGTGCGGCGCTGTTCTGCAAGGCCGCACTTCAGGCGTCGGCGCTGAATGTCGCCATCAACACAAAGCTCATGACCGACCGCGCCCATGCCGCCGCGCTGGACGAAAAAGCGGCCCGGATGCTGGCGGAATATCTGCCGCTGGCCGACGAAGTCTACCAGTCCGTGGCAAGCCGCCTGCGGGCCTGATGCATAGAAAGGGAACGTATATGTCTACCATTTTGAAGGGTGCGCCCGTCGTGGCCGCCATGAACGAAGCAAATGCCGCCCGCTGCGCCGCACTGCGGGAAAAAGGCGTTGTCCCCACGCTGGCCGTCGTCCGGGTGGGCGAACGCCCCGATGACCTTTCCTACGAGAAAGGCGTCATGGCCCGCTGTGCGAAAGTGGGCGTCGAGGTGAAGCAGTTCCTTCTGCCCGCCGACGCTTCGCAGGAAGAGCTGCTGCGCGTCATTGCCGGCATCAACGCAGACGCCGCCATCCACGGCTGTCTGCTCTTCCGCCCCCTGCCCAAACAGTTTGATGACAGGACCATCCGTGCCGCACTCTCGCCCGAAAAGGACATTGACGGCATCACCGACGGCTCGCTGGCCGGTGTCTTCACCAACACTGCCGTCGGCTACCCGCCCTGCACGGCGCAGGCCTGTCTTGAAATTTTGAAATTCTACAACATTCCCCTCTCCGGCAGGCGGGCCGTCGTCGTGGGCCGCAGCCTCGTGGTGGGCAAGCCCGCAGCCATGATGCTGGACCGGGAAAATGCCACCGTCACCCTCTGCAACTCCCGCACCCAGAACCTGCCGGAAGTCTGCCGCGAGGCCGATGTTGTGGTGGTGGCCATGGGCAGGATGGGCTTTATCGGCGCAGAGCATCTGCGGGCCGGTCAGGTCGTCGTGGATGTGGGCATCCATGTCAACGAGGAAGGCAGACTCTGCGGTGACGTCCGCTTTGGCGAGGCAGAGCCGGTGGTGGAGGCCATCACCCCCGTCCCCGGCGGCGTCGGCACCGTGACGACTTCCGTGCTCGTGAGCCATGTGGTGGAGGCGGCAGAGAAGAGCGTATAACTTCTCCGCTAAAGGCTCTCCCTTTGAGGAAAGACTTCCCCCGGCCGGGGGAAGATGTCGCGAAGCGACAAAAAGGGGAATCTGGCGCGGAGCGCCTGAGAGGGCAAGGATGCTGACAGAGAGCATGGATGCGGCGATCGTTTCGCTCTGACAAAGAGTCTGCCTATCGCTGTGCAGTGGCTCTGCCTCGCCGGGCTTGCCCTCTCCGTCATTGCTTTGCAATGACACCTCTCCCAAGGGGAGAGGCTTTGGCATATCGGAATATCTCTATACACCAAAAGCGCCCGGCGGATAACCCGCCGGGCGCTTTTGGCATTGACAGAACAATGACAGGGGAATAATTGGGAATTGGGAAATTGGAATAGGTCTTAGTTTATGCGGCCTTTGCCGGGGCAAAGACCAGAGCCTTCTTGCGGCGGTTCTGCATTGCGCGCACCACACAGCTCAGGGTGAAGTTGATGATGAAGTAGATGACGCAGGCCGTACCGAACAGCACCATAACGTCGGAGACGTTCACCGTGCCGAGACCGTTGTAAGTACCGGCGGCGCTCAGCAGCTGGCGGATGCGGGCCATCAGCTCGATGGTGGCCACGTTTGCCAGATAGGAGGAGTCCTTGATGGTGGTGATGACCTGGCTGAGCAGGGTCGGCACGATGTTGCGGTAGGCCTGCGGCAGGACGATGTAGAGCAGCACCTCAGCGGTGTTGAAGCCCTGTGCATAGCCGGCCTCGAACTGGCCCTTGGAGACGCCGTTCAGGCCGCCGCGGACGATCTCGGCGATGACGGAGGAGTTGAAGAGGATGAGGGCCAGCGCGGCCTTGAACAGAAGCTTCATCTCCACGCTGGTCAGGCCGAACATCTTGCGGGCGAAGAAGCCCGGGCAGGGGCAGAACACCACACAGATGAAGATCCAGAGCAGGTAGGGCGTATTGCGGAACAGCTCGATGTAGGCGGTAGCGAACCAGCCGAGGATGCGGGCCGGACCCTTTTTGCAGTAGGTGCGGGCCAGCGCCAGCAGAGAGCCCACGATGAGGCCCATGATGACGCCCAGCACCGAGATGATGCAGGTGAAGGCCACGCCGCGCAGCAGGTAGAGCATGACGCCTTCTCTTGTCAGGATGGAAAGGCTTGCAGCAAGCGTCTTCATATCAGGCAGCCTCCTTCAGCTCTACTTTCTTGGCAGCGGTCTTGAGACTCGTGTTCACGCGGCCCTTGCGCTCCTTGAGGGAAGCTTCCCAGCGGGCTGCCAGCGTGGACAGCGGGAAGCAGACCACGAAGAAGATGAGGCCGCAGACGATATAAGCGGGGGCGTATGCGCCGCCGGTGGAAGCACCGGTGACGAAGCTGTAGGTCACGCTGATGAGGTCAGCGCCGCCCACGATGTAGAGGCAGGAGGTGTTCTTGAAGAGGTTGACCACCTGGTTGACCATCGGAGGGAGCATCACGGGGATGCTCTGGGGCAGGATGATGTAGCCCATCCGCTGCAGATAGTTGAAACCCTGCGCCTGTGCGGCCTCGAACTGGCCCTTCGGCACAGACTCGATGGCGGCGCGGACGACCTCACCCATGTAAGCGCCGGTGTAAACGCCCAGTGCAATGATGCCGGTGCGGATGACGCCGAGGCTCACGCCTGCAAATGCCAGCGCATAATACAGGAAGCACAGCTGCAGCAGCAGCGGGGTGTTCTGGACGAACTCGACGTAAATGCGGGCGATGATGCGCAGCAGCTTACTGCCGCTGGTGGACATCAGGCCCAGCGCAGCGCCAATGATGAAGGCCAGCGCCAGTGCGCAGACGGCGGTCTGCAGCGTGTTGCCCAGACCCAGCAGAAAACTTTCACGATGCGTCCAGACAGTGGACCAGGACTCTAACGAAAACAAGCCAGACATGGCAAACTCCCCTTTCCCTGCACTCTCTTGGTTCTGAAAAGTCTGGGCTTACTCCAGACCGTTGTCTTTGATGAGCTGCTCGATGGTGCCATCTGCCAGCCAGCCCTTGACGAGGTCGTCGCACAGGGTGGAGAAGTCGCTGCCCTTCTTGGTGGCGACGCCATACTCCTGCGGGCTGAACTCAGCGTCAATGTAGCTGCGGCCCTCGGTCTTGTAGATGGCGAGGATGGACTTATCGACGCAGAAGCCCTGCACTTCGCCTGCGCTCAGTGCGGTGCTGATGGCGGGATAGTCGTCGTACTGACGGAAGGAGACGCCATCCTTCCAGGTGTCGGCGTTGAAGGTGTCGGCGTCGAAGTTTGCGCCGTCCAGCACGCCCTCGTCGATCATGGCCTTGACCAGAGCACGAGCGGAGGTGGAGCCGGAGGAGACGCCCACGACCTTGTCCTTCAGGTCAGCCAGACCCTTGATGCCGGTGGAGTCCTCCACCAGAACGGAAACGTAGTCGGTATAGTAGGGGGTGGAGAAGTCCCAGGTCTTCTTGCGCTCATCGGTGATGGTGAAGGTAGCCAGAACGGCGTCGATGTCGCCGGAGTCCAGCAGCTCGCCGCGGGTGGCGGCGGTGACTGTGGTGAACTCAACGTCCACGCCGAGGTGCTCTGCGATCATCTCTGCGAGGCTGTCCTCGAGGCCCTTGTACTCGCCGGTGAGGGTATCCTGGAAGCTGAAGCCCTGAACTGCGTTCTTGACGCCTACTTTCAGGACACCGCGGTCCACGATGGCCTGAGTGTCAGTGCCCAGCGCTGCGGTGGAAGCGGCTGCGCTGCCGGCGGCAGGAGATGCCGTGGAGGCTGCGGTGGAGCTTGCAGAGCCGCCGCAGGCGGTCAGGGCAGCAGCAGCGCCCACCAAACCAGTGACTTTCAGGAAATCACGACGCGAGATCTTTTTCATAATAAACCACTCCTCTTTGTTTTTTCGGCCCGAGCGGCTTTCCCTGTCCGCTCCGAAAACGGCCTGTTATCAACAACGGCGTCTCACCACAACTTGTGAGCCTCTGCCGTGTCAACCTTTGTTGTTCGTCCTCTCAGCGGACGATCTTGCTCAGGAACTGCCGGACGCGCTCGTTCTTGGGGTTGGTGAAGAAGTGCTCCGGCGTGCCTTCCTCAATGATCTGGCCGTCCGCCATAAAGACGATACGGTCGGCCACGTTTCGTGCGAAGCCCATCTCGTGGGTGACGACCACCATCGTGATGTTCTTCTCGTGTGCCAGCTTTACCATGACATCCAGCACTTCCTGAATGGTCTCAGGGTCGAGGGCCGAAGTCGGCTCGTCGAACAGGATGATCTTGGTCTGTGCGCAGAGGGCGCGTGCAATGGCGATGCGCTGCTGCTGGCCGCCGGACAGCTGCGGAGGGTAGACATCCGCTTTGTCCCGGAGGCCGACGACCTCAAGATAATGATATGCCAGCTCTTCGGCCTCTGCCTTGGTCTTGTGATGGAGCTTCATGGGTGCCAGCGTCAGGTTTTTGAGCACCGTCATGTGGGGGTAGAGGTTGAACTGCTGGAAGACCATGCTCATGTTGTCGCGGACGATCCTGGTCTTGTTCTTGTTGGTCAGCTCCTGACCGTCGATGTAGACGTGGCCGCTGGTCGGCTCTTCCAGAAAGTTCATGCAGCGGACGGTGGTAGATTTGCCGCTGCCGGACGGTCCGATAATGACCAGCTTTTCGCCCTCGGCGACCTCGAGGTTCACGTCTTTGAGGACGTGCAGGTCTCCGAAGTACTTATCAACGTGTTCGAGTTTGATCACTGTGATCCCCGCCTTTCCCTATCCTGTTCTGTCGTCCGTGCTCCAGCGCCGCGGACAGCGCATCCTGTGCGGCTTTCCCGAACCGCACACAAAAACGAAAAAACAAAAAAGGCGCAAAGTGGATCCATCCACTTAAGCGCCTTTGCTTTCGTTGGTTAAAGTATAGTCTTTTTCCGCTTGACTTTCAATCCATAAAGTGCAACAAAAATCAGAGCGGGTCAATCTGCATTTTGGAAAGCTGCACAAACATCGTACTTAAAATCCGTAAATCAGCGGGTCATCAGCAGGAGCAGCGCCGATGCGACGGCCTGCAGGATGAGCCAGCGGGTCACCACCTGCTCGTCGCTCCAGCCCATGCGCTTGCGCACATGGTCGTGCAGCGGGGTGAGGGTGTTCTTGAGGATGCTGATGTGGAGGAAGCGCTTGAAGCTGATCTTCAGGATGCCGAGGCTGCCGTCCACGATGAACACCAGCGCCGCCAGCAGGAAGGCGAACGGGTGGCCGCTCTTGAGGGCCAGGATGGCGAGGAAGAAGCCCATGGCGCGGCTGCCGGCGTCGCCCATCAGGAGGCTGGAGGGCTTTGCGTTGGACCACAGGTAGGCCAGCAGTGCGCCGATAAAGACGATGGCAGCGGTGGAGTAGTCCCCCAGCTCCTCGCCGTAAGCCAGCAGGAAGGTGCCGATGCTCACCACCGCGAGGCTGGCGGACAGGCCGTCCACGCCGTCGGTGCAGTTGACCACGTTGATGCTGGCCCAGATGAGGATGACGATAAGCAGCAGGTAGAGCGGATAGGCAATGGTGAAGGTAGTGCTCAGGAAGTTGACGCTCGTGCCGTTGAAGTTCAGGTAGGTAACACCTGCCACCACGGCGATGACGAAGTCGATGAGGCCCTTCTTGTACTCGTTCCACGCCGTCTCGGAGGCGTCGTCAAAGTAGCCCGACAGCATGGAGGCGATGAGCAGAACGGTATAAATAAGGTACTCCACCTTAAAAGGCACCACCGCCAGCGTCACCAGCGCGATGCAGAGCACGAAGATGAGTCCGGAACCCCGGGCCTTGCCCTTGGAGAGCTCGCCGTTGACGGCGAAGGCACGGCCATGGTCGTGGGGGAGCTTGTCGTGGAAGACCGAGTCCATCAGGGCGGTCAGGGCAAACGCCAGCAGGAACGCCAGCGCGTCCACGGTCTGCTGGCCGGTAGCTGAAATAAGCTGCAGCATATTTTGAACCTCTTTCAATGATATTCTTCTTACTCCGAGAGTGTATCACGCCAGAGCCAAAAAATCAATCGCCCGGTTTGACAATCTTCCTCCCCGTGCCTATAATAGTAAGGCAGCTTATCAACACAGAAAACAGGAGACGACATGACACTTTCTTTGGAGCAGCTCTCGGCCCGGATGCGGCAGGGCGAGGACATCCCGCTGTCCGACACGGCCCGCATCGCGCTGGCGCTGAGCATCCCTTCCATTCTGGAGCAGCTGGTGGTCACGGCGATGGAGTACATCGACGCCGCCATGGTGGGCCACATCGGCGCAGAGGCCACCGCCGCCATCGGCATCGTCAGCTCGAGCACCTGGCTGCTCCACGGCATCCTTGTGGGACTGTACACCGCGTTTTCCATCCAAATCGCCCAGTACCTCGGGGCCGACCGCCAGCAGGACGCCCGGGGCGTGCTGCGGCAGTCCATGCTCTTCAACCTCATCCTGGGTCTGGGCGCTGCGGCTTTCGGCGTCGGCATCAGCCGCTTCCTGCCCGGGTGGCTGGGGGCGGACATCTCGCTCCAAGCCGATGCCAGCGCCTACTTCGCCATCTGGTCGGCGGCCCTCCCCTTCACGATGGCCATGGGAATGTACACAGCCATGCTCCGGGCCACCGGCGACGCCCTGACGCCCAGCCTTATCAGCGTGCTGGTCTGTGTGCTGGACGTGGTGTTCAACTTCTTCCTCATCAACCCCACCCGGCAGATCCTGCTCTTCGGCCAGAGCGTCACAGTCTGGGGTGCCGGCCTCGAAGTCCCGGGTGCGGCGCTTGGCACAGCGCTTTCCACGATCATCGGCGGTCTGCTGGCGCTGGGCGTCCTGCTGCTGCGGGACGGCCCGCTTTGCGTCCGAAAGCCCGGCAGCTGGCGCATCACCTCCGCCTGCCTGCGCAATCTCTGGCGGGTGGGTGCACCGCTGGCCGCTGAGCGTGCGGCCCTCTCGTCGGCGCAGGTGCTGCTCGTCCGTATCGTCTCGGGCCTCGGCACGGTGGCCATCGCGGCCAACAGCCTCGGCGTCAGCGCCGAGGGCCTCTGCTATATGGCAGGCTACGGCATCCAGGACGCCTCCATCGCCCTCATCGGGCAGGCCGTCGGCGCCCACCGCCGGGACATGGCGAAGCGGTTCGCCTGGCTCTGCACCATGATGGGCATCGGCATCATGGCGCTGTCCGGCGCGGGGCTCTGGCTCTTCGCCCCGGCCCTTATGGGCATCTTCACGGCAGATGCCGCCGTCATCGCGCTGGGTGCGCAGGTCCTCCGCATCGAGGCTTTTGCAGAGCCGATGTTCGGGGCCAGCATCGTAGCAAGCGGCGCGATGCAGGGCGCAGGCGACAGCACAGGCTGCTTTGTGCTGAACCTGTTCAGCATGTGGGGCGTCCGGCTCACCCTCGCCTTTCTGCTGGCTCCCCGGCTGGGCCTCGTGGGCGTCTGGGCCGCCATGTGCATCGAGCTCTGCATCCGGGGCGCGCTGTTCCTCATTCGGCTTGCAAGGGGCAAGTGGCTCGATAAGGGAGCGTTACAATAAACAAAATGGGCATGTGCCGGCGGCACATGCCCATTTCGTTTATTCAAATTACTTCCGGCCATGCAGGATGGGAGACAGGGGCTTATAGATGACCATGCAGAGCACGGCGTCCAGCAGACCCTTGACCAGCGTGAAGGGCAGGTTGAAGATGACGAGGCACTTCATAAGGCTGTCGGCAGAGGGCAGGATGGCCTGATACATGCCGAGGATGGCCTCCAGCGGCATATGGTAGAACTCCACATAGGCCGGGTAGGTGATGAAGTAGTTGGAGGGTACGCTGAACAGGGCCATTGCGGCGGCACCCGCTACCGCGCCGAGGATGGCGGTCTTGCGGCTCTTATGATGCTTGTAGATGAAGCCCGCCACCGCGGAGAAGACAGCGCCCAGCATAAAGTTGCACAGCTCGCCGACACAGGCAGTGCTGGTACCCTTGACGACGATGTGGAGCAGGTTCTTCATGAAGCTGATGACCACGCCGTACACCGGGCCGAGGGCGAACGCGCCCAGCAGGGCGGGCAGGTCGGAGAAGTCCATCTTGACAAAGGACGGGATGAGCATCGGGATGGGGAACTCGATGAACATCAGGATGAACGCCACTGCGCTGAGCATGGCGGCAACGGTCAGGTTGTGGGTCGTATCTTTTCTCATAATTTTCCTCCCGGGGCGGCTGCCCCATTCAAATAAAGACTGGAAAGCCCTTTTCTCGCTCGCTGGAACCGGGAAGACAAATGAAAACGCGCCCTGCCATAGCTTACACTATAACAGGGCGCGCACAAACAAATCAAATTGCCTGCCGTTTCTTGCATCCGGACTATACCGTTGGCCCCGGAGTCTCACCGGGTCAGCACTCTTTGGGAGTGGTCGCGGGCTGTACCGCCAGTGGGGGATCGCACCCCGCCCTGAAACGAACTTTCTTCGCAGAGTATAACGCGGCAGGTTTGTCTTGTCAAGCCCTTTTATGCATTTTTTTAACAAGCCTCTCCCGATTTGCACCGCCGGCTGTAATATGGTATACTGATTTTATAATTCGTCAGAAAGGTATCTGTTTCTATGCTTTTCACCATCAACGATCTCGGCTTTTCCATCGCCGGACTGCTGCTGGAAGGCTGGCTGGCCTTTGCAGCCCGGTGCGTCTGTGCGCTGGCCCTGCTGTTCATCGGCTGGGTCTTCAGCCGCTGGATGCAAAAAAACCTCTTCCCCCGCCTGCTGAAGCGCAGCTGGCACTTTGCCTTTACGCACCCCCTGCTGGAGAGCTTTGCCCGCCCGGCGGCCCGCATCGCGTGGTACACCGGCATGTATCTGGCCCTACGCAGCCTGCCCTGGGCCATCCCCGGCCTTGCGGCCCTGCTGCTCAAAGTCTACCGGATGATGCTGGTCTTCCTCATCGGCACCGGCTTCTACCACGCTTCCGGCATCGCGGCTCTGCTGCTGGCCTCGTTCAGCGAAGAAGTCCGCACCAACCGCACCCTGCTCACCCTGCTGGATAAAGTCTACAAAGTAGCCGTCGTGGTGCTCTGCGGCGCGACCATCGCACAGGAGAGCGGCCTGCCCGTGGGCAGCGTCGTGGCCAGTGCCGGTCTTATCGGCCTTACGATCTCTCTGGCCGCACAGGATATGGCCAAGAATTTCTTCAGCGGCGTGGTCATCCTGCTGGACAAGCCCTTCTCCATCGGCGACTGGATCACCGTCGGCGACGTGGAGGGCGAAGTGGTGGACATCAACTTCCGCTCCACGAAAGTCCGGGCCGTGGATAACTCCATCTACATCCTCACCAACAGCACCGTCAGCAGTGCCACCATCAACAACGCTACCCTCCGCAACAAGCGGCTCTACCGCTTCACGCTGGGCGTCACCTACGACACCACCCGACCCCAGCTGGAAAAGCTGATGGCCGACCTCGACGCCATGCTCAAGGCCAGCCCCGACACCTACGAGGACACCGCCTTTGTCCGGATGACCGGCTTCGGCGACTCGAGCATCAACCTGATGGTCTCTGCCTATCTGCGCACCGCCGACCTCGGCGTGTTTTTGCGGATGCAGAACGATCTGAACCTCAACATCATGGACGTGATGAAGGCCGACGGCGTGGATTTCGCATTTCCCTCCACGACAGTCTACCTCGCAAAAGAGAACTGACAGCAAAAAAGCCGATGCAACTGCATCGGCTTTTTTGCTACAGCGCAATATCCAGCGCCATCATGAGGGCGAAACCCAGCACCACGCTGATGACGCCCGCCGGTTCGTCCTGCTCCACGGCTTCCGGTATCATCTCCTGAGCCGTCACACAGACCATGCACCCGGCGGCGGCGCTCATGAGCCACGGCAGAGCCGCGCTCACCCAGCCCGCGAGAGCCAGCGCCAGCAATGCCCCCAGCGGCTCCACGAGGCCAGACGCCGCACCGGCGCAGAAGGCTTTCCGTCTCCCCTGCCCGGCCTGCGCCAGCGGCAGGCTCACCGCCGCGCCTTCCGGGATATTCTGCAAGCCGATGCCCAGCGCAAGGGCCAGCGCCCCGCTGACGGCCTCCGGCTCACCCTGCAGGGCCAGCGCCGCCGCAAGTCCCACCACCATGCCCTCGGGCAGATTGTGGAGGGTCACGGCCAGCACCACCCGGCCCATCCGGCCATGCTCTTTTGACCCGGTGTGCATCAGCCGCCCGGCAGCCTCTTCCAGCCGCAGCAGACCCACAGCCCCAAGCACCAGCCCCGCCGCCGGGGCCAGCCAGACCGGCAGCGTCCCGGCCTCCGCCCGCTCGATGGCAGGCAGCAGCAGGCTCCACACGCTGGCGGCCAGCATGATGCCCGCCGCCATGCCGCAGAGCATCCGCCGGGTGCGGGGCTCGTCGGCCCGACGCACCAGAAAGACCCCCGCCGCTCCCAGCGCCGTACAGAGCGCCGGCAGCAGCAGGATGACCGCCGCAAACAGATAGATGTTCACATTGCATTCCCCCTTCCCACCGATGTATGCGAAGGGAGGGGGAAATGTGAAGAGAAAAAGCTCTCCTCATTCCGGCAGCGCCACCACCTCGGGCGCATAGCGGGTGCCTCTCTGGGCGTGGAATTCGCCCAGCAGTGTATCCACCGGCTTTGCCATCGTGTAGCAGCGGCCGATATTAGAGGATAGCGTTGTTCTCCTTCATGTAGTCGAAGCACTTGATGGCATTGGACTGGATGGTCTCCAGCAGCTCCTTCGCTTTCATATCCGGGGAGAATTTAGGCTGGGAGAGGGTGCAGCCCGTCCGTTTCTGACGCACAAAAAGACTGCCGTGCATCGTCTTTCTGCACGGCAGTCTTGTCAGATCGGATCTTCAGTTGCGGTAGCAGCGGTCCTGGCCTACCAGCCAGTCCTCGCACAGGCGCTCGGCCTCTTCCCGGCTGCAGCTCACACAGCGGAACAGCCGCCCTTTCAGCGAGCAGTAAGAATAGCGAACTTTCGGCACCCCATTTGCATCCCGGAATGATTCCCATCGTTCCTGTCCCGGCATCAAATAGCTTTGTTCCATAGCTTTCGCGCTTCCTTTCCGGCTGCTCCGGCAGCACAACGTGTTTATTTTATCACGTTTTGGCCGGAAGGGCTATTCGCTCTTTCCACAAAAAGCGCTCTGCATTTTATGGGAGAATGCGCATTGACAAACCGCGATTCAACAGTGTTTCTTTTTCTTCCAGACAAAATACCCGGCGTATAGGACGAATGCCGCCAGCGCTGCCAGCGAGACTTTACTGGCCAGGGAATAACCGTCGGCCTGATAGACGAAGTCGATGGTGTTCTCCCCCGCCGGGGCCAGAACGGCCATCAGCCCCTCGTCCACCCGGATGACCTCAGTCTCTTTGCCGTTGACATAGGCCGTGAATCCATCGTCGTACGGTACGGAGAAGAAGACAAGGTCGTCCTTCTTCAGCGTGATCTCCGCATGGAAGCCGGAGTTGGTCATCCGGAAGCTGCTGCACGCCGAGGCGCGGCGGTCGGCGCAGTCAGAGACGTAGGTGTCGTACCACAGATCGTCCAGCTTTGCTTCAGGCAGCTTCTCGAGGTACTTGCCGTAGGTTTCGGCGTCCTCTTCGCTGAGCACCAGCGCCCGCATCAGGAGGTTCGCGCGGGTATTTTTAACGGTCGTCTCGTAGGACTCCTCCGTAATATAGTAGTCGTAGGTAAAGCCCATGGGAACGTAGTTCTCGTTCTCATAGAGCATGAAGCCGTCTTTGGTGTCGTAGTAGCTCCATCCGTCGTCCGCAGCGGCGAGGAAATCTTCCTGCTTTTCGGGCGTGGTGATGAGGTACTTGACGCTCAGCAGACCCCGCAGGGCGTAGTTGGAGATGTCCGGCTCACTGCGGACATCCCGCTTGACGCCCAGTGCCGGGTAGAAGCTGAGGATGCTGGGCGCGGCCGTGCTGCCGAAATATTGCAGGCTGCTCTTGTCGAGCCAGAGGCCGAGGTTGTCGTGGGTCTTGTAGGTATCCACGCGCCAGTCGCCCTCGGGCAGGTCATCCTTGAGCTTGATGGCAGAGGTGTACTGCTCCACAAGGTCGCTGTCGGTGTGCCACTGGCCGAACTTGCCGATGCCGATGTGTACCATGCTGAACGCGCAGGCAAAGGCCAGCACCACTGCCGTCATCCGACGGGCAAAGGCCTGGCTCCCCCGCCAGCGGCGGCAGAGCAGGCGGTACAGGATCAGACCGCCGATGCCGAAGCTCAGGACGGCGGCATACTGGCCGGGGTTCTGCAGCACACCCAGCGACCATTCTTTGGTGTCGCCGTCCTGCACCGGCACCAGGGCAAACGCCAGCGTCGCGGCCATCAGCCAGCCGATGCCCCGGACCGGGGCGTCCAGCTCGTCGGCAGAGATGTCGGGGCTTTCCAGCGCACTGGCCGTCATGGCGCAGAGGATGAGCACCGGCATATAGTACCACCGGGCGTAGTAGCTGGAATTGAGGGCGTAGAACGCACTGTTGAGCACCGGCACCAGCGCAAAGATGGCGCAGGTGGCGACGATGCGCTTTTTACTGTCGCCCTTCCGCGCCCGCCAGTAGGCCATCGCGCCGGCCAGACTGCACAGGGGCAGATAGGCCGACATACTCGTCCACTTGATGATGCCCTCCGACCAGATGGAGGTGATGTAGGGCGAATCGGGCGGTAAGAGCCAGCTCAGCAGGATGGCCAGATACTGCTGCACCTTCGAGTAGGTCAGAAAGCCCCAGCCCGACGACAGGTCGATGGTGCGGGGGTTCTGCAAAATGCTGAGTACCGCCGGCCAGAGCAGGACGAAGCCCAGAGCCGCGCCCAGCAGGCTTTCAAAGGCCAGCCGGACGAAGAGGCGGACATTCATCGGGAAATCTTTCGTCGTCAGCTTGCAGATGAAGTAGATGACGAGGAAGAGGACCTGTCCGATGAAGAAGAAGTAGTTGTTGAGCAGGTTGACCCCCACCCAGAACGCGAAGAGGCCGTAGTGCTCTTCCTGCTCGTAGAGCGTTTCGTCCAGCGCCCAGAGCATCCACGGGAAGAGGGCCACCACGTCGATAAAGTGGTTGAAGAAGACATTGTAGATGCTGAAGCCCGAGAAGGCATACAGGCAGGCACCCAGCACCGCGTGGTCGGAGCGGCAGACATAGCGGCAGAGGTAGCGGTAAGCGCCGCCGCCCGCCACGGCAAATTTCAGCACCAGCAGCGGCACCATGAGGTAGGGCAGCCAGTTCTGGGGGAAGATGAGGGACAGCCAGAAGAAGGGCGAACCATACAGGTAGAACGAGTAGGCGTTCATCGCGCCGCTGCCCAGGTCGGTGGCCCAGGAGAAGGTGCTGCGGGCCGCACCGGCCATGCCGTCCGGGTAGCCTGTTCCCTTGATAAAACCGTTCATGTAGCGGTAGAAACTGATCTGCTGGCTGTTGAAATCGCCCGCGTAGTGGAAAAATCCACCGTCGATGATATAGAACGGCAGGAAGAATATCGCCGCCGTGAGCGCACAGAGCAGCATGGTGCGGAGCATCTGGTCCCGCCGCCCCGGCATATTGAGCAGCCGGGCATTTCCGGCCTGATTTTTTGAATCGTCCATCGTCTATCCTCTTTCCCCGCCCGGAGGGGCGGCACAGGCCCATCGCCTGCATCGTTCTCGCGTTCCAGTATAGCACGCGGCTGTGTGGAAAAAAAGAATTTTTGTGTTTTGCTTGACATTCGCCCGCCGGGCGGGTATAACCCTCTCAAAGACACTTCAAGGAGGCCGACATGAAGCTATACCCGTTCAGCGCCCTTCTGGCGCGGATGAAGTACATCACCCGGTGGAGTCTGATGCACTCCACCCGCCCGGAATCCCTCAGCGAGCACACCTGCGACACCGCCCTGCTGGCCCATACCCTCTGCCTCATCGCGCGGCGGTACACCGGCACGCCCTGCCGCCCCAAGACGGTGGCGGTGGCGGCGCTCTATCACGATGCACCCGAGATCATCACCGGCGATATGCCCACGCCGGTCAAGTACAGCAGCCCCGGCCTGCGGGACGCCTACAAGGCGCTGGAGACCGAGAGCGTGGATTCCATGACCCGTCTGCTGCCGCCGGAGCTGGCCGAGGAGGTCAGCCCCTTCATCACCGGCAGCCTGCTGACGGCCGAGGAAAAGCGGCTCCTGAAAGCCGCTGACCGACTCTCGGCCCTCGTCAAGTGCATGGAGGAGCAGCGCAGCGGAAACCACGAGTTCGACGCCGCGCTTCGTCAGCAGCGGGAGGCACTGGAAGGGATGCACTGCCCCGAGGCCGACTGGTTCATGGCGCACTGCCTCCCCTGCTTCACTCAGAACCTCGACGAGCTGACCCGCAGCGAATGATCACGGGAAGGGGACTTCCCGCACGTCGTCCGGGTCCAGCCCGGCCTTGCGCTGCTCTTCGAACACCGCCGTGATAAGCTCGTCCAGGTCTTCCAGACGGGACAGGGTGCAGCAGTAGCGGCGGAGGGCGGCAGCGCCCTTGAGGCCCTTCATATAGTGCATGGTCTGGGCGCGGGCCTGAGGCATGGCGGTGTACTCGCCCTTCTGCTCCACCATCTCTTCCACCTGACGGCGGAGGGCGTTCATCCGGGCCTGCAGATTCGGCTCCTTGGGCGTCGGCAGGCCCTCGATGGCGGCGTTCACCCGCTCGAAGAGCCACGGGTCGCCCAGCGCGGCACGGGCGATCATGACGCCGTCGCAGCCGGTGCGCTGCATCATCTCCACAGCATCTTCTGCCGTGTGGATGTCGCCGTTGCCCAGCACAGGCACCTTCACCGCCGCCTTGACCTTGGCGATGATGTCCGGGTCGATGCCCGGGGTATACATCTGCTCCCGGGTGCGGGCGTGGACGGCGATGAGTTCAGCCCCCGCCTGCTCGCAGGCTTTGGCGCACTCCACCGCCGTGATGTGGTCGGCGTCCCAGCCTTTCCGCATCTTGACCGTTACCGGGCGGGTGGTGTGGGCCTTGACCTGCTCGACGATGCGGCCGCAGAGGTCGGGGTCCAGCATCAGCTTGCTGCCTGCGCCGCCCGAGACGATCTTCGGAGCCGGGCAGCCCATGTTGATGTCCAGAAAGTCGAACTGATATTCTTCTATGGCCGCTGCGGCCTCGCCCATGATCTGGGGCACCTCGCCGAAGATCTGCACGCCGTAGGGTGCGCCGTTGGGTTCGGCTTTGAGCAGGCTGACCGTTTTGTGGTCGTGGTAGACCAGCGCCCGGCTGGACACCATCTCGCTGACCGTAAAGCCTGCGCCGTGCTGGGCCATCAGCCGGCGGCAGGGCGCGTCCGTAAAGCCCGCCATCGGGCCAAAAACTGCCCGGTGGGGCAGGGTGATATTTCCGATTTTCAGAGAATCCATCTTATCCCTCGTTTTGCTTGACAATGGCTTGCAAAAGCTCTATACTATAAACAAGAAAGGCACTGCCTGCGAATGGTCAGCGTCCTTCCAGCTTTAGATCAAAAGAAATGACCGCAAGCTTTGGGGGCGTGGCGGTCATTTCTTTTTGCTGTTAAAAATGGTCCAGCTGATCTGAAACGTGATGTAGATCGCTCCGCCAAGAAGCGAGAGCAGCAATACGACCTGTTCAAACGTCATGGAACATCCCCCCTTTCGCACCATGCGTCAGGGGATAGCAAAAAGTTCACCTCCCCGGCGCAGGGCCGGAAGGGCGTGACCACCTACATTGCAGACAGTACCTTGCTGCATCGGCAGCACCTATAGAATATCATATTTCCCGCACGAATACAACACCCCGGCTGCCTGCAAGCCGGGGTGTTCGTCTTGTCTATCGCAATTTCTCCTGCTATACTTAGGGCAAAGGAGCGGCGGGCGGACCCCCGCCGGAGAAATGGCTATGGAGTATCGTGATTGGACGAAAAAAGACGGCAGTGGGCGGGACATCTCCACCTCGCTGCTGGGCTACGGGTGTATGCGCTTCCCCACCCTGCCGGATGGCCGCATCGACGAAGTGCGGGCCGAAAAGCTGCTGAACACTGCCCGGGAGGCGGGTGTCAACTACTTTGACACCGCTTTCCCCTACCACGGCGGTGAGAGCGAACCTTTCGTGGGCCGGGTCATTGCCAAGTGGCCTCGGGAGAGCTTCTGCCTCGCCACCAAGCTGCCTCTGTGGAGCTGCAAGACCCTCGACGAGGCCAAAGACATCTTCGAGAAGCAGTTCGAGCGGCTGGGCGTGGACTACATCGACTTCTATCTGCTGCATTCCCTGCACAAAGCCCGCTACGATGCGGCCAAAGAGATGGGCATTGTGGACTGGCTCTGGGAGCAGAAGGCCGCCGGGCGCATCCGGAATTTTGGCTTCTCCTGCCACGACAACGCGGCGGGCTTCGAGCATATCCTGCGCGACCAACCGTGGGACTTCTGCCAGCTGCAATACAACTACCTCGACACCGACGACCGTGCCGAGGAGATCGCAGGAGACCGAGGCTATGCTCTTACCGAAGAGCTGAATGTTCCCCTCATCATCATGGAGCCCATCAAGGGCGGTACGCTGGCACAGCTGCCGCCGGACGCTGCCGCGCCGCTGAATGCACTGGACGCCGACGCCAGCGCGGCCTCGTGGGCGCTGCGCTGGGTGGCCAGCCACAAAAACGTGAAGGTCGTTCTCTCCGGCATGAGCGCAGAAGACCAGCTGGAAGACAACCTTGCCACCTTCGGAGATTTCCGCCCCATGACCGACGCCGAGAACGCCGCCATCCGGCAGACTGCCGACGTCCTGCGCAGCCACATCAAAATCGGCTGCACCGGCTGCCGCTACTGTATGCCCTGCCCCATGGGCGTGAACATTCCCGACAATTTCAGCATCTGGAACAAGCTCGGGATGTTCGGCAATAAGGACGCCATCCGCCAGCAGTGGACAGCCCGCTTCCCGGATGCCGAAAAGGCCATTCACTGCGTCCGCTGCGGCAAGTGTGAGGCCGTCTGCCCCCAGCATCTGCCGATTCGTAACTCTCTTGCAAAGCTCCAGACGGAACTGGACAATTTATAATAAGTGAAAGCGGGCGCTCCTCTGTCTCTCCGGACAGGTGGAGCGCCCGCTCTTTGCTTAACCTACGTTGATGTGACCCACCGGGAGGACTTTGCGCTTGTTGTCGTCGGGCTTTGCCGTCAGGCTGATCGCCAACGACACCGGGCCGACGCGGCCCATGAACATACAGGCCATATACAGCAGCTTTGCGCCGGTGTTCAGCTGCCCAGTGACACCCACCGACAGGCCCACCGTTCCGAACGCTGAGCAGGACTCGAAGATGCAGTCGATGACCGACACCGTCTCTGCGGTGTTGTAGTACACCACGACGGCAGAGCCGAACGCCGCCACCGCGCCGATGACGATGATGGTCAGAGCGCGGTAGACCGTCTTGGACTCGATGTGGTGGCCGCCGATGACGCAGTCATCACGGCCCTGTGCCACGCTGCGGATGGTCAGGATGAGCACCGCGAAGGTCGTCACCTTGACACCGCCGCCCGTCGAACCGGGGGCCGCACCGATGAACTGCAGCACGCTCATCAGCAGCTTGCTGATGGGGCTGCAGGCCGCGAGGTCGATGGTGTTCATACCCGCAGTACGGGTGGACACCGACTGGAACAGCGCCGCCATGATCTTGCCCGGGACGGACAGGCCGCCCATCGTCCTGGGGTTCGACCACTCGAGCAGGGCCAGCAGCACCGCGCCGCCCACCCAGAAGATGGCCGAGAACTGCAGCACGACTTTCGCGTGGAGGGAGAGCCGCCGCTTTTTGCGGTACTCCGCCAGCTCCACCCAGACCATGAAGCCCAGACCACCGGCCATGATCATGAACATGATGACAGCCTGCACATAGTAGTTGTTGACGTACGGCACCAGCGAGGAGTAGGCGCCAAACCGTCCGAAGAGGTCAAAGCCTGCGTTGCAGAAAGCCGAGATGGCCGTGAACACGCTGACCCACACACCTTCTGCGCCGAACTGCGGCACGAATGCGAAGAGCAGCAGCACGATGCCCACGGCCTCGAAAGCCGCCGCCAGCTTGATGACGATCTTCAGTACCTCAGTAGCCTTGGACAGGCCGTCTGCCGAGACGCTCTCGCCCAGCAGCCGCAGGTCGCGGAATCCCATCCGCCGCCGGGCCGCCAGCGCGAAGAAGCTGGTGAGGGTGACAAGGCCGAGGCCGCCCACCTGAATGAGCATCAGGATGATTACCTGCCCGAACAGCGAAAACTGGCTCCATGTATCCCGCACGACGAGGCCCGTCACACAGGTAGCACTGGTGGCGGTGAACATGGCGTCGATGACGCCCAGCCGCCCCGTCCTGCTGGAAATGGGCAGGGTAAGCAGCAGCGTTCCCACCGCGATGACCAGCAGAAAGCTGCCGCAGATGGTCTGCGTCGCACTGCTGCCCGCCAGCCAGCCCTTGTTGGGTCGGCGTGTCCGCTTTTTGGTTTTGTTTTTTCCCATTGCAACCTCCCGGGGCTCCCCCGGCCAGCGGCCAGAGGGGCGAGTCGTTCTGCCGCCCCTGCGCAAAGTTTCCCGGCGCAGGAGCCTCTCTTTATAGGATACACCTTTTTTCTCTCCGATTCAACTTGATTTTGTGCGCTGTTTGCGGTATCATATCTGTAATGCGTCTCAGTAGCTCAGTTGGATAGAGCGTCCCCCTCCTAAGGGGAAGGCCGCAGGTTCGACTCCTGTCTGGGACATCCCTTTAAGAAAATGCGAAGGTCATTTTTCCATGTGAAAGACGATCTTCGCATTTTTCATTTTGAACCTATCACCAAAATCAGCCAGCTAATGCCATTAGCAGAATTTTCGGTTCCAGCTAATGAAGCCCCATAAAGCACCTTTTGAACTCTGTTTCCCGGCTCTCTGCTAAAATTGGCAGCCGCTTTCCTGTAATCCATGTAAATACAAGATAAACTGTGTAAATCTATTTTTCACATTCCTACCAGAAACCGTGCAAAACACTTTTCTCCATACATAGCGCGTTCACTCGCTGTTCTCTCGGAACAGAAAGAGGAACGCGCTTTTTTGTTTTCGGGCTGAACTTCCCGAATCATTCAAAAGGAGGGTTATCCATGAAAAAAGTTCTGACCGTCACGATGGACGGTATCCGCTACCACGCTTCCCGCCCGGCAGATTGCCGGCACTGCTTCTTCTGGAAGAACCGAAAGAAGGGCTGCGTTCTCGGCAAAGAGAACTGCTACTATCTGATCGAGCCGCCCAAAGGCCCCAGCAAGTGCGAAGGGTGCCCCTACAAGCGGGCAAAGCCCTGTGTGCTGGTTCCCTGCTACAAAGACCTGATGGCACCGCTGGAGAAACGAGGTGATGCCAAGTGAGCCACAAGCGAAACGAAGCTCTGCGCCATGTTCAGCACTCCATGCACCATGTGATCGCCGCTGGCGAAGGTTCTGACCGTGCCCCGGACAGCTGCAAGCTGTGTCCGTACTATCGGCCTGATTTCAAATTCCGCACCTGCCTGTACGCCCACTGCCCCTATAAGAAGCAGGTCAATGTATTCCGTTCCATACCTGAAAAATGGGATATTCTCTATGCCCGAAAAAAAGCCGACAAGAACCGCAGACCTTGATTACTTCTATGGGCAGTCCAGCGAGCTGTTCTCCTTCTACCGGATTCCCAAACTGTTGTTTCAGGATAGCCGCTTCCAACCGCTTTCCACAGATGCCAAAACCCTGTACGGTATCCTGCTGGACCGCATGAGCCTTTCAGCCCGGAATGGTTGGTTGGACAAAGCTGGGCGGGTGTTCATCATCTATACTGTGCAGGAGGTGCAGGATTCATTGGGCTGTGCCGATAAAAAGTCCACCAAGCTGCTACGAGAACTGGAAGAGTACGGCCTGATTGAACGAAAACGCCGAGGACAGGGAAAGCCAAGTTTGGTGTATGTGAAAAACTTTTCGGCAGAATCTTCAAAAGAGAGTGTCAAGAATCGTGATAATGACGATTCTGGAACCGTCCAGAATACGCTTCAAGATCCGGCCAAACTACGATGTAATAAGACTGAGAGAAATAATACAGAGGTAAGCGATACTGATCCTATCTATTCCGATGGAAACGACTGGATGAGCAAACGTGAACAACTGGAAGAATATTTTTCTCAATCTTTGGAGGTAGACCTTCTGCTCCGGCTTTGCACGGACGATGAGGATACCATCTATCAGATTATGGATTTGCTGGTGGACACCTGTGCCACCAAGCGCAAGACGCTGCGCATTACCGGAGACGATAAACCCGCTGAGGTGGTACGCAGCCGCTTTATGAAGCTGAACGCTGACCATATCCACTTTGTGCTGAAGTGCCTTGCAGAGAACAGCAGCCCGATCCGAAACATGAAACAATACCTGCTTGCTTCTCTGTATAATGCACCCACCACGATGCAGCTTTTCTATCAGAACCAAACCAACCACGACTTAGCGATGCGGAGGTGATGAAAATTTCAAAGAAAGCAACTACGATTGCCATCGTCAACCAGAAAGGCGGCACCGGCAAGACCACCACCTGTGAAAATCTGGGCATCGGGCTGGCGATGGAGGGCAAAAAAGTTCTGCTGGTGGACACTGACCCACAGGGCAGCCTGACCATTAGCATGGGCTGGCAGCAGCCCGATGAACTGCCCGTTACTCTTTCTACCCTGATGCAGAAAGCCATGAACGACCAGTGCATTCCGCCCGGTGAAGGTGTGTTGTACCATGTACCGTCCCAAAAGACCATTGCTTTTTTGACCAAAGATACTCGCAAAAATTTTCCACCTTGAAATCGCCCAACTAGCGTTGAATAAACACAAATGGATTGTGTATAACAAAAATTGCGACAGGTATGCTATTGGTGTGTAACAAACACAATTAGAATGTGAGGTCGCTATGAATACGCTTTTGGGTCAACGAATACGAGAGCAGCGCAAGGAAAAAGGCTGGACGATCGAGCAGTTTGCTGAACGAGTCGAGTTGTCAGCAAATTATGTTGGAGACTTAGAGCGCGGAGTAAAAATCCCCAAACTAGAAACCTTTATCCGAATCGTAGAGGTGCTGGACGTATCTGCCGATGTGCTGATCCGGGATTCGGTTGCATCTGCTTCCCATGTGGCAGATGATGAACTGTGCAAAAAGTTGAGCCAGCTCACGCCGGGGCAGAAGAAAGCCGCCATTGACATCCTGAATGCATACACCGACAATATCCCCTACATCACAAAATAACACCTATGTCAAGGAGCGCAGCAAACGTGCTGACGCTCTTTCTTTTTGCCCTCAAATAGTTTATAATCAACACTATAAGCGTGTATCTAACACTATATGTGTTTATTCGAGGTGAACGACATGACGATTCTACCCAATATCAAAGATGCAACGGAAGATGCCCGGAATGGAAAGCTGAGTCCGTATTGGCAGAACGACCTATACCGTGAATGTCACCGTCAGAAGTTATCGGACGAAGAACAGCAGGCTCTTTCGGAACTGGAGCGCATTTTGTCCGAAACTCCGCAATGGAGCAGCGAAGAAGAATTGCATCATGACATGGCGAACATCGGCGGCAGAGTCTGGTATTGCCACTACTGGGAGGAACACTACTCCACGGTGCAGTTGACGGAAGATCGCAACGGCAGATTTAATACTGCCTACGTTCTGGACAGAAACACTTCCCCGGAAATGCGCCGGGAGGCTGCACTGCTGGCACAGAAAGAACTTGCGGACTGTATGCAGGTGTGGGGCGTTTCGCTTCTGGATGCGCCTGTTTCTGAACAGATGAAGTACGATTTTCTTGCAGAAGCCGCTTCTCACCTCATGCAAGTTTTGAACGACCCAGAGCACATCACCGGGTAAAAAGCGTCCCGCAGGGATGCGCAGCCTGCATTGGAACAATGCAGAACAGAGGGGTTTGGGGCATTCCCCAACAAGCATTTTGCAGCGCAAAATAAGCAGATGTATATACGTCTGCACTGCTTGCCACAATGGTGTTGGTTCTGAGAAGCTCAAAGCCAGTGAGCTATACAGATGCCCAAACCTAAGCTACAATGAAGATGTGCTGAGAGAACGAAGCATTGCTTGAGCTGAACGCTCGTGCGCGCAAACGTCAGAAAAATGGAAGCTGCTGTTATTACCGCCGTCGGTATCGATGTGTCAAAGAGCAAAAGCACAGTTGCGGTACGGAGACCCGGAGGCGAAATCGTACTTCGGCCTTTCGAGGTCCACCACACGAACAGTGACTTGAAAAAGCTGGCATCCACACTCAAAAAACTGGGAGGCGATATCCGTATTGTAGTGGAACATACCAGTACGTACTGGAGACCGATCGCACTGACATTGAAGGAAGCGGGCTTTTTTCCGTTGTCAATGCGATTTGCGGTCGAATAGGAGCTTCTTGTCCTTCATCTGTCTGCTTCTCCCTCATTTCTGCGCTAAGACGCAGAGCCAGCCTTTCTTTTTGTGTATCTGCACCTCGTGAAAGCCCGCCTGCTCCAGATACGCCTTCAGCTCGGTGTCCTTATAGATGGTCATGCCACCGATGATCTCCGTCCACCTCTCGTCCTTGTCCGTGTCGCCGTTTGCTTCGTTGCAGATGAGAAATGTCCCGCCGACCTTCAGCACCCGGTAAACCTCCCGGAAGCACCGAGGCAGATCAGGCCAGAAATAGACGGTTTCAAAGGCCGTCACCGCATCGAACCAGTTGTCCGTAAACATCATATCTGCCACGCTGCCTTGCAAAACGGCGCAGCGACCCTCCGCGATGGCGACGTCGTTGACCTTTTTCGACTTCTCCACGCTGACGGGCGAATAGTCGATGCCCTTGACGACGCCCTGTGGGCATTTTTTCAGCAGCCGTCGGATGTTCGCCCCACCGCCGCAGCCGCAGTCCAGCACCTTGGCGTCCGGCGCAGTATTCAGAAATTGAAGCCCCCACCGGGCCACGGCGCTGTGACCGAGATTCATCATGGCGACCATAATTTTCCCGCCAAAGCCCACGGGCTTGCGGGTATTTTCAAAGAATGACATATCACACCTCCATTTTTACACACTCGGCATAGGTCAGCGGGAACGAAGCTTTCAGGACAGCGCTTTTCCGCACCGTCCAGTCGTTTTGCCGCAGGAAACGCAGGTATTCCTCGCTCGTCCATCTGCTGTGGAGAGGGAAGCCCGCCAGCTTCATGAAAAATGCCTTGACCTTGCCGGAAAACGAGTTCCCCGCGTGGGTGAAGGTCGGCGCAATGAGCACGCCGTCCTCTTTCAGCACCCGCTTGATTTCTTGCAGGGCTTTTTCCGGCTGCGGCACGATGTGCAGCGCATTGGACACGATCACCACATCAAAGGACTTATCCGCATAGGGCAGGCGGAACATATCCTGCACGGAAAAGTGCAGCTTGGCAGAGTGGTTATCACGCTTGGCCTCGGCAATCATCTCCGCGGAGGCATCCGTCGCCTCGATGTGCGCTGCCGCGTTCACAATGTGCTTTGCAATCAGTCCCGTGCCGGTCGCCAGCTCCAGCACCGTTTTGGCTTTCACCACCGGCCGGATCAGCTTATACATCTCTTCGTATGCCGCCCGATCCTTTCGCATAAAGCGGTCATAACGACCGGCATTTTTGTCCCAGAAGGTCTTTCGTTCTTTCATAGCCGTTGCCCTTATCTCTTCTTTATTTTTTGCCGCATTGTGCCTCTCGGAAAGGATTCAAAGTGCCACTAAATTTTCCCGTGCAGGCATCTGTCCCGCCGCTTTCAGGCGTATTCTAACAGTGCATTGCACGCCGGACAAAGCGCCTCGCCCCTTGTCCAATGCACGCCACAATAATACCGGCGCACCATGAGGGTAACGGTTTCGATCTCCTTTTCCTTGTTCAAGTTCTGAAGTCCTTTCTGTTTTATACACGGTTAGTTAATTCTAACCATCTGGTGGAAGAAAAGGCAGGCCACCTGTATGCAGTCTGCCTTTTGCCTGATGCGAAAGCCCGCAGACACGCGGGGCTTACAGCACCAGCGAGGGCGCGGTGTAGACCCGTGCCTTCAGCTCGCTGTTTAGCATATACAGCCCCTTGCTGTCACCGCCGAACAGATCCATCTTGGTAATGAGGTCAGCGGCGTTCTTCTCCTCCTCGCCCTGTTCCTTGATGAACCAGTCCAGCATCTGCATGGTGCGGAAGTCCCTGACCTCGTATGCGGCGGCGTAGATGGCATTGATGCTGGCGGTGACCAGCTTCTCGTGCTCCAGTGCCTTTTTCAGCGGGGTCATGTGGTCGCCTCGTTCCCACTCCGGCTTTGCGATAGCCTCAAAGGTGACGCCCTCGCCGTTATTCTGCAAATACTGATAAAACAGCATGGCGTGATCCCGTTCCTCCTGCGCCTGTACCCGGTACCAGTTCTCAAAGCCGTCCAGTCCGGCGGCGGCGTAGTAGTTGGCAAAGTCCAGATACAGATAGGCGGAGTAGAACTCCTTATTGATCTGCTCGTTGATCAGCTTAGATACCTTAGCGTTCATGATACTTCTCCTCCATAAGATTGTCTTTTTTCTGCTCCCGGCAGGGGGGGCAGATATACCGTACCCAGAGCGATGCTGGAATGCTCCCTTTTCATCTCCAGGAACACCTGCTCCGCCGTGGGATGCTGCTGCAGCTCCGTTACGGCGGCCAATATCTCCTCTGCGTATTTTGGCATACCGCCAACCCTCTAAATGCAAGAATGAGTCTTATTATTTTGCTTTTATTATACCTATATTTTTTTCTCTGTCAACAACCACAAAGGGCTTGTGCGCCAAAAGCTGCCTCGAAGTACCTTAACAGTTTTAACTGTATCTGTTATATTTCAATATAAACTGTATCAGCAGTAAACACAGTTGCATTGGAGGTTGATTATGCGTCAGATATTGCTTTTCGCGGCACTTGCCGCCGTGCTTGCACTGCTTCTGGTGAGCTGCGGGGGAGCCAAGGACAAGCCGGTGCCGACAGAGGAGGACGCTCCCGGCAAGGCGGCGTATCATAAGATCAGCGCCGAGGAAGCCTATGAGATGATGATCTCGCAGGAGATCGTGGTGGTGGATGTCCGCACCCGGGAGGAATACGATGGCGGGCATATTGAAAACGCCGTCCTTGTGCCCAACGAGAGCATCGGGAGCGAAATGCCCGAGACGCTGCCCGATAGGGAGGCGACGCTGCTGATCTACTGCCGCAGCGGCCGCCGCAGCAAGGATGCTGCACAAAAGCTGCTGGCGCTGGGGTATCAGAGCGTCTGCGACTTCGACACGATCCTGATTGTCCAAACTCAATTCAAGGTCATGGTCGATGATGGGCAGCTTGAACCGGACGGACTTCAGCCACTGTCCATTAGGCTGGCGTTCCGGGCAGATCTGCACCTCGTCGATCAAAATTTCCACCAGTCTGCGGCGTTCCGCCTCGGTCATGGTGGCATAAAGCTTGTCAAAGCAAATCAGGATCTTATAGATGTTGTCGCCTGTGATTTTGTCGGCTTCAATGGCCTGCTTCTTTGCCCGGGCATCCATCAGTCCATTTTCCACCTCTTCGGTTTTATCGTACATCTTATAAAGGCGGTCGTCAAGGTCAGATTTTCGGGCGATAAAGTGCCGGTCGTCCGGGTCAAGGCTGTCGATCTCCTCCATAAGCCGGGATTTTGTGGAGTAGTGCTGCCGTAGCTGCTTCTCATAGGCGGCGCTCTCCTGCTCAATGGCAGTGGTATCTACCTTCATGTGTAGACCTTGGTCTTTTCTGCTGCCATTTCCAGCACCTCCCATTCGTACCGTCTTGTTCGGAATAGACTTTGCAAGCAAAGTCGTGTGCCAAAGGGCGCTGCTCTCGCCTGTCGGCTCGGTCAAGCGCTTCAAAATGCAACGCATTTTGAGGTCGCCACTGGCGACCCGCGCCCCTTTGGATTCTCCGTTCACATTGTCCTACGGACGATGTGATTTTATTGTTGTAGCGATTCGCTTCATCCCGGTTTCGTCCCGGTTTGCAGAATGCCCTTGCAATCCGAAAGAAGCCGTGCTATAATGCCGCTGTAATTGAATCAGAAATCTTCAGGGCAGGGTGTGATTCCCTACCGGTGGTACAGCCCACGAGCCGTAAGGCATGATTCGGTGAAACTCCGAAGCCGACAGTACAGTCTGGATGAAAGAAGATATCAAGTGCAGAACCCGTACGGTCCTGCGCTTGTGGAGGCTGCTCTGGGATGCGTTTGCATTCTGGAGCTTTCTTTTTGCACAAGGATCCCTTGTGTTTTTCGGCTTGCCCTGAACGTTTTTGTTCAGGGCTTTTTCTTTTGGAGGCAACACGATGAACGACAAAGACTATATGCGTCTGGCTTTGCAGCTTGCAAAAAAGGGCTGCGGGTGGACATCGCCCAACCCGATGGTGGGTGCCGTGGTCGTAAAAGAGGGCAGGATCATCGGACAGGGCTGGCACCAGAAATACGGTCAGGCTCATGCGGAGCGCAATGCGCTGGCATCCTGCACCGAAGATCCGCAGGGAGCGACCATGTATGTGACATTGGAGCCGTGCTGCCATTACGGAAAGCAGCCGCCCTGCGTGGATGCGATTCTGGACGCGGGCATTCACCGGGTGGTCGTGGGTTCCGCTGACCCGAATCCGCTGGTAGCCGGAAAAGGAATTGCAATCCTGCGCGCACACGGCATAGATGTGACCGAAAATGTTCTGCAAGAGGAATGCGATGCGCTGAACAAGGTGTTCTTCCACTATATCACCACAAAACGCCCCTTCGTTTCCATGAAATACGCCATGACGATGGACGGAAAAATCGCCACATACACAGGCGCTTCCAAATGGATCACCGGGGAAATTGCCCGGACTCATGTTCAACGGCAGCGACACCGATTCCGCGGCATTATGGTGGGAGTCGGAACCATTCTGGCAGATGACCCGCTGCTGACCTGCCGGATAGAGGGTGGCCGTGATCCCGTCCGGATCATCTGTGATACACATTTGCGGACACCGCTGCAATCACAGGTAGTCACGACCGCCAAACAGGTCCCCACCATTCTTGCGACCTGCTGCGGCGACCCGGAGAAGCAGGCGGCATATCAACAGGCCGGGTGCCGGGTCCTTTGTCTGGAAGCGCATTGCGGTCATGTGAATCTTCTGCAACTGATGGAACAGCTGGGGCAGGAGCAGATCGACAGCATTCTGCTGGAAGGCGGCGGAACCTTGAACTGGTCTGCACTGGAAAGCGGCATCGTGCAGCAGGTACAGGCTTACATCGCCCCGAAGCTGTTCGGAGGAAGGGATGCCAAAGCACCCATTGAGGGTGCAGGTGTCTCGCTTCCGGATGCTGCATTCCGCCTGAAGAACAGCCGATTGGAACAGCTTGGCGAAGATTTCCTGATCGAAAGTGAGGTGGAGTACCCGTGTTTACCGGAATCGTGGAAGAAGTCGGAACAATAAAATCCATCAATCGGGGACGGCATTCCGCTGTACTGACTGTTCGTGCAAAAACGGTTCTGGAAGAAACCAGGATCGGCGACAGCATCGCCGTCAACGGCATCTGCCTGACCGTCAGGCAGCTCTTCCCGGATAGCTTTGCTGCGGATGTCATGCACGAGACCTTGAACCGCTCTGCGCTTGCGCAGCTCACCGTTGGAAGTGCTGTCAATCTGGAACGTGCCATGCCAGCCAACGGACGTTTTGGCGGACACATCGTAGCAGGCCATGTGGATGGCGTCGGACGCATTGCTAATATCCGAAAAGACGATACGGCTATCTGGTACACCATTCATGCAGATCCTGCGATCCTTCGCTATGTCGTTGAAAAAGGCTCTATCACAATAGACGGTATCAGCCTGACCGTGGCTGCGGTGGAACCTACGGGCTTTTCCGTGTCCACGATACCGCACACCGTCTGTCAGACGAACCTGAACCAGCGGCACAAAGGGGATTTTGTCAATCTGGAAACCGATGTTATCGGAAAATATATCGAGAAGCTGCTTCCATCAGAAGCACCGAAACAAAACACGCTCACAAAAGAAATACTGCTGCGCTGCGGCTTTTAAGGAGAGTTTAGGATGAACTTCAATACCATTCCCGAAGCTTTGCAAGACCTGAAACAAGGAAAAATCATTCTGGTAACGGATGACCCCGACCGTGAAAACGAGGGGGACTTCATCTGTGCTGCCGAATTTGCCACCACTGAAAACATCAACTTTATGGCGACCCACGGCAAAGGTCTGATCTGTATGCCGATGTCCGAGGCTTTCGTCCAGAAGCTGCAATTTCCGCAGATGGTGCAGCATAACACCGACAACCATGAAACGGCATTTACGGTGTCCATCGACCACGTTTCTACTTCTACGGGCATTTCTGCCGCAGAGCGTTCCATTACGGCGATGGCTTGTGTGGACGACCACGCAAAAGCAGAAGATTTCCGCAGACCGGGCCATATGTTTCCCCTTCTGGCAAAAAAGAACGGTGTACTGGAGCGCAACGGTCACACGGAAGCAACCGTTGACCTGTGCCGTCTGGCAGGGCTGAAAGAATGCGGCCTGTGCTGCGAGATCATGCGGGAGGATGGCACGATGATGCGTACCGCTGAACTGGCAAAGCTGGCAGAGCGTTTCCAGATCAAATTCATCACCATCCGTGATTTACAGGAGTACCGCAAGTGTCACGATAAACTGGTCGATCAGGTGACGGCGGTGAACCTGCCCACCAAGTATGGCACCTTCAGAGCTTATGGTTTTGTGAGCCGCCTGAACGGAGAGCATCACATTGCACTGGTAAAAGGTGACATTGGCGATGGAAAGGATATTTTGTGCCGCGTCCACTCGGAATGCCTGACAGGAGATACATTTGGTTCTTTGCGTTGCGACTGCGGCCAGCAGCTGGCCGCTGCCATGACGCAGATCGAAAAAGAAGGCCGGGGTATCCTGCTCTATATGCGGCAGGAAGGCCGGGGCATCGGTCTGATCAACAAACTGCGTGCCTATGAACTTCAGGAGCAGGGCATGGATACGCTGGAAGCCAATCTCGCTCTGGGGTTCCATGGAGATGAACGGGAGTATTATCTCGGCGCGCAGATCCTCCGGGAACTTGGCGTAAAAAGCCTGCGCCTGCTTACCAATAACCCGGACAAGGTATATCAGCTCTCCGAGTTTGGGCTGGAGATCTCCGAGCGCGTACCCATTCAGATGACGGCAACCCCGTATGACCTGTTCTACCTGAAAACGAAGCAGGCACGGATGGGACATATTCTGGAATATTAACAACAAAAGAGGTATTTAAGAATGAAAACGTTTGAAGGTAAGCTGGTTTCTCAGAATATCAAGATCGGTATCGTAGCAGCCCGTTTTAACGAGTTTATCACGTCCAAGCTTCTGAGCGGCGCAATGGATGGCCTGCTCCGGCACGATGTGCAGGACGCTGATGTTCATGTTGCATGGGTTCCGGGTGCTTTTGAGATCCCACTGGTCGCCTCTAAAATGGCAAAAAGCGGAAAGTACGATGCTGTGATCTGCCTTGGTGCCGTGATTCGCGGCTCTACCAGCCATTACGACTATGTGTGCAACGAGGTTTCCAAAGGCATTGCCACGATTTCACTGGAAAGCGGAGTTCCCGTCCTCTTTGGTGTTCTGACCACCGAAAACATCGAACAGGCCATCGAACGGGCAGGTACCAAAGCAGGCAATAAAGGCTATGACTGTGCGGTCAGCGCCATTGAGATGGTAAACCTGCTCCGGGAAATGGATGCCGCCGCAGAATAAAATTCACACAGGAGTTTGTCATGATCGTTATAAAAACCCGACAGCCTGACCCGGAATTGGAGCAAAAGATTCGGATGCTTCTGGAACGGGAGCACATCGAGGCAGAGCAAATATCCATTGATTCATGGGAGAAGTTGGTTCTTCCGGGGCTTACACTGGATGGAATGACCCACGAAGTGTCGTGCAACGGCAGAAAAATCTCCCTTACACGACTGGAGTTCGATTTGCTGCTGATGCTTGCTTCCCACGAAGGACAAATCTTCTCAAAAGAAGAGCTTTTTCGTGCTGTGTGGGGACAAAACTGTGACGATACCTTAAAAGTCGTGGCAAATACCGTTTCCAATCTGCGAAAGAAGCTGGCCGGCTGCGGCAGCTTTATCCGCACTACCCACGGCGGCTATACTTTTGTAAGCCAAAAGGAGAACGACCCGGTATGACCAGGATCTTATTTATTTGTCTCGGAAATATCTGCCGAAGCCCGATGGCCGAATATATCATGAAAGACCTTGTGTCCAAGGCAGGGCTTTCCGAGCGATTTGAAATCGCATCAGCCGCCACCAGTGCATGGGAGATCGGAAATCCGGTCTATCCACCTGCGCAGCAGAAGCTGGCAGAACATGGCATCGACTGCAACGGCAAGACCGCCCGGCAGATGACCCGGCTGGATTATGCACGGTATGATCATCTGATTGGCATGGACGAAAGCAATCTGTGCGACATCCTGCGGCTTGTCGGCGGTGACCCACAGCATAAAGTCTCGCTGCTGATGGCGCATACGGATCATCCCCGTGAAGTGGCAGACCCATGGTTCACGGGAGATTTTGAAGCCACATGGCGGGATGTGCTGGAAGGGTGTACGGCATTGCTTGAGGAACTGCGATCATAACAGATTATCATAAAAACGGACGGATGTCTGCCAGTTGACAGACATCCGTCTATTTTTTTATTTCAAATCATCTTAAAATACTTCAGTGCCTCCCGGATGGCTTTTTCCTTCTCCGGCGGGCACTTGAGCTGCTTGGGGTTCTCAGCCTTAGGCTTGTTGTAGTTCTGCCGCTCCTTGATGCCGCACTTGCGCTTGACCTGTGCAATATAGAGGTTGCTCACGTTCAGACCGGTGTGCTCCTTGACGTACTCCCGGATCTCTTCATAGGTAGCCTTGTTCTCCGCAGCAGTCACGTCCAACTCATCCATCTTCAGGTCTACCGTGATCTTCTGGTAGACATCTAGTTTGGACAAAGCGCATACCGTCTCGGCGGTGTCATCGACTGGCCCTACGAGCTTGTGAAGGAGGGATGATTGTGGACAGTTCTTTTAATCTGGCCGTCCATGCGCTGGTCTGCCTGAGCCACAGTGGACGCTCCCTCAGCAGCGAAGCGCCGGCGGAGAACATCTGCACCAATCCCACCCGCGTCCGCCGGGTGCAGGCGGTGCTGAAAAAGGCGGGAATAGTGGAGACCCGGGAGGGCTTGGACGGCGGCTATCCGGGAAACGCTGGCGCAGTGAGGGCGTGGCTATGGAGCAGATCTATGATACGCTTCCATGTAGCACACTTCGTGTCTCTTTAGAAACCGAGGGTAACGGTCAAAGCCATCCGTTTGCACCATGGTCAAAATGCAAAAAGCGCAGCCGCAGATATTCTCTGCGGCTGCGCTTCGATCCATTTTCAAAGCTTCGGCATCACTCAACGCCATATTGTTGTCTAAATAAATCAGCGACGATGTTTTGCTTTTGAGGCATCGGGCGGCCGGACGAAGCCAGACTCGCCGCCTACTCCGCGCAGAGCTCAGCCACCAGAGCGTCCATCTGCGCTTCGCTGGTTTGGTTCAATGCACCACGCAGAGACACTACCGTTTCGTAAAGGTGGACATCCTTCATCTCCTCCAGTTTGGTGCGCATCAGCCGCGCGGCAGCAGGTGCCCAAGAGCCGTTTTCAATAAGACCAACCCGGCGGTTCCGGAATCCCTTTGTCTGTAAATGTTCCAAAAACTCCTTCATGGGCGGAAACAGTCCTCCGTCATAGGTGGAGCAGGCCAACACCAGTTTCCCACAGTAGAATGCGCTGGTCACGGCATAGGAAAGGTCTGTTGCCGTCAGATCGCACATGGTGACTTGCGCACCTTTTCCCTCCAGCTTGCTCTTGAGGGCCTCCGATGCGTATGCGGTATTTCCATGGATGGACGCGTGGACGATCAGGATGCCCTCCGGTTCTTCCGGTTTCCATTGTGACCAGAGATCATAGAGCCTCAGATACTCTCCCAAGTCTTCTGTGAGCATGGGGCCATGGAGCGGGCAGATCGTTTTGATCTCCAGCGCGGAGATTTTTTTCAGCAGCGCCTGCACCTGTGCGCCATACTTTCCGACGATGTTGTAATAATACCGCCGGGCCTGCGGCGCCCAGGGGGCACGGGCAGTCCGTTCCAGTGAACCGAAGCGGCCGAAGGCATCCGCCGAGAACAGGATCTTTTCCTCCTCTTCATACGCTGCCATCACCTCCGGCCAGTGTACCATCGGCGCCAGCAGAAAGCGCAGCCGGTGCAAGCCCAAGGAAAGCGTATCTCTTTCGCCAACCTCCAGCATACGGTCTTCCGACAATGCACCTGTGCCGAAGAACTGCTTGATCAGGGTAAATGTTTTCGCGTTTCCCACGATCTTCATCTCCGGGTACTTTTGTGCCAGTCGCATGAGGCTGCCGGAATGATCCGGCTCCATGTGTGTGACCACAAGATAGTCGGGGTTGCGCCCCTCCAACACCTGCGCTACATTGGAAAGCCATTCCTCCGCCGCCCGTGCATCCACGCTGTCCATCACGGCGATTTTCTCGTCCAGAATGACATAGGAGTTGTAGCTCACTCCCATAGGCTGGACGGGGTACTGGTTTTCAAAGAGTGCTAATGTGTTATCATCCACCCCTACATAGCGGATGGCATCTGTTACCGTTTGAATGGTCATAATACAAAACAACTCCTTATCATCTGTTCAAGACCTGCATCTCTGGGTTCTTCTCCCCGAATTTCTCGCGCAGCGCACTGCAGATATCCTCCCGGGACTTGCCCTGTTTCTCACCGTTTTTAATGAGCTTGTACGCCTGGAACAGCGCCGAGGGGCCGATCTCGCTGCTGAAAAAGCCGATGCCCTGATTCCATGCCAGCAGCTCGAACACGTCGTCCAACGCGGCACTCTCCACACCGTGGATATATGCCTTTACCAGCTCCCGCGCCGCCTGCCTCATCCGGCCCGCACCGACAGCGTTGGTCAGGGACAGCAGCAGCCGCGTTTCGTAGGGCAGTACGCGCTTCTCGCTCTGCCATGTGGTCTCCCAAAAATCCACGGCGATCTGCCCCAGCTTTTCATCGATCATGGGATAGTTCAAAAGAGCCAGCGGCTTGAAGGGAGCGGAGCTGTCGCCTTCCTTCTTCTCCACACGGCAGAACCAGACATGGAACTCCGCCTCACTCCGCCGCTCGGTGTGGTGCTCGTAGCCCAAGCCCTCCATGACAGCGTACAGTGGATGCGGCTCAAAGGTCTGGATGATGTGTAATCCTTCGCCCACCTCCAATGCCTCGGCTCTTTTCTTCAGCCCTTCAAAGAAGCTGCCCTGTATATGGCGCACATCCACGGTCTGAAACCCCTGCGCCTTATTCTTCCAGTTTTCGTAGCTCATGCGGTTATTTTCCTTTCTTCACTCGATAAAACCAGATGTGATATTCGCTGCCGCTCACCTTCTCCGTGTGATGCTCAAAGCCCATAAGGGCCAGCACCGGGTACAGGGGGACAGGCTCGAAGGTCTGGATGATATGCAGTCCTTCGCCGTTTTTCAGCGCGGCAGCCTTTGCCTTCAATGCGGGGAAGAAGTCCATCTTTTTGCCCCGCACGTCCATCACTTCAAATGTGCCGATTTTGTCCTTCCAGTTTTCATAACTCATAGTCTTTGCCTCTCTTGCAGAAAGCTCACGCCTCTTCGAAGGAATCCTTACCCACGCCGTCCAGCTTAGGACAGCCCACCAGGGTGATGTGTCCCTTGATGAACCGCTCGTGGAAAGCGGCGTAGGCGTAGGCGGTGCAGTCGGCGGCAATCAGAAGCCGTGCGCCGTCAAAATACGGGGCGTTTATCCTGATCGATTTCAATGATCCGTCGTTTCATGTTCGATCCTCCTGTTGCTTTTGTGCGTTCATTGTACTATACTAAGAGCAACAAGTCAGTTGAATTTTCAACGAAAGAGAACTTTTTATGAAAGAATTTTTTCCGGTACTTCATACGGCGGCGCTTTTCTCCGGCATTTCCGACGATGAGCTTGCCGTCATGCTCTCCTACCTTGGGGCGAGGATCGACACCTTCCCCAAAGGCTCACGCCTGCTCCGCGCCGGGGAGCAGGTGGAGGAGGTGGGTCTCGTGCTGGCGGGCAGCACCCTCATCGTGCAGGAGGATATCTGGGGAAACCGCAACATCCTCTCCAAGACCGGGCCGGGGCAGACCTTCGCGGAGGTATTCGCCTGCGCGCCGGGAGCGGTACTGAACGTGAGCGTAGAGGCGGAGAGCGCGGTGACGGTGATGTTTCTGCATATAAGGCGCGTTTTGAGCGTGTGCCCCTCCGCCTGCTCCCACCACAGCCGGATCATCCGCAACCTGCTGGACGAACTGGCAGAGAAGAACCTGCGGCTCAACGAAAAGCTCACCCACATGGCCCAGCGCACGACGCGTGCAAAGCTGATGTCCTATTTTTCCGCCGAGGCCCAGCGGCGCAGCGTCTATGAGTTCGACATTCCGTTTTCAAGGCAGCAGCTTGCGGATTACCTCGGTGTGGAGCGCAGCGGGCTGTCTGTAGAGCTTGGAAAAATGCGGGATGAGGGCCTGCTCGACTTTCACAAAAGCCATTTCCTTCTCAAAACGCCGGAGACTGACCGTCCCTTTCCTTCTGCGCGTTAAGGAGCCCTCTTTGGGCGTATTGGCAAGTGCGGATAACCCCGTCAGCCACGGAGCGTCGGGGTTTTGCAGATGGAAGAAGCAGCTATACTACGCAAAAAAACACAACCGCAGAGTACATCTGTGGCTGTGTTTTGTGTTCAGTTGCTCACTGTTGCGTGGACTGGATATGGAGAGACAACATATCTCCCGATCTTACATGGGTTATCTTATCTGCCATCACTCTGGCAGTTTGCCTTGCAGATATGTCGGCATCCCCACTGCGGTCGTATCCGGCCTGACCTTAAACATGGCTTTTTCAATCTACCTCCCTTATCGGTTTTCCGCGATATATTTCTCCGCCATGTGAACTGCCACCGCGCCGTCCGCCACGGCGGTGACCACCTGACGGAGGGGCTTCGTCCGCACGTCGCCCACGGCGTAAACGCCGGGAATACTGGTTTCCGTGGTCTCTCCGGCCACGATATAGCCGCCGCCGTCCAGCTCCAGTTGACCCACCGCCAGCGCCGTGGCGGGCTGTCGGCCCACGCTGACAAATACGCCGTCGCAGTCCACCACGCTTTCCTCACCGGTGACGGTGTCCCGCAGGCGGACGCCGGTCAGCCTGTCCCCGGAAAGCAGCGCGGAAACGACGCTGTTCCAACGGAATTCCACGTTTTCAGCCTGTGCCAGCGGCTCGTGATAGATCTTGGTGGCCCGCAGGGTCTCTCTGCGGTGGACGAGGATCACTTTTTTCGCCACGCGGCTGAGAAGGAGGGCATCTGCCGCGGCGGAATTGCCGCCGCCCACCACGACCACCGTTTTGCCCTTGTAAAACATCCCATCGCAGGCGGCGCAGTAGGCCACGCCCCGGCCCAACAGCTCCGTCTCTCCGGCAACGCCCAGCGTTCTGGGGTCTGCGCCGGTGGCCAGCACCACGGTTTTCCCCCGGAAGATCCCCTCGCTGGTCTCCACGAGCTTGGGAACCGCCGTCAGATCCATGCGGAGGACTTCTGCGTATTCGCTGCGTACCCCAAAACGCTCCGCCTGCTTTTGCATCTTCTCCGCCAGAGAGAAGCCGTCGATCCCGTTCTCAAAGCCGGGGTAGTTGTCGATCTGCTCGGTCAGGGCCATCTGCCCGCCAGCAGACAGCTTTTCCAGCACGATGGTGTCCAGCCCCGCCCGTGCCGCGTACAGGGCGGCGGTGTAGCCGCCCGGGCCGCCGCCCACCACGAGCATATCATAAACATGATTGTTGTTCATATCTGAACCCTCCGTTATTTCGCCAAGGCTTCCTGAATGAAACGGTCGATTTCTGCCTTTGAGCCGGGCGCGGTGATGGAATCCACGGCCTTTCCGTTCCGGTACAGCACCAGAGTTGGGATGTCCTCGATCCCCTCGGCCCCCGCCAGCCGCGGCTCCTCGTCAATGTTGATTTTGCCGACGGCAAGGCTGTCCGCGTATTCCTCTCCAATCTTCTCATACGCAGGGCCGATCCTCCGGCAATAGCTGCACCAGGGCGCCCAGAAATCCACCAAAACAGGCTTTTCCTCCCGGATCAACTGCTTAAACTGCTCCTGATTCATATTCATAGCTGCCATATCTGTCAGCTCCTTTCCTTTGTTTGGGTATTCTCAAGACTCCGGTCTCGCCCCACACCACATTGTGACCTCAACCTGAGATGACGGTAGCCATATAAAAAATACCTCCTATTTTCCTTACTCAGACTCTGACGGATAGGTTCTTCCTTTCTAATGAAACATACGCTCAACCGCAGATCGACGGTCGCGCATTTCACCGTTGCCTTGCTTCCCCCAGAGTCGTTACATGTGGTACACCGCAGCGGAGCGAAGTCCTTCCGGCAGGCCGTCGGGCGCAGCAGGTGAAAGTTCCCAGCGTACCTGCCCCGCCCACTGGGAGGCAACGGCGGAGAAGTGGAGCATGACAATACCGAGATCCAATGCGGCATCCAAATTATCGGTGTAGGCATCCTCCTGCTGCACCAAATAGATGTTGTGATCCTGCACAAGGAAGCCATAGGGCTGACGGTTGAGATAGCTGGGGGAGAGCGAAGCGGCGTAGAAGGACTGCCAGAGCATATCGTCGTAGAAGTCCATCATCTCGTCAAGCCCAGACTTGTTGCTCCAGCTCCCCATGTGAACCAAATCATTCACGCCCTTTTTGGGCGCGTAGTACTGCTGCTCGGCCCGCACATCGATCTGAGACATACTTAGGATATTCAGCCGCAGCTTTTTTGCGGTCTTTTCCCCGTAGCCAAAGGCAACGATTGCCGCCACCTCTAACGTGGTGGTGAGAGACAGTGCCTTTTTGATTTTGTCGCTGTCGGTGAAGGTCATCCAGCAGGTGTCAATGTCCAACTCAGTCAGCTTGAGGACGAGATCTTCCATCATGTAGCCGGCGTTGATGGCCGCATAGGAATGCGGGGCAGACATAAGGAGCAGGTAGTGCGGTGCTCCGATGAGAAATTGATTATAGCCCGCTGAGCTCTCCAGCGCCGGCTGTGCATCCTTGTCCAAGACGATCAACTCCGTTGCAATCTCCGGGACAAGACGGGGGCAGGTCTTTTCATAGTAGGATCGGAGCTGGCCGATAGCCTCGCTCGGAACTTCCTTTTCGCGGAATGCGTGAACGGATCTGCGATTTTGAATCATAGCGCTGTAATTCATAGTAGTATCTCCTATTCTGATGTCTTTGGTTTTCTTATAAATCGTCTATCAGTGCGGTGCTCTTGGCGTAGGCGGTACTGCGTGCCTCAAAGAAATCGGTCTTGACCATGTTGGCGTCGGCGTACTGGCTGACCCATTCCATACTCTCCGGTTCGCTCTCAAAGCCTGGATACAATGCGGGATAGCCAAGGCTCGTCCAGCGGAGGTTGCCGAGATAGCGGATGTAGTCGCTGATCATCTGCCGGTTCAGCCCCGGGATGTCGTCGCCGATCACATAATGCCCCCATGCGATCTCCTGTTCCACGCCCTCACGCATCATCTCGCGCAGCGCTTGTACGCTCTCGGCGGTGAACAACTCCGGCTGCTCCTTTTGCAGCTCCGTGATGATATTGCGGAACAGCCACAAGTGCGTGTTCTCATCGCGGTTTATGTAGCGAATCTCCTGCGCCGAGCCGGGCATCTTCCCGTTTCGGGAGAGATTGTAGAAGAACATAAAGCCGCTGTAAAAATAGATGCCCTCCAAAATATAGTTTGCCATCATCACGCGCAGCAGCGTGGGAGCGTCCTTCCGCTCCTGAAACTCGTTGTAGCAGTCCCCAATGAAGGTGTTGCGGCGCAGCAGATGCTCGTCCGTTTTCCATTGGTAGAGGATGTCATTGCGCTCCACGGGGGAACAGATGGTGTCGAGCATATAGCTGTAGCTCTGTGAGTGGACACACTCCTGAAACGCCTGAATGGACAGGCAGAGATTGACCTCGTTGGCGGTAATGTAGGCGCCGATATTAGGCAGGTTCGCTGTCTGAATGGAATCCAAAAAGACAAGAAAACTCAGAATTTTATCGTAGGCGCTGCGCTCGGCTGACAGCAGGCGGGGATAGTCCTTCACATCCTGCGAGAGATTGATCTCCTCAGGGATCCAAAAGTTGTTCATGGCCTGCCGGTACCAGTCGCTGACCCAAGCGTACTTCATATTGTTGAAGTCATTGAGGTTGGTGGTATTGCCGCCGATCATGCGCCGCAGGCGCACATCAGGGTCGCCCTCCGGGTTAAAGAGGGGCTTTTTCTTCAGTTCCATCATGCTATCCTCCTTATGACGAGCAGCTTTCGCAGGCCTCGACCTCAAGGGCCTTGCTGCGGACATAGTAAATGGTCTTGACGCCGGCCCTCCACGCCTCCAAATACAATCTGAGCACCTGACGCATGGAATAGTCGTTGGTGATATAGAGATTCATGCTCTGCGCCTGGTCAATATGTCTCTGGCGAAGGCCCGCGGCGCGTACCGACCAGCTTTGGTCGATCAGATGCGCCGCCTTATAGCACCACCATGTATCCATAGAAAGCTCCGGAGCAACGCGGGGCAGCATGCTGCCCTTTTTTTCCTCTAAAAAGAATTTCTTCATGATTGGATCTATGCCCGCCGACGTGCCGGAGAGGATAGATGTGCTGGAGGTCGGTGCGACCGCCAGCAGATAGGCGTTGCGCATTCCCTGCACCGCCACCGTTTTCGCAAGCGCCCGCCACTTTTCGGAGGTATAACCCCGCTTTTCAAAATACGCGCCCGTCTGCCAGTCGCTGCCCTCAAAGAGCGCGTAACGACCCTTTTCCCGTGCCAGTGCTGTGTCCGCCTTGACGGCGGCGTAGTTGATGAGCTCGAACACTGCGTCGGTGAAGGCAAGGTGCTCATCGCTCTCCCAGCGGATGCCGCGCTTTGCCAGCATGTGGTGGTAGCCGCTGACGCCCAGGCCGATGCTGCGGTACTTCTGATTGGTAAGCCGCGCGTATTCCAACGGGTAGAAGTTGAGGTCGATCACATTATCCAGTGCGCGGATGGCCGTTTCCACCGTGCGTTCCATATAGGCCTCGTCCTCCACCGGCAGATTACCGAGAGACAGACTCGCCAGGTTGCAGACCACAAACTCACCTGGGCGTGTGGCCGTCACCACCATTGTGTCGCCGTTCTCCGTGTGCACCTCAGTGCTGATGTGCTCGATGGGCGCCATGTTCTGCGCGATCTCCGTGCAGAGATTGGAGCAATAGATCATTCCCGTGTGGCCGTTTGGGTTCATATGATTTACACTGTCGCGGTTGAAGGCGAAGGGCGTGCCGGTCTCCACTGCCGAGCGAAGCACCAGCCGCACGATGTCCTTGACGGTGACGCTGCGCTTTTCGATGCGCGGGTCATTGACGCAGTCCAGATAACGCTTCTCCCATTCTGTACCCCAGTAATCCTCCAGTGCGTAGCCCTTGACCGTGAGGATCTCATGCGGACACATGAGATGCCACGGCGCGTCTATGTTCTCCTCCGCCAGTCGCCAGAAGAGATCCGGATAGCACACGGCGGGAAACACATCATGTGCCTTCATGCGGTCGTCGCCGTTGTTGGTGCGCAGTTGAAGGAATTCCGGCAGATCCCGGTGCCATGCGTCTAAGTAAACCGCCACAGCGCCCTGCCGCATCCCCAACTGATCCACCGCCACGGCGGTGTCGTTGACCAGCCGGATCCAGCGGATAACACCGCCCGCCGCCCCTTGAAAGCCGCGGATGGTGCTGCCTGCAGCGCGCACCTTACCGAAGTACATCCCCATTCCACCGCCGAATTTAGAGACCTTTGCGAAGTTGTCCAGCGAGCGGTAGATGCCGTCCAGACTGTCCGGCACAGTGTCCACAAAGCAGCTTGAAAGCTGATGGTAGGGCTTTCGTGCGTTGGACATGGTAGGTGTCGCCATCGTGACCTCCATACGGCTGAGCATATCGTAAAAGCGTTTTACCCACCCCATGCGGTCAGAGCCTTCGTTCATAGCAAGATGCAGCGCGATACCCAAAAACATCTCCTGCGGTGTTTCCAGCGGCACGCGGCTGCGTGACTGGATCACATAGCGTTTGAGCAGCAGGTCAAGGCCGGAGTAGGTGAACAGCTCGTCCCGTTCCGGGCAGAGAAAGTCCTCCGCCATGGCAATCTCCTCGTGGGTATAGTGGGCAAGGATATAGTCACCGTAGAGTCCCTTATCCGTCAGATAGCGAAGCCTGCCATAGAGGTCGCCGACGCCGCGCCTCTCCCATTCCTGTGCGTTGCGACAGCGAAAGGAGTGGTTCAGAAGCCGCGCCGCGATGAACTCCCACTTGGGTGCCTCTGCCGTAGTCAGCTCTACCGCCGCCTTGGTCAGTGCCTCAGCCCGCTCATCCTCCGTCATGCCCAGGCGACAGAAACTCTCAAACTTCATTTGAAGCGCCGCGAGGGAGTAGACTTCCTCGGTAAAATCCATCTGGATGCGGCGCAGCACCTCGTCAAGCGAGTCATCCCCCACCGTCCGCGCGATGGTATGCCGGACACGGCGCAGCGCAGACCGCTTTTCGCGGTAGAGGATGTACGCCTTGGCCACCTCATAGTGTCCGCGCTCCATGAGCGCTCGCTCCACCTCGTCCTGCACACGTTCTACGGTGAGCGGCACTGTGACGGAGAGATTGTTGAGAACGGTGGCGAGGATCTCATCCATCTCTCTGCTCCCGATCTCCCTGCCCTGTCCGTCAAACGCCTTTTTCATGGCGTTGAAAATTTTCTCCTGTTGAAAGGGAACAGACTCCCCGTTTCGTTTTCTGATCTCCATTTCGATCCTCTCATCTTCTCCGGTCACTTCTCATGTCCTTTTGAGCAAAGAGCGGGCAAGCGCAGTATCACGCTTGCCCGCTCTGTTTTTGAAAGCCGGTTTTTCTGCAGCCGACGCGGCGGGGCTGTTTGTTGTCTGTTGTCTTGGTTTTGGCTTTCCTGCCAGTTACTTCATAGATTCCAGAATGGCGTCCGCCAGTGCTTCCAGCTCAGTGCGCTTGTCCGTGCCCATGGACGAAGCGAGGCTGAGCCGCTCGTTGAGCACCGTCATGTTCTTTAGCTCATTGTTGACGAATTTCTGCATGAGGTCACCGGACTTCACCGCCCATGAGCCGTTTTCAATGATGGCAAAGGTGCGGTTTTGCAGATTCAGTGCCTTCATATCCATGAGGAAGTCATGCATGGCGGGGTAGATGCCGAGGTTGTAGGTCACAGAGGCCAGGACAATGTGACTGTACTTAAACGCCTCGGAGATCAGCTGGGAGACATGAGTGGAGGACACATCGTACATCGCCACCTTGCTCATGCCCTTATCGCAGAGCGACGTCGCCAGCGCCTGCGCCGCGTTCTCCGTGTTGCCGTACATAGAGGCGTAGACGATGAGCACGCCCTGGGTCTCAGGGGCATAGCGGCTCCATGTGTCGTACTTTTCGATGAACCAGCCCAGATCCTTGCGCCACACGGGGCCGTGGAGCGGGCAGATGTACTTGATCTGATCCAAAACGCCGCCGGCCTTTTTCAGCAGGAGCTGGATGTGGGGGCCGTACTTGCCCACGATGTTGGTAAGGTAGCGACGGGCGTCGTCCAGCCAGTCCCGCTCGAAGTCCACCTCGTCGGCGAACAGCTTGCCGTCCAGCGCGCCGAAGGTGCCGAAGGCGTCGGCGGAAAAGAGGACGCCGTCGGTGACGTCGAGGGTCACCATGGCCTCCGGCCAGTGAACCATAGGCGCGCCCACAAAGGTGACGGTGTGCTTGCCGAAGGAGAAGGTGTCGCCCTCCTTCACCTCGATGCACTCATGTCCGTCCACATGGAAGCCGAACTGCCGCATGAGCATGAATGCCTTCTCGTTGGAGATCAGTTTCACCTTGGGATGGCGCAGCAGGATCTCCTCGATGCAGGCGGCGTGATCCGGCTCCAGATGGTTGACCAGCAGGTAGTCCAGCTCGCGGCCATCCAGCACATACGCCAGATTTTCCAAAAGCTGGCGGCAGGCAGACCAGTCCACCGTGTCAAACAGCACCGTCTTTTCATCCAGCAGGCAGTAGGCGTTGTAGCTTACGCCCCGGGGAATGGGAAAGCAGTTTTCAAACAGGGCCAGGCGATGGTCGTTGGCGCCCACCCAGTAGAGGTCGTTCGTTACTTTACGCACGCAATACATCTTATCTTGCCTCCTTCACGGCCTCAAGCCTTTACAAATTGATCCTTCGTCTCCGCGCACTCGGGACACACCCACTCGGCGGGAAGCTGCTCAAAGAGCGTACCGGGCGCGATCTCGCCGTCCTCGTCGCCCAACTCCGGCACATACTCGTAGCCGCAGCCGCTGCAGACGTAGCGGTCGCCGATGGGGGCGGGCTTCGGCGGCGTGGGCCGCTTCATCTTTACCATGGGCGGCGCGGGCAGCTTTTCGCCGCTATCCAGCGCGGCAGTGAGCAGGGGCAGGATCTCCTCCACATCGCCCACGATGCCGTAGTCGCAGTTCTTGAAGATAGGCGCGTTACCGTTCTTATTGATGGCCACGATGGTGGAGGCGTCCTTGATGCCCTTAAGGTGCTGGGATGCGCCGGAGATGCCGCAGGCGATGTACAGATTGCCGGTGAACTTCTGACCGGACATACCCACATAGCGGTTCAGCGGCAGATATTTGAGAGTCTCCGCCACAGGGCGGGAAGAACCGATGGCCGCGCCGGCGGCCTTGGCCAGCGACTCTACCAGTTTCATGTTCTTTTTCTCCCCGATGCCCTTGCCCGCGGAGACCACCCGCTCCGCCTGCGGGATGGGCGTATCCATAGGGATGCCCACGGAGAAGTCGTGACCATCCTTCTTCAGCGCTGCCACAAGGTCGGCCACCTGCTGGGCAGCGTCCCCCTCCCGGAAGATGGTCTTTTTGCGAATGCCGGTGATGGGCGCAGGTTTCTTGGCCGCCGAACGGCTCTCGCCGCCGGAGCTCTTGCCCAGCCTGCCCAACAGATGAGAGGCGATGACCACCCGCTGAATCTCGTTAGTGCCCTCGTAGAGGGTGGTGATCTTGGCGTCGCGGTAGGCCCGTTCCACCTCCATGCCCTTGAGGTAGCCGCTGCCGCCGTGGATCTGCAAGGCATCGTTGGTGACCTCCAGCGCGATGTCCGAGGCGTACATCTTCGCCATGGCGGACTCCATGCCGTAAGGCGCGTGCTGCTCCTTCAGCTCCGCCGCGGAGTAGATGAGGAACCGGGCGCAGCGCAGCTTGGTTGCCATATCCGCCAGCTTGAAGGCGATGCTCTGCTGGGCCGCGATGGGCTTTCCGAACTGGACGCGCTCCTTGGAATAGCTCAACGCGTGCTCAAACGCGCCCTGGGCGATGCCCAGCGCCTGCGCGGCGATGCCGATGCGCCCGCCGTCCAGCGTGGACATGGCAATCTTGAAGCCCTCGCCCTCCTTGCCCAATAGGTTTTCCTTGGGAACCTTCACGTCGTTGAAGATCAGCTCCGCCGTGGAGGAGGAGCGAATACCCATCTTGTCATAGTGGTCGCCGAACTCAAAGCCCTTCCAGCCCTTCTCCACGATGAAAGCGGAGATGCCCCGGGTGCCGATGTCCGGCGTGGTGACGGCGAAAACCACATAGGTGTCCGCCTTAGGGGCGTTGGTAATGAAGATCTTGCCGCCGTTGAGGAGGTAGTAGTCCCCCTTATCCAGCGCCGTGGTCTCCGTGCCGCCGGCGTCGGATCCTGCGTTGGTCTCCGTAAGGCCGAAGGCGCCGATCTTCTCGCCCTTGGCCAGCGGAACCAGATATTTCTTCTTCTGCTCCTCGGTGCCATAGGCGAAAATGGGCCATGAGCCGAGGGAGACGTGGGCGGAGAGGATTACGCCCGTGCCGCCGTCCACACGGGCCAGCTCCTCCACCGCGATGGCGTAGCTCAGAGCATCAAGACCGGCACCGCCGTACTCCTTGGGGTAGGGAATGCCCATCCAGCCCAGCTTACCCAGCTTCTTGACAGCCTCCTCGGGAAACTCATTGTTCTGATCCATTAAAAATGCGAGGGGCTTGATCTCCTCCTCCGCAAAACTCCGGATCTTCGCGCGCAGCTCTTCGTGCGCCGCCGTGGTTTGAAACAGCATACGGGTACCTCCTTTTAAAATTTTACAGCTTGCTTGTATCTTGGGGATCGGATCCGCCGGTCAGCAGCCTGCGCAGGCTCACGGCACGGAACGCCTCGTCCTGCTTTTGCTGCAAGGCCGCCAGCTGACAGTGGATGGTGCACCGCCCATGCTTGTCCTGCCAGCGGCATTCATATCCCGGCTCCATGCAGGCGCACAGGATGCCCCGCTCCCCCACGACCCCCATGAGATCGTAGAGGGAGGTCGCGTCCAGATCGCAGGACAGCTCGCAGCCGCCGAGAGCGCCGCGGCTCACCCGCACCAAATTGCCGGCGGAGAGCTTGCGCAGAATCTGGTAGGCAAACTGATTGGGGATCAATTCCGTTTCCGACATCTCGGCCACCGAATGCTTCTCCCCGTCCAGCAGCACCCGCAAAATGCGCAGCGCGTAGTCCGTCTCTTTGGTGATGATCATGCTCCACATCCTCTTTTCGCTTGCTTGTTAATACCATTATAACAATCTTGATAAATTTTGTCAAGATTGTTTCAAAAAAATTATCGCTTTCATACAGACCGCCCCAGCCCGGGTCAGCTTCGCTTTCCATTCAGCGAAAAGCCATGTTCCTTACAATTATAGAAGCCGAAAAAGCTGTGCCGTGGCAGTCCGCCGAAAGCAGAAAAGACTATGCCTGAAAACCAGAAAGCGGAGAAATGGTTGGGGATCGCAGGGGTCGCCCATCCAAGGCGGATGAGGCGATCCCTAGCAAGTCCAATGCAAGCACCAAAGTGCGTGCTTTTCATTTTATATCCGACGCATTATGTTAAGATGTGCAGTAGATGTTCCATTTTGCTGTCCCATTCTCTGCTGGAATCGGCGCACTCTTTCAGTTCAGTTTCGATTTCAGCATTTATCGGCAGATTTTTCTTATAGCGGATGGTATGCTCAAGGCTTGCCCAGAAATCCATAGCGATTGTACGGAGTTGTATCTCCACTGGCACATGGATCTCTTTTTCCGCAAAGAATACCGGCAGCCGGATCGTCAGGTGCAGACTGCGATAGCCATTTGGCTTAGGGTGTGAAATATAATCTTTCTCCGTGATGATTTCAATGTCAGACTGATCTTTTAAGCACTTTGCCAAAAAGAACACATCCTCCTCGAAAGAGCAGATCACCCGCACACCGGCAATATCCATGATATTTGCCTGCATGGTCGGAAAATCCAGAGAAAGTCCGCGTTTCTGCATCTTATTCATAATGCTGGACGGCGACTTCAAGCGACTTTTCATACTTTCTATCGGATTGCGATCATGCTGCAATGAAAACTCTTCGTTTAGAATTTCTAACCTGCTTTCCAGTGCTTTCAGCGCACATCGGTATTGCAGCATGACTTCCTGATACCTGCGATTTTCGCTTAAAAGGCGCTGGCACTGCAGATCATCTAAGCCTTTATCTGCCGCAACCGTCAAGCCAAATAGATTTTCACTCATAGTTTCTCCTTTCCGCAGGGATAGGCGCTCCGCGCTGTCTGCTGCTCTTGTGTTACGACCTGATAAAAACTGTATCCGCCGGAGAGATGGGAACAGCTGAAACCATACTGCGTCAAAAGTCGGCAGGCCAGATAACTGCGAAGCCCTGTCTGGCAATTCACATAGACAGGCTTGTCCCGCTCTAACTCGTTCAAGTGCTCCCGCAGATCGTCCAAGGGAATGTTCCGAAAGCCGTCCAGATGACCCCGCTGATACTCCCACGCCGTGCGGACGTCCAGCAGCGTCGCACTGCCATCGCAGGGCAAGTCCTCAACATCATTCCAATGGAACTGCTGCACTTTCCAGCTCTCCAAATCCTCGATCATAAAACCGGCCATATTGACCGGATCCTTGGCAGAGGAATAGGGCGGCGCATAGGAAAGGTCAAGTTCCGTCAGTTCCAAAGCTTTCATTTTTGCGCGAATGGCCGTTGCCAGTACATCAATACGCTTGTCCACGCCCTCGCCGCCAACGATCTGCGCACCCAGCAGCCGCAGGCTTTCTTTTTCATATAGTACTTTCATTGCCATTGACCGTGCGCCGGGATAATAGGCAGCGTGGGATGCCGGGAAAAGTACGACTTTGCCGTAAGCGATTCCTGCTGCCTGCACTGCCTTTTCATTGATCCCCGTGGAGGCCGCTGTCAAGCCGAACAGTTTCAGAACAGACGAGCCCTGAGAGCCGTGAAAGTGGCTATTGCCGCCGCAGATATTGTCAGCGGCAATGCGTCCCTGCTTGTTGGCGGGTCCCGCCAGCGAAATCAACGCTTTCTGCCCGGTTACAAAATGGGTGACCTCTACGGCATCGCCCACAGCATAGATGTCCGGCACGGAGGTTTCCATCCGCTCGTTGACAGCGATGCTGCCCCGGATGCCCAGCTCAAGTCCGGCCTCTTTTGCCAGATGGGTGTCCGGCGTGACGCCGATGGCCAGCAGCACCATGTCGGAGCGCAGCGGCTCACTTTCCTCCAGCAGCGTCAGCACGGAATCTCCGTCCTGCCGGAATCCGGTGACGGTTTCACCCAACCGCAGAGCCACGCCGTGTCTGCGCATTTCCACATGGACAAAGCTCGCCATATCCGTATCCAGCGGCGCTAATAGCTGCTTTGGACGTTGGATGATGGTGACGGAAACGCCCATCTCCACAAGGTTCTCCGCCATTTCCAGACCGATAAAGCCGCCGCCAGCCAAAACAGCGGTTTTCGGCTTCTGATCCTCTACAAAGTGCCTGATGCGGAGGGTGTCCTCCACGGTGCGCAGCGTGAAAACACGCTCACTGCTGACGCCGGAAAGCGCAGGAACCGTCGGCTTTGCGCCGGGTGCGAGGAGCAGTTTGTCGTAGGTTTCCGTGTAGACCTTTCCACTATCCAATGCGTGAACGGTGACGGTTTTCTCTGTGGGATTGATCGCAGTTACTTCCTGCCGTACCCGCACATCAATGCGAAAGCGGTCCCAGAAGCTCTCCGGAGTTTGCAGTGTCAGTTCTTCTTGCTCCTTGATCACACCGCCCACATAATACGGCAGACCGCAGTTGGCATAGGACACATAGCCGCTGCGCTCGATCATGATGATCTGGGCGTGTTCATCCAAACGGCGGATGCGGGCAGCGGCAGAAGCACCGCCCGCCACACCGCCTACGATCACAACTTTCATCTTGCGCCCTCCACCATTGCGGCAATCTCCGACTTAGGCCGATAGCCGACCGATTTGGCAACGGCCTTTCCATCCTTGAATACGACAAGCATCGGGATGCTGGATACTTGAAAACGCATTGCCAGCTCCATCTGCTCGTCCACGTTGACCTTGCCCACCTTGAGCGTACCGCTTTTTTCTTCGGCAAGCTCATGCAGTACGGGAGAGAGCATTTTGCACGGTCCGCACCAGTCCGCATAGAAATCCAGCAGGATGGGCTTGTCGGAATGCAGTATCTCATTTTCAAAATTCGCAGCAGTAATTTTCAGTTCAGCCATGAGAAAGGCTCCGTTCTGTTATCTTTGTTTATTCTTTGTTTTTCAGCTTGCAAATGCCCTGCGTCATGGTTCCCATCGGACAAAACGCACACCATGTGCGGGGCTTGTAGAGCACCATAACGATCAGACCCAGCAGCAGAGAGGTCAGCATGAGGCTATAAAAGCCAAAGCTGAACTGCGCCACCCAATCAGCGACTGTACCGGCTGTATAAGTCCAGCCCCACGGCACACGGAATGTCCAGAACAGCTTAATGGCCTCCCGCAGAGACGTAGCACCAGCAGCGACCAGATAGGTCTGGAACACCATGTTGCCGAACATCGTCAGGAAAAAGAGCAAAAAGGCATAGCGGAACCACTTGGAGGACATCCAGCGGGGCGTGGGCTTGCAGCGGGAACATTTAAGGTCTGTCCCCAGCTTGCTGAACAGTTGCCCCCGTCCGCAGAGGTGGTTGCAAAAGTATTTGTTCCCGCCAAAGATGGCTAAGAACAGCGGCAGAAGAAAATCGATCATGCCCAGCCATGCAAACAGGATGTTGAAAAAGCCCAGTGCAAAATAGATGATGGCATACACCCACAGGTAATCGTACCAATGCTTTGCTTTCATGCGTCAGCCCTCGCTTTCACCTCAATGCAGCCGACGGGACAGAGTTTTGCGCACTTGCCGCAGCCTACGCAGCGTTCCGCCTCCACGGCGGCGTAGCAGCCGCGGCGCACCTTGACGGCCCCCAGTGGACAGGTATTTTCGCACACACCGCAGGCGACGCACCGCGTCTTATCTATGGCAGCCAGTTTCTTTGACAGCATAGCTTTCCACCCTTAATCCTGCAAGGATTTGTAATAGAGCATACAGTGGCAGACCCCCTCGAAGCCCGGATCTGCAATTGGATTCTTGAACTCCTGGCACATACATTTGGTTGCCTCTGTGCGCTCCCTGCGGTAGGGGCAGTACCCGCCGGTGCGCTTGAGTCCTTTTCTGATGGTGCTGACAATCTCCTGATCGGGATTGAGCTTGATTTTCATGTTCGCCACATCTTTCTTGTTTATTGATTGTGGCTTTATCATACCGCAGGACAAAGTCTTTTTCTGTGACGAGGTTACATTGATAAAAAAAAAATCCGGTGCTTTTGGAGCACCGGATTTTAAGAAGGTGAATTACGCTTTCCACAGACTGTGGAGGTTGCAGTAGGCGTAGACCGCCTCGACCTCATCGCCCTCGCAGAGCGCGAAGCAGACCTCCGGCTTTTCGCCGGGATGCAGTTCCTTACGCTGATTGCCCTGCTTGGTCTGGAGAGATACCCATTCGATGTAGTGTTCCGGCAGCATGGGGTGCTCCACGGAGCCGACCTTGACATGGACGATGCCGTTTTCCACCGTCCAGACAGGGACGTGCTTTTCCACGGCGGCATCGGTGGTGCCGGGAACGATCTCGCTCATCGGCTCGCCGCAGCAGACAACAGGGACGCCTGCGTCCTTAACTTTGGCAATGATGTTACCGCAATGCTTGCAAATGTAAAACTTCTGCTCCATGATAACTCTCCTTTTCTTTCTTTAATAGTTTTCTGCGTGAATTTCAAAATAGCTCTGGGGATGGTTGCAGGTGGGGCAAATCTCCGGGGCCTTCTCGCCCACGACAATGTGACCGCAGTTGCGGCACTCCCACACCTTGACCTCGCTCTTGGCGAAGACCTCCGCCATCTCCACATTGTGCAGCAGGGCACGGTAGCGCTCCTCGTGATGCTTTTCAATGGCGGCGACCAGGCGGAAACGCTGGGCCAGCTCATGGAAACCTTCCTCATCGGCAGTTTTGGCAAAGCCATCGTACATATCCGTCCACTCGTAGTTCTCACCCTCAGCGGCGGAGAGAAGGTTTTCTGCGGTGTCGCCAATGCCGTTCAGTTCTTTGAACCACAGCTTGGCGTGCTCCTTCTCATTATCAGAGGTTTTGAGGAACAGTGCCGCGATCTGCTCAAAGCCTTCCTTCTTGGCCTTGGATGCAAAATAGGTGTACTTGTTGCGTGCCTCGGACTCACCGGCAAAGGCAGCCATCAGGTTTTTTTCGGTTTGAGTTCCTGCGTATTTCGTTTCTTTCATGGTGGATACTATGAGTGATTTTGCCGTCCACAGCTTCATAAAGCTTGAACTGCTCGGTGTGACCGAAGTGCTGAAAGATTTGACCGTTTTCATAGGCAACTGCAATTTTCATAATAGAATCTCCTTTGCAAGTTTTGCCTGATTTTTCCATGTTGGCTCTCTGCATCCGGTAGCAACGGCTGCAGTGAGCTGCCTCCTGTCCTCCGCAGATGCGGTAGTTTCCCCCGGTGATGTGTAGCGGTTTCCCGTGGACAAGACACGCTGCGATCTTGCTCCGTGCGCTTTCGTAAATCTCCTGCACGGTAGAGCGGGAAATGTCCATTTGAGCGGCACACTGCTCGTGGGTTTGCTGCTCCAGGTCAACCAGCCGAATGACCTCGTCTTCGTCCAGCGTCAGCAGGATCGGCTCGGTATTCTCGCACCCGTTGGGACAGAATGTATCGACCTGTGGTACGCCACAAATTTGACGGCACCGTGGCGGTCTTGGCATGGGAGCTTTCCTCCCTTTGTATTCGGTATATTCCGATTGTAGCACTTTGAGCAGAAAAAAGCATTTTTTCAAAAGCTGCTACATTTTCCGTCCTCATATGTGTACCGGCTGATATTCGGAGTCGAATGCTACATGTGAGCCTTGTTCGTAATGCCCACCGATCATGACCGTAGCGGCAGTCACAGCATCCACATGAAAGCGTTCCCGGTAATGCTTGCATTTTCGTAAAAAAACGTTATAATTGAATCGGTTAAATCAAAGGAGTTATCAAATCATGAAATCACATAAATACTGGTCCTTAGGCGCACTTTTCTGTATGTTGGGATGCATTTATTCTGGAATCAAAAAATCTATGACTGCGCATAAATACTTTGCCTATTCTTCATTGCTTTGTATGGGTATGTCCATTTATTCCGGTCACAAACTGGTTTCTCCAAAGAAGAAAAAAATCACTAAATCAAATAATAGTGAGAATAGTTAAACAAAAAATTTCCTTTATTCATCAAAGACAAAGTTGCTGGAGAATTTTTTTCTCCAGCAACTTTCTTCATATAGAAAACCACAAGCTATGCTTGTGGAAGAATAGAGCCGTAGCGTTGAAACGGTAGAAAAAGAACCTCCTTTTGCTATAATTAGAAGCGGGTAACGCCAACCGCATAGGGCCTTTGGTTCGGCCTACTTTTTGGAGCTGGGCCTCTCGTGCCAGCAGCTCGAACAGAATATCCCGGCCCTCTTCACCGACCCCGCGTGCGGCCATGTGCTGCGGGCGAAAGGCTTCGTGCAGGACGAGAACGGCTGGGTGGAGCTGAACGCCACCGCCGACGGCCTGACGGCAAACGCTATCCCCAAGGGGCAGGAAGTGCTCATCGTGATCGGGGAGGGGCTGGAGAAAGAACGGATTGAGGCGAGATTAAAGGGGTAAGGCAATCCCCGTATATCGTTGTATCTTTCCATAAATAGTTTGTCTCCCGCCCAAAGCAGGCGTATAATAGGGGAAAAGAAACACTGCTGGAATTCTGGTTCGGGCGCAAGTACATCGGCCTTGGCATCTTCGTCAACGGTATCTGCATCGGGTACATCGTCACGGCGTTCTATGACCCCATTCACGCCCACTTCGGCGACGCGCCGTCGCTGGCGGTGCAGTTGGCGTGGGTCATCACGGCGGTGCTGGTCACGGCGCTGGGCGCTGGGTGGCCTTGTGGGCCTTGGCACCTTGATCTGTGCGTTCTGCCTGGGGCCCTTCATCCAGTTCTTCGATCGGACGTTCTCCCAGAAGGTGCTGCAATACAAACCGAACAATTGAGAAACCCCGCGGCGTCAAATCATACGCTGCGGGGGTCTTTTTTATTGCTGCCGTTAAGCAGAAAATGAAGGAGATCTATCTTTCAAAACCGCCTGTGGACTGCTGCGGCGATGGGGAGCCATAACAAACCCATCAGACAGGCTTTGGAAGAAGTAAATAGGGATGTGAGAAATGCACTGTCACAGGTTGATGCCGATTCCAAGGATCACGAATAGGATCGCCAGACAGATGCAGCTTAACATTTATCTGGAGATGGCCCAAGGATAAAATAGAAGCAGGATTAAAGCCGCTCACTGTGCTGGTTTCCAGCATGGTGAGCGGCTTTTTACTACAAGTATGAGGAATCAAAGAAGCCTTTTAAGGTGATTCCCAAGCCCAGACAAATTCTTTCGATGGTTTCTACGCTTAGCTGACCTCCCCGACGGGCGGTGGTTTGAATTGTGGAGTACGATATTCCACATTTCTTTGCCAACACACACAGATTCATATCACGCGCTTGCATCAAATCCTGAACACGCTTGATCGTATCCACGAAATTCCCTCCCATCTTTTTAGTTCAAAACTTTTCCGACAATCTCGAATCTTTGCTCTGGAGATATAAGGATCGGCGAATATTTGGTGTTAAGAGAAACCAAAACCGGTTGGTTATGCACCACGCCATAGCTGTCGGTAAGGAACTCTGCTTGGGATTTGTCTGGGGTATGTTCATCGTATTTTTTCAGATATCCACAGTCATCATATACGAATATCCCGATATCCCCGCATTTAAGTTCTTCGCAGCGCTTCACCCATACGATTTGTCCGCTATGATAACGTGGCTCCATACTATCACCGCTAACGTATATCCCGAACTCGGCACCATCCGGAACGCTACTGGCAGGCACTTGTATCTGCTGAAACATTTCACCTTCAAGAAAAGCTCCTAGACCTGCCGATACTGGCAATTCTGATACTGGCATCATTATGCAGTCGATTTTCGCAGGCTCTTCTGTGCCTGGCTGGTAGCGCCGAGATGCAATCAAGTCCATTTCGTACTCGGCAACTTTTTTTTGCCCTATATCATTTAGAAGGGCGGGTTTCTGAAAGGCCTTTGTAAAGTAGGAAGGTCCTTCCTTGATGTTCAATGCGTGGCAGATTGCAACCAGTTGGTAGATGCTGGGAGTGGTGTATCCGTTCTCCCTTAATTAAAGATATTGTTGGGTAAAAAAGAAAGGTCAGTCGATTTTGCCGA